>CAFBPU010000029.1_pt1 | contig 33259 bp, 31 predicted proteins | sample 7269791 | NCBI WGS metagenome assembly CAFBPU01 (sample SAMEA6814154, study PRJEB35770) | freshwater metagenome | biome: Freshwater; feature: Freshwater reservoir; material: water | place: Czech Republic | collected 2017-06-27 | depth 30m m
CGCGACATTCGCTGCGGCACGACCACGATCGTGCGACCGGCCTCACGGTAGGCCGTGACGCTGCGGCGACGACGGGTGCTACGACGCACCTCGACGCCGTCGGGCAGCCCCGGGATCTCCACGACGCTCTGGCTCATGCCCAGGAACTTAGCCCGCGCTGGTGACAGCGTCACCAACCCCCGCGACACACCGACCTCCGCACCTCCTCGTCACAAAGCGCGAGAACTATTTTCCATCCACAGGCAGTGGACAACGTCTGCGCAGGCCATGAGCGGTGAACCCTCGGAGACTCGTGACTTGTCCCCCGGCCGTCCACCATCGGTCCACAGCGACGCGCCGCATAGTCCCCAGGTAGTCCCCAGGTCTGTCAACAAGGTGGGGGTGACGCCCATTGACCACCGATCATCTGCGGGCCTAGGTTCCTCACCGAAGGAGCCCTCGGGATAACGGGTCGCCGTCAGCAAGGGGAAGGCGGACGGCGACTGTGAGCCCCGAGGGCTCCTCCCATCTCTGCCAGGGCCAGGCAGCACAGCGTCACGCCCGCGCCATCGCGTGCCCTCGCCCCGCAACGAACTCCACGTGGGACCCCTCCTCAGACCCCGCGAGATATCCCGATATGCGGCATTCATCACCAATCTTCGTCCGCCCAGGGGCGCGCCGCGCGTGGATCTGGGGCATCGAGCGCGTAGTGTCGAGCCAGCCCCAGGCCACCCCGGTGGCCCGTGCTGTCCTCGGGCCAGAATCCCGGCAACGGGTTCGGTGACCGGGGCGGCATGTATCCACACCAGGAGGAGACCCCATGGCGGACGAGAGTTACACAGGCGAGGCGTACTGCGTGAAGTGCAAGGAGAAGCGTCCGTTCACCGGCGTCGTCGTCGAGAAGAACGGCCGTCGCATGGCGCAGGGCATCTGCCCCGTCTGCAACACCAAGGTCAACAGGATCCTCGGCAACAAGGCCTGAGCTCGACCCTGACGGCGTCCCGTCCCGCGAACGTGCGGGTGGGGCGCCGTCGTCGTTGGCACAGCGTCGCGGTTGGCACAGCGTCGCCGACCGATCGGCCGAGGTCTAGCCGATCCGCGCTGTGGATCGCGCCGACGATGCACAGAATCTCCCGCCGACAGTTGCGCCCATGAGCCGACACCTCCCCCTTGCCCGACCCGGCCGACCCGTTCTGCGCCGCGGCGCCGATCAAGTTCAGATCGGGATCGATCCCGAACGCGCGGTGATCGTCGATCGACTTTCGGACGTCGCAAGCTCCGCCCTCGTGCACCTCGACGGCACCACGGCCCGGCACGAGGTACTGCGCCTAGCACCCGAGCTCGACGCCGTGCTCGACCAGCTCCACGAGCGTGGCCTCCTCGACGACGATCCGGGCCCCACCCCCACACTCGGCGCCACACGGCGTGAGCGGCTCGCCCCCGACATCGCGAGCCTGTCGATCGGCTCTGCCAGCAGCTCCGTCGCGGTGCAGACCATGGCACGGAGAGCGCGCTCGGCCGTGGTCGTCCGCGGCCACGACCGAGTGGCCGCGCACATCGCGCTCGGCCTTGCCTCGGCAGGCGTAGGAACCGTGGCACTCCAGGGCGGAGACCATCTCGTCTCGAGCGCCGATTTCACCACTGTGGGCCCGCACGAACCCCACCTGTCCTGGCGTGAGGAGGTGTCCGAGGCTGTGCGGCGACAAGGCGCCCACCCCACGACCCTGGCGATGCGCACGAGGCGCCCGGTGCTCACGATCGTGTGCTCTGCAGCCGACATCGACGTTCCTTGGACCGACCCCGAGCTCGCCGACGATCTGCTCGGCGACTCGATCCCGCACCTCGCCGTCGCGGTCGCTGGCGAAGCTGCGCGGGTCGGGCCACTCGTGATCCCGGGGCATACTGCGTGCCTGTGGTGCCTCGACCACAGATCCCGCGACCTCGACCAGGCCTGGCCCGCCCTCGCGGACCAGATCCGGCTCCGGCATAGCGTCGCGCGCGCGCACAGCGGCGTCCTCGCGACCGTAGCCGCAGGGTTCGCCGTCGCTCAGTCGTTGCACCTGATCGACGGCCCCGACTCTCTCGCGCCGGTGACAACCCGGGCCCAGGTCGAGTTCCGCGCTCCGGATGCACTCGGTGTCGTGCTCCCGGTCGTGCCTCACCCCGTCTGCGGGTGCGGGTGGGGCGGAACCACCCTCACAATGGTGGTGTGACCGACCTTCCCCGCCGTGCCGTGAGCCGTGGTGCCCGCTTGGCCGCGCTCCCGCTCGGGTACGCAGGACGCACCGCACTCGGGCTCGGCAAGCGGGTCGGCGGCAAGAACGCCGAGCTCGTCGCGAGTGAGATCCAGCAGCGGACGGCCGAGCAGGTCTTCAAGACCCTCGGTGAGCTCAAGGGCGGCGCGATGAAGTTCGGCCAGGCCATGAGCATTTTCGAGGTGGCACTGCCCGAAGAACTGCTCGCCCCTTACCGGGCCACGCTGACCAAGCTTCAGGACGCCGCACCCCCGATGCCTGCCACCACGGTGCGCGCCTGCATGGCCGAAGGACTCGGCGAGGACTGGCTCTCCCGTTTCTCCGAGTTCGACGACATCCCTGCCGCGGCGGCGTCGATCGGCCAGGTGCACCGAGCGAGGTGGCACGACGGTCGCGAGGTGGCAGTCAAGATCCAGTACCCCGGTGCGGGGAAGGCCCTGATGGGCGACCTCAACCAGGTCTCACGCATGGCGCGGATGTTCGCCTCACTCGCCCCCGGACTCGACATCAAGCCGCTGCTAGCCGAACTCAAGGACCGCGCCGCCGAGGAGCTGGACTACCTCACCGAGTCGCAATCGCAGCGCCAGTTCGCCGCGGCCTACGAAGGGGATGAGGATTTCGTGGTGCCTCACGTGCTCGCGGCATCTCCCACCGTGGTGGTCTCCGAGTGGCTCGAGGGGTACTCCCTGGCTCAAGTGATCACCGACGGCACTCCCGAGGAACGCAATCACTTCGGCACGCTCTACCTCCGGTTCCTGATGTCCGGGCCGATGCGCGCGGGCCTGCTGCATGCCGATCCACACCCGGGCAACTACCGAGTGCTGCCCGATGGCCGCCTCGGGGTGCTCGACTTCGGGGCCGTCGCCCGACTGCCCGAGGGCCCTCCCGCAGCGATGGGCCAGCTACTCCGTATCGCCATGCTCGGCGATGGCGACGCAATCGTCGAGGGACTGAGGTCCGAGGGCTTCCTCAAGCCCGGGATCGACGTCGACCCTTCACTGCTGCTCGACTATCTCGGCCCATTCGCCGAACCGGCCCGGCACGAGTACTTCCACTTCAACCGAGGGTGGATGCGCGATCACTTCACGCGGATCAACGACCCTCGTCGCCCGGATTTCACGATCGGATTCAAGATCAACCTGCCACCGTCGTACATGCTGATCCACCGTGTGTGGCTCGGAGGTATCGGGGTGCTCTCGCAGATGGACGCCACGGTGCCGATGCGCGGAGAGCTCCAGCGCTGGCTCCCCTCGTTCGTGGCCTGAGGCGTCAGCGCACCGCGAGCCCGAGATGGCACTCGATGTCGCTGAGCGCCGCGCGGGTGCACGACGAGCAATAGCGCACGTCGGTGGTGCCCGCCCGCACGGTCATGCCGCCGAGCGCACGCAAGGCCGAGACGTCGTCGCCCTCGATATCGGCCCCGAACGGATAGCCGCAGCCTGCACAGTTCGGACCGCCCATAGTCCTTCTCCCGCAATGAGATTGTCCGGATACACCTGCACGTGCAAAGGCTCGACCAGGACGACCACACGCACCGATCAGCCCTGGTCACAGCGCGATCCTGCACCCACCTAAGCCATTGGTGTGCCACCTTTGCGGCGCGGCGCGGCGCATGCAATCATTGCCCCGCAAAATTGTCACCGGTAGATGCCCCCTGGGTACACGAGGGTCACCCAGGATCGCCGAGGTGGCCATGAGACGGAGTTGGAGAGATGAGCCGCTACGACGACCCCCGGGTACCACTGCCAGGCAGCCGGGGTGAACACGAGGCCCAGCAGGAGTACGACACCACGCACCGAGCGCTGGCCTTCTACGACCACCAGGTGCTCACCTATCTCAACCCGCTGATGCAGCAGTTCATCGCCCAGCAGGAGATGGTGTTCGTGGCCTCGGCCGATGCTGGGGGCGAGTGCGACTCAAGCTTCCGGGCAGGAGCACCCGGATTCGTCCACGTCCTGGATGAGAACACGTTGGCACTTCCGGAGTATCGCGGCAATGGTGTGATGGCCACCATCGGCAATATTCGCGAGAACGCGCACATCGGGCTCATGTTCATCGACTTCTATCGCACCACCGTGGGCCTCCATGTCAACGGCAAGGTTCGTGACATGGGAAGTGGTGAACTCCTCGCCCGGGGCGGCCTATCACCCGCGCTCGAGGCGGCGGCGACAGCCACCGGTCCACTGACAGCCCTCATATGGCATGTCGTGGAGGTCGAGGAAGCTTTCATCCACTGCGCCAAGCACATTCCGCATCTGCAGAAGCTCGAGAAGCCGATCCACTGGAGCACCGACGACCCCGTGTTCAAGGGCGGCGACGCGTTCCATGCCAAGTCCGGCGAACGGCCGTGGCTCGCGGCATCGCCGCCAGTGGAGAGCTGACCTCGGAGCTGTTGAGAGTCAGAGCGAGTCGCCGGCGACAACCGGGGGGTCCTCACCACGCACCAGTGCCAGCACGGCGTCGGAGTAGGCCTCGAGCTTGCGGGCCCCGATACCCGGAATCGCCACGAGCGCGCGGGTATCGGAGGGAAGGTCAGTGGCGATTCCCTCGAGGGTGGCGTCGGTGAAGACGACGTAGGCCGGCACCGAGCGTCGCTCGGACTCCTCCTTGCGCCAGGCCTTGAGACGGTCGAAGAGATCTTCGTCGTAGGACGCGGGGCACTCGCGACACCGACTACGCGCAGACTCGGCCCCGGTGACGAGCGACTTACCGCACACCTTGCACGCAGCCGGGCCACGGCGTCGGCCGCGCTCAGTGCTGCGCGACCCGCTGCCGCGCACAACACCACCCGCGGCACCCGAGGCCTCGACAGCGGCGCCAAAGGCCGCGTCGAGGAACGGGGAACGCTCACGTCGACCACGCCCTGCTCGACTGCGGGCCCACGACAAGCCCAGGTGCACACGAGCGCGGGTACAGGCGACGTAGAAAAGCCGCCGCTCCTCTTCGAGCCGGGCGGGGGTATCGGCGTATTGGATCGGAAAGGTGCCCTGCACCAGACCGACGACGAACACGGCATCCCACTCGAGCCCCTTGGCCGCGTGCACAGTGGAAAGGGTGACACCGTCAGCGGTCGGCGCCGCTTGCGTGGCCGCCCGGAGATCGAGATCGGCCACGAGATCGGCGAGGCCCGCCTCCGGATTAGCGGCGGCAAGATCGTCAGCGAGGGTGACGAGGCGCAGCAGGTTCTCCCAACGCTCACGGACGGCACCCGTGCCGCTCGGGGGCTCCTGGGCCCAGCCCATCGCGGACAGCACCGAGCGGACGTCGTCGGAGAGCAGGCTCGACACCTCGCCCCCGCGGGCCGCACCGCGCAGCCGGGTGACGGCCTCGCGTACCTCGCCACGCTGGAAGAACGCGGATTCTCCCCGCAGCACATAAGGAATCGAGGCCTCGGCCAGTGCCTCTTCGAACACCTCGGACTGCGCATTGATGCGGTAGAGGATGGCGATCTCTCGTGCCGGAGTGCCTGCGGCGATGAGAGCGGAGATCGCCTTCGCGACGGCGGACGCCTCACCCGGCTCATCGTCGTGGGCGCGCACCACGGGCTCGGGCCCATCGGCGCGGGTTGCGCGCAGCTCGAGCCGCAGCTTGGCCTCGGGGCCCGTCGCACTGGCCAGAACACGATTCGCCAGCGCCACCACCTGCGGGGTAGAGCGGTAGGACCGCACCAGGCGTACCTCGGTGGCATGGGGGAAACGCGAGCGAAAGTCGACGAGATAGGACGAGCTCGCACCCGTGAAGGTGTAGATGGTCTGGCTGGCATCGCCGACAACACAGAGGTCGTCGCGGTCGCCGAGCCAGAGCTCGAGGAGCCGCTGCTGCAAGGGGTTGACGTCTTGGTACTCATCGACCGTGAACCAGCGATAAGCCGTGCGGATCTCATCGACGATATCGGGGCGGGTGTCGAGCATCCCGACGGTGAGCAGCAGGACATCCTCGAAGTCGATGAGCCCCTCGGCTGTCTTGCGGTCGTCGTAGGCCGCGTAGATCGTCGCGATATCGGCGTGGGTGAGGTTGCCGGGTGGTTCGCGTCGCGCCCGGAGCGCTGCCGCGGGGTAGTCCGGTGCCACCACCTGGCTGGCCTTGGCCCACTCGATCTCGCCGGCGACGTCGCGGGCCAGTGACGGGTCGGAGAATCCGGCACGTCGCAGGACGGGCGCAAGGATGCGGGCCTTACTCGGGAGGATCTCGGGAACCGCGCCGCCGATCACACGGGGCCAGAAGTAGCGGAGCTGGCGAAGCGCCGCCGCGTGGAAGGTGCGGGCCTGGACCCCCTCGACTCCGAGCTCGGCGAGCCGCTGGCGCATCTCGCCCGCGGCTCGCGCGGTGAAGGTAACCGCGAGGGTGCGGCGGGGGTCGTGCTGGCCGGTGAGGGTGGCGTAGGCGATGCGGTGGGTGATCGCGCGTGTCTTGCCGGTGCCAGCACCCGCCAGCACGACGACCGGGCCCGACACTGCCAGCGCGACCTCGCGCTGCTCGGGATCGAGGGCCTCGAGGACGGCGTCGGGACCACTCGGGCGGACGGGGCTGACCCGGCCGGGCCGCCGCGAACCCGCAGCAGCACTGGCAGGCGGGTCGAGGTTGTCGGTCACGTTCGACATCCTCGCAGTCGGGTCGGACGGGGTTGGCGATCCGGTCCCCGCTGTCCACATGACGCGCCCGGATACCCGCTCAGGTGACGGTGAAAGGCCTGGGCAGACCTGGCTCGAGCACCCCGGCCGGGCCGTGACAGGGTTGCCGGGAACAACCGCGCGGCTCTGGTGCGTTGACGCCACTGCCGGGCGGATGCCCGGGCCGCGCCCCTACTCTCGCGGCGACCACGTACCACAATGTCGAGGAGCACGATCGGCCATGTCGTTCACGATGTACAGCACGCCCTGGTGCGGCTACTGCAGCCGATTGAAGTCACAGCTCACGCGCGAGGGCATCACCTTCACCGAGGTCGACATCGAGCAGGACCCCACGGCTGCCGACTACGTCATGAGCGTCAACGGGGGCAACCAGACCGTGCCGACCGTGGTCTTCGCCGACGGCAGTGCCGCGACGAACCCGAGCCTGAAGGATATCCAGGCCAAGCTGGCCTCGCTCTAGATCATCGGGCGAGGCGTCCGCACATGCTGGCCTCGCCCGTCGCGACGACGTGCAGGCGAGCCCGCGTCACGAGAGCCCGTGCGATGTCCTTCTGACGGGCCAGAACACCGACGTGGTCTGCCTGGTGGACTATTCCCACTCAATCGTGCCCGGCGGCTTGCTCGTGATGTCGAGCACCACCCGGTTGACCTCGCGCACCTCATTGGTGATGCGGGTGGAGATCTTCGCGAGCAGGTCGTACGGCAGGCGCGACCAGTCCGCCGTCATGGCGTCCTCGCTCGAGACCGGGCGCAGCACGATCGGGTGCCCATAGCTGCGGCCATCGCCCTGGACGCCCACCGATCGCACATCGGCGAGAAGTACCACGGGGAACTGCCAGATCGAGCGGTCGAGACCGGCAGCCGTGACTTCCTCACGCACGATCGCGTCGGCCTCGCGCAGCAGTTCGAGACGCTCCCGCGAGACCGCGCCCACGATCCGGATCGCAAGACCCGGCCCGGGGAACGGGTGGCGCCACACCATCGCCGGGGGTAGTCCGAGCTCAGCGCCGACCGCGCGCACCTCGTCCTTGAACAGTGCGCGGAGCGGCTCGACGAGGGCGAATGCGAGGTCGTCGGGCAGACCCCCCACGTTGTGGTGGCTCTTGATATTGGCCGTTCCCGTGCCACCACCGGACTCGACGACATCGGGGTAGAGGGTGCCCTGTACCAGGAACTCGACCTGCTGGCCGTGGGCCCCAGCCTCGGCCACCACCTCGAGCGCAGCGGCCTCAAAGATCCTGATGAATAAGCGCCCGATGGTCTTGCGCTTCTCTTCGGGATCGATCACACCATCAAGCTCGGCGAGGAAACGCTCGGAGGCGTCGACAACCTTGAGTTTGATCCCCGTGGCCGCGACGTAGTCGTTCTCGACCTGCTCGCGCTCCCCCTTGCGGAGCAGGCCGTGGTCGACGAACACGCACGTGAGATTGTCACCGACCGCTCGGTGCACGAGGGCCGCGGCCACGGCGGAGTCGACACCGCCGGAAAGCCCGCAGATCACGAGTTTGTCGCCGACCTGCGCGCGGATCAAGGCCACCTGCTCGTCGATCACACTTGAGGCCGTCCACGTGGGCTCGATACCGGCGATGTCGTAGAGGAAGTGCTCGAGCACGCGCTGGCCGTGCTCGGAGTGCACGACCTCGGGGTGGAACTGCACTCCGGCGAGGCGACGGGAGATGTCCTCGAAGCCCGCGACCGGCGCACCCTCGGTGACGGCCGTGACCGAGAAGCCCTCGGGTGCGCGGTGCACGGCGTCGCCGTGCGACATCCACACCGTCTGCGTCAGCGGGGTGCCGGCGAACAACGCGGAGTCGGGGTTGGTGATCGTGAGCGCGGTGCCACCGAACTCCGACAGGCCCGTGCGGGCGACCTCGCCACCGAGAGCAAGTGCCATCGCCTGGAATCCGTAGCAGATGCCGAATGTGGGCACGCCCGCGCCGAACAGCGCGGGGTCAACCTGGGGGGCACCGTCGGAGTAGACCGACGACGGGCCACCAGACAAGATCACCGCGACCGGGTCCTTGGCCAGCATGTCGGCCACGGACATCGTCGAGGGGACGACCTCGCTGTAGACATGGGCCTCGCGGACCCGCCTGGCGATCAACTGCGCGTACTGGGCTCCGAAGTCGACGACGAGCACGGGGCGATGGCTGGGGGTCGACACGGAGGTCACGGGCCCTTCGAACGGAAGGCGGGCGGTGTCCCACGATCGTAGCCGTGAGGCACCGCCCGACTCCGCGCGGTATTGGCCGCCCGCCAGCGCTGAGGGCTCAGGTGCCCATCATCGGGGGGTTCTTGCTGACCAGGAGCGCCACCACGACGACCGCAGCGGCGACGATGGTCAAGCCGATCGCCACCCAGGAGCAGATGACACCCGCCTGGATCATCCCGGTTCCCGAAAGCGACCCGCGTGACCCGGCGATCTCGCGTCGAGCACCCGGTGCCATGGCCAGGGCCACGATCGCGCACACGAGCCCGACTCCGTAAGCACCGCAGAGAACCAGTGCGGCGATCCCGAGCACCAGAATCACGGTGGCCTTGCTCGAGGACCTCGGAACAGGGGTGTGCGCCATAGCGCCCAGCACCTCGTAGCCGGGCGGGGTCGGGGGCGGCGGGGGCGGGGGCGATACGCCCTCAGCCGGCGGCGGGGGTGGGGGTGCTGCGGCCTCCTCAGCCGTCGGCGGCGATACGCCCTCAGCCGGCGGCGGGGGCGGCGGCGCTGGTTGGTCTTCCGGCGATGGCCTGGAGTGGCTCACGAGACACCTCAATCGAGTCGGTCGTGCGGTCGACGTAGCGTGCGGTCGTCGGATCGTGCGGTCCTCGGACGCATCCAGCGGGCCTCAGGCCCGACGGTACCGATCTCGAGGCCCCAAATGCCAGAGAACTGGCCGTCCGATTGGCTCACAATCGCCGCGTGAACCCGGGGCGCGACGCTCAGCGCGCGCGCTCCGCGGAACCGCGAGGGCCGGGGAGCCGCAGCGCACCTGGCGCCGACGCGGGCACCGCGGGCCGGCGTGGAGCCACCGCGGGCACCTCGAGGTAGGGATCGCCCAATGCCGGGCGGGCGTCGAGGTCACCACGATTGGGCCACAGGGCCATCGCCCGTTCGGCCTGCGCCGTGATCGTCAGCGAGGGATTCACTCCGAGATTGGCCGTGATCGCCGATCCGTCGACCACGTGCAGGCCCGCATGTCCGAACGCGCGGTGATACGCGTCGACGACCCCATGTTCGGCGTCAGCGCCGATGCAACAGCCGCCAACGAAGTGCGCCGTCATGGGCGCATCCATGAGATCGCCGAGCTGCCCCATGGGGAAGCCGTCGATCCGCTCGGCGATGCGGCGTGCGGCGTCATTGCCCGCGGGGATCCAGGTGGGATTCGGCTCACCCTCCCCCTGTCGTGACGTGAGATGCCAGCGCCCCCACCGCGATCGGACACCACTAACCGTGACGGAGTTATCGACCGACTGCATCACCAGCGCCACAGCGCCCCGCTCGGACCAACGCCGAACACTCAACGAGCGCAAGGCATCAGAGGGTCGTGCCGCCATCGTTCGGACCCACACCTTCCACCGCGCCTTGCCCTCGACCCCGTCCGTCATCACCGTGCCGAGAAGTCCCATGAGGTTGCTGCCCCTGCCGTAGCGGACGGACTCGATGTGGGTTCGATCATCGGGATGGAACGACGAGGTGATGGCCACGCCGCGCGTGAAGTCGACATTCTTGCGCCGCGAGATGGCACCCACAATCGACTCGGAATTAGTGCGCGAGATCTGACCGAGTCGCTGCGAAAGATTCGGCAGCGTGCCCTCATCGCGCATGCGGTGCAACAACTTCTGGGTGTTGAACGTGCCCGCGGCCATCACGACATGATCGGCGGTGAAGGTGCGACGACCTCTGGCCCACGGCCCTGTACGCGTCGTCTCGACCGCGTATCCACCTTCGGCCAGAGGTCGGATCACCGAAGCCGTGGTCATGGGATGCACCACGGCGCCCGCCGCCTCAGCGAGACCGAGGTAGTTCTTGGGCAGGGTGTTCTTCGCATTGTGACGACAACCGGTCATGCACTCGCCGCATTCGGTGCAGCCGCGTCGCGCGGGGCCCGCGCCCCCGAAGAACGGATCAGGCTCGCTGACGCCCGCACCCGACCCGAAGAAGACACCCACGGGAGTGAGCCGAAAACTCGTGCCCACCCCCATGTCCTTCGCTACGGCCTCGAAGGTCTCATCGAGCGGTGACATGCGCGGCACATCGGTGACCCCGAGCATGCGCGTTGCCTGGTCGTAATAGGGCGCGAGCTCACGTTCCCAATCAGTGATCGCGGCCCACTGCGGATCCTGGAAGAACGGGGCGGGTGGCACATACAGCGTGTTGGCGTACACCAGCGATCCTCCACCGACACCCGCACCGGCGAGCACGACCGCGTTCGGGAGCAGGTGTATCCGCTGGATTCCGTACAGGCCCAATCGAGGCGCGTAGAGGAACTTGCGAATGCGCCAGGACGTTGCCGCGAAGTCCGCATCGTCGAAGCGAGCGCCAGCCTCAAGAACCCCGACGCGGTAACCCTTTTCGGTGAGCCGGAGCGCCGTCACCGAACCGCCGAAACCGCTGCCGATCACCACGACGTCGTAGTGAAGGTCGGGTGTGGTCATGGCCATCGACGCGATCAGCGCTGGGGGTTGAGAACGATCTCGACCCGCTGGAACTCCTTGAGGTCGGAGTAGCCCGTGGTGGCCATCGCGCGACGCAGGGCCCCGACGAGGTTCATCGTGCCGTCGTGGGTGTGCGAGGGCCCGTGGAGGATCTCCGCCAGGGTGCCTGCGGTGCCCAGGTGCACGCGCTCGCCGCGCGGCAGCTCGGCATGTGTGGCTTCGATGCCCCAGTGCCAGCCGCGACCGGGCGCCTCGCTGGCACGTGCCAGCGGGGAGCCCACCATCACTGCATCTGCCCCGCATGCGATGGCCTTGGGGAGATCACCGGATCGTCCGACGCCGCCGTCGGCGATGACGTGGACATAGCGCCCACCCGACTCGTCGAGATAGTCGCGCCGCGCGGCAGCGACGTCGGCGATCGCCGAGGCCATCGGCACGCGCACGCCGAGTACGTCGTGGGTGGTGTGTGCGGCGCCGCCGCCGAACCCGACGAGGACACCCGCCGCTCCGGTGCGCATGAGGTGGAGCGCCGCCTGGTAGGTAGCGCATCCGCCGACGATCACCGGAACGTCGAGCTCGTAGATGAACTCCTTGAGGTTCAAGGGCTCTCGGGCACCGGGGCGCGCGACATGCTCGGCACTCACGGTGGTTCCGCGGATCACGAAGACGTCGACGCCTGCGTCGACCACCGCCTTGGCGAACTCGGCGGTACGCACCGGGGATAGCGCGGCTGCCACCGTGACTCCCCCGGCCCTGATCTCGGCGATGCGCGCGGCGATCAACTCTGCGCGGATCGGCGCGGAGTAGATCTCCTGGAGCCTGCGCGTCACCGTGGCCGCCGAAAGAGAGGCAATCTCGTCCAGGATCGGCTCGGGATCGTCGTAGCGGGTCCAGAGGCCATCGAGGTCGAGCACCCCGAGGCCACCGAGACGGCCAATTTCGATCGCGGTCGCCGGGGAGACCACGGAGTCCATCGGTGCCGCGAGTACCGGGGCTTCGAAGCGATAGGCGTCGACCTGCCAGGCGACCGACACGGCCTCAGGCTCGCGCGTGCGACGACTCGGCACGATCGCAATGTCGTCAAGCCCGTACGCGGGGCGTGCGCGCTTGGCGCGTCCGATCTCGATCTCGGTCACGGCTGTCCTCTGCGGTGTCGGCCTATGGAATCGTGCTGCGTGCTCGTACTTCTCGCTAGTGCTGCGCGTGGTGCTGCTGGAACTTGGCGACGCTAGTGCGCGGCGTTGTCTGCGCTCGACGCTCCAGACGTGCTGTCAGGACTGGTAGTTCGGTGCCTCGACCGTCATCAGGATGTCGTGGGGGTGGCTCTCCTTGAGCCCGGCCGCCGTGATGCGGACGAAGCGGCCTCGCTCCTGGAGTTCGGGGATCGTGCGCGCGCCGACATAGAACATCGACTGGCCCAGCCCGCCGATGAGCTGATGGGCCACAGCCGAGAGCGGGCCGCGATAGGGCACCTGGCCCTCGACCCCCTCGGCCACGATCTTCTCATCGTTGTTGACGTCTGCCTGGAAGTAGCGGTCCTTGGAGTAGGACACCCGACCCCGCGAGGCCATGGCACCGATCGAGCCCATGCCGCGATAGTGCTTGAACTGCTTGCCATTGACGAACACGAGGTCGCCGGGGCTCTCCTCGCACCCGGCAAGGAGGGATCCAAGCATCACGGTGTCAGCGCCGGCGACGAGCGCCTTGGCGATATCGCCGGAGTACTGCAGACCACCGTCGCCGATCACTGGCACACCTGCGGGCCTGCACGCCAGCGAGGCGTCGTAGATCGCGGTGACCTGCGGAACGCCCACGCCCGCCACCACGCGGGTGGTGCAGATGGAGCCCGGGCCCACACCCACCTTGACCGCATCGGCACCCGCGTCGACGAGCGCCTGGGCGCCGGACCGGGTCGCGACATTGCCGCCGATCACCTGGACGTGACGGGTGAACGGGTCGGACTTCAAGCGCGCGATCATCTCGAGGAGCAGCCGAGCCTCGCCGTTGGCGGTGTCGGCGACGAGGACGTCGACACCCGCCTCTACGAGCGCGGTGGCGCGCTCCCAAGCGTCACCCCAGTAGCCGATCGCGGCCGCGACGCGCAGTCGACCCTCGCCATCCTTGGTGGCAGCGGGGAACTGCACGGTCTTGACGAAGTCCTTGACGGTGATCAGGCCGCGAAGGCGCCCGGTCTCGTCGACCAGCGGAAGCTTCTCGATCTTGTGCTTGGCCAGCAGCCCCGCCGCATCCGCGCGGGATATTCCCACCGGTGCGGTGATGAGCGGCATCGGGGTCATGACTTCGCGCACCCGGCGCTGCGCGAACTCATCGATGGGAATGAACAGCAGATCGCGGTTCGTGACGATGCCGAGCAACGTGCGGTGCTCATCGACCACAGGCAGACCCGACACCCGGTAGCGGCCGCACAACTCGTCGAGCTCGGCCAAGGTCGCGTCGGCCCCGACGGTGACGGGGTCGGAGATCATGCCGGACTCGGAGCGCTTCACCATGTCGACCTGGGCGGCCTGGTCCTCGATGGAGAGGTTGCGGTGCAGCACGCCGATACCGCCCTGGCGCGCCATCGCGATGGCCATGCGGGCCTCGGTGACGGTGTCCATGGCCGCGGACACGAGCGGCACCGCGATCGTGATCTCACGGGTGAGCTTGGTGGCGGTGTTGACTTCGGACGGGATCACGTCGGTCTCGCCGGGCAGAAGCAGGACATCGTCGTACGTGAGTCCGATCGCCCCGAACTTCTCGGGCGTACCGGCGTACTGAGGGTCGGACACGGGAGGCCTTCCGGTCGCGAGCGGTGCGGCCTAGATTACCCGCCCCAGCGCCGGACGATGATCGCGCCGATCTCCTAGTGCAGGATTCCCCATCGGAACCCCAGGGCGACGGCCTGCGCGCGGTCGGCTGCAGCCAGTTTGCGGAAGAGTCGGCGGGCGTGGGTCTTGATCGTGTCTTCCGACAGATAGAGCTCGCGGCCGATGTCGCCGTTGCTCTTGCCACGGCTCATGCCATCAAGAACCTCGCGCTCGCGCTCGGTCAGGGCGGGCGGACTTCCTGCGGGGCGCACACGGTTCGACCTCGAACCCGACGCTGCCCCACTGTGCGCAAGGGCGAGCGCCACCGTGGCCGCCACCTCTTCGCGCGCGGCATCCTTGGCGATGTAGCCCCGAGCACCACAGGAGACGGCACGAGCGACCCCGTCGGGGTCTTCACCCATCGTGAGCATAAAGATCATGGCGTCCGGGTGCGAGGCCATGAGCCGACGCGAGGCCTCGACACCGCCGATTCCGGGCATGCGGACATCCATCAGCACGAGGTCGGGACGCTCGATCGGATATCGGGCAAGGACTTCCTCGCCGCTACCGGCGGCCGTCACCCGCTCGATGCCGGGTACCGCACCCACGGCACGGCGGATCGCCTCGCGAGCGAGGGGGGCGTCATCACATACGAGCACAGTGGTCATGGCGCCGAGCACGTCCTCCCGATCGGTCGTACCACGTGGTCCGCGGTGCGCTTCTCAAGAGTGTTCGGCATCCCCAGGCCTGGACTTCAGTCGCGGACGACGTCCAACTCAGCGCCCGCTCGCCGCTCGCGACCCCGCCGTGGGTCTGACATCGGCACAGGACCCGCGCACGGATCCCCTGTCGGTCACGGTGCGAGGAGCTCGACGATGTCGGGGCGCTCAAGCCAGGTCTGGGCGAGCGGCGGCGGCAGGTCGTCGGCGATCGTGCGAACCCCCGCGCGGGCCGACGCGAGCGCGGTGGCGCTCTCGGAGGGCCGGGCCTCGGCCGTGAGCGCCCCGATCAGCGCCCACGCTGGCCACGCCAGCGGCGCCGCACCCAGGCTCTCGGCCAGCGTCGCCGCACGTCGCAGGCTCGACACCGCCTCGTCGAGGCTTCCCGCCTGAACCTGTGCGACCCCTCGCAAGAGAAGTCCCTTGGCCACATGGCGCGGAGCCCCAGAGGTCTCCGCCAGCGAGATGGCTCGGTTGGTACGAATCACGCCCGAAGCAGAATCACCCCTGAGCATGTCGATCTCGGATCGCACCCAGTCGAGTCGAACCCGCTGACGCCACCAGTCCGTGCGGCCCTCCGCAAGGGCGATGGCGGTGGTTGCGGAGGCCTCAGCCGCTTCGAGTTCTCCGAGCCCCACGGCATCTGAGGCGAGTCCAAGAGCGGCGTCGAAACGCGCCTCGGGCGCCTCGCCCGCAAGGTCGAGGGCACGTTGATCGAGACGACGAGCGTCGCTGTGACGGCCGAGCTGCCGGGCCACGCTGGCCAGGCTGGCTGCGGCGAAGGAGGCGAAGAGCGCTCGCTCGGGCTCCGTCGGCGATGTGCGCGCGAGCGGCTCGAGAACGGCCATGGCCGAGCCGTAGCGTCCGCAGGCGGCAAGACACACCCCCAGAAGCCAAGTCGCGGCGGCAGATTCGGCGTCGGCCGGCGCAGCCACCTCGAGTGCTCGGCGCAGCGGTTCGATCCCGGCATCGGGACGGCCATGGAATGCGGCCCGCTCCCCCGCGGCGAGAAGCTCGGCGAGTCGCGCGGTGTGCTCGTGGTCCACGAAGGCTCCGTCAGGGCGGCGGATGAAGGCCGATCGGAGGCGCCGCTCGGCGACGCGAGCGTATCGGCATCCAATCTCGAGCGGGCGACCATGAGCTTCGGATCCGCCGCGAGCCCGTCGGTCAGGCCCGCGCAACCTCGACGAGGCGGTCGAGGGCACCTGCGAAATCGGTGACGCGCACGACCCCGGTCGGCACCGGATCCACCCACCCAGGCCCTGCGGCCAACAGAAGCGGCGCCGGGCGCTGGTCGGGCAGATTCTCCAGCAAGTGCGGCTGGCCGGTGCGCTCGCTCGAGGACCACAGGAGCACCGCGCTTGGCCCCACGCGCTGAATGGCCGAGATCAGCGCGGACGGGGGGACACGGCCACCGAGGACGCGAACGCCGACGTTCTTCTCCGCCAGCGCGGCGCCCAGTGCCACGAGCGGAAGGGAGTGGGTCTCGAGCTCGGCGCAGGCCAGCAGGACCGGGCGGGCGTTGATGACCTTGCGGCGAACCAATGACACCGCAGAGAGGGCCGCGATGACCGATTCGGAGAGCAAGTGCTCAACCTCGACCCCGCGGCCGGTGCTCTCCCAGAGCCTGCCGACCTCGACCATGACAGGGATCAGGACGTGCTCCCAGGTCCAGACGACTCCACGGGCATCAATGGACTCACAGACAATCTCCGAACACGTGGCGGCGTCGAGTGACCGTGACGCCTGCGTGAGCCCGCGCACGACCACGGCAGCGGGCCGCGCGATGGGGGCCAGCGAGCCAGCGCCGATTTGGGTTCTGGCGTCGACCTCCACACCGCGATCGTCCTGATCAACGGGTGCGGCAAGAGCCGTCCGAGCTGCGGCACCTGGGGGGACCCCCGTATTGACCAGGCGACGCATGAGAACGAGGCGGGCGACATCAGCCTCGGAGTAGCGGCGGTGCGATCCGGCCTCATGGTCTGAGGATCCGAGCCCGTAACGGCGGTCCCAGGTGCGCAGAGTCGCCGGCGCCACTCCGAGCCGGCGTGCCAGGGCCGCCACCGTGATTCCGGGGTGCATCGCGTCGCCCTGCTTCGCGACTGCCTCGGGAAAGGCCAGACGCGGCTCCGTCGGCTCAGCAGTGGCAGTCACACACGCCAGTCTGGCGCAGGCGCCCGTGGGCAGCGACCCAGAATGCCCCGAAAAACCTCAAGATCACCTCTTGATTCCGCAGGGCCATGACTCCGCCGACAGGTGCCGCCTCGCCCCCATCGCCTCCGCCTTGGAGCAGCACGTCGATGTGCAGGGGATCACATTGACCAACCTCTGGCGCGGTTGTACCTTGTGATCACTCGATCACTAGTGGGGGCACACCATGGCAGATGTCACGAGACTTCCCGGTCCGAACGCCGACCTGTGGGACTGGCAACTAGACGCGGCGTGCCGCGGCGAGGACACCGATCTTTTCTTCCATCCCGAAGGTGAACGCGGACCATCCCGGCTCTCGCGGGAACTCGCCGCCAAGACCGTGTGCACCCGCTGCCCGGTCATCGCCCAGTGCGCCGTTCACGCGCTCGCGGTACGGGAGCCCTACGGCGTGTGGGGTGGCCTCTCGGAAGATGATCGCGAGTCGGTCTACCTCAGCGAGCGTCTGAGCTTCCCCGCGTCACGCATGGCCTAAGCAACAACGAAGCCCCGACTGCTCAGCAGTCGGGGCTTCGTCATGCATTCGGTAGATCAGTGGCCGTGGCCACCAGCGCCGTGCGAGTGACCGTGACCGGCACCGCCCTCAGCGGCTTCTTCCTTCTGCTCCACCACGAGAACCTCAGTGGTGAGAAGGAGTGCCGCGATCGAGGCAGCGTTCGACAGAGCCGAACGTGTCACCTTGACCGGGTCGATAACGCCGGCCGCAATGAGGTCGACGTACTCGTCGGTCGCAGCGTTGTAGCCGTGCCCAACAGCGAGCTCGCGGACGCGCTGGACGACGACGTAGCCCTGCTCACCCGCGTTCTCCGCGATCCAGCGAAGCGGCTCACCCGTAGCGCGACGGACGATCCCGACGCCAGTGGCCTCATCACCCTCGAGCCCGAGGTTGCCCTCGAGCACAGCGGCGGCGTGAACGAGGGCGGAGCCGCCACCGGCGACGATTCCCTCTTCGATCGCCGCACGCGTCGCGGACACAGCGTCCTCGATGCGGTGCTTCTTCTCCTTGAGCTCAACCTCGGTGTGCGCGCCGACCTTGATGACGCACACGCCGCCCGCGAGCTTGGCGAGACGCTCGTTGAGCTTCTCCTTGTCCCAGTCGCTGTCGCTGTTCTCGATCTCGACGCGGATCTGGCCAACGCGGTCGGCGACGGCCGTGGGGTCGCCCCCACCCTCGACGATGGTCGAGTCGTCCTTGGTGATGACGATGCGACGAGCGGTGCCGAGAACCTCAAGGCCGACCTGGTCAAGCTTGAGACCAACCTCGGGGGTGACAACCTGGGCACCGGTGAGGATCGCGAGGTCCTGCAGGATCGCCTTGCGACGGTCGCCGAAGGCCGGAGCCTTGACCGCCACTGAGGCGAACGTGCCGCGGATGCGGTTGACGACGAGAGTCGACAGCGCCTCCCCGTCGACGTCCTCGGCGACAATGAACAGCGGCTTGGCGGCCTGAACGACCTTCTCCAGCAACGGAAGCAGCTCGGAGACGCTGGAGATCTTGTTCTGGACGATGAGGACGTAGGCGTCTTCGAGGACGGCCTCCATGCGCTCGGCGTCGGTGACGAAGTACGGCGAGATGTAGCCCTTGTCGAACTGCATGCCCTCGGTGAAGTCGAGCTCGAGAGCAGTGCTGCTGGACTCCTCGACGGAGATGACGCCGTCCTTGCCGACCTTGTCGAACGCCTCAGCGATGAGGTCGCCGATTGCGCGGTCCTGCGAGGAGATGGTCGCCACGTCGGCGATCTCAGCCTTGCCCGACACGTCGCGGGCCATCTCGTGGAGACGCGCGTTGATCGCGGCGACGCCCTTGTCGATGCCTCGCTTGATGTCCATCGGCGCGCCACCAGCGGTGACGACCTTCAGGCCCTCGCGGACCATCGCCTGTGCCAGGACGGTCGCGGTGGTAGTGCCATCACCCGCGACGTCGTTGGTCTTGGTGGCGACCTCCTTGGCGAGCTGGGCGCCGAGGTTCTCATACGGGTCCTCGAGCTCCACCTCCCGCGCGATGGTCACACCGTCGTTGGTGATCGTGGGTGCGCCCCACTTCTTGTCGATGACGACGTTGCGGCCCTTCGGGCCGAGCGTCACCTTGACGACGTCGGCGAGCGCGTTGACGCCGCGCTCGAGGCTGCGACGCGCGTTCTCGTCGAACTCCAGGATCTTGGCCATGTGTTGTGTGCCGTTCCTTCGTTGTCTGGGGGACGAATCCGCCCCGGGGCCCGGGGGCCGCCGGGGCGGATTGCGTAGGGTTCTGACCCGTCAGCTCATGTGCGTCTAGTGACGCGGAGCCGACGACAGCGATCTACTTGACGACGACGGCGAGGATGTCGCGGGCGGACAGGATGAGGAGCTCCTGGCCGTCATACTTGACCTCGGTGCCGCCGTACTTCGAGTAGATGACCTTGTCGCCGACCTGAACGTCCAGCGGCAAGCGCTGACCGTCTTCGAATCGACCCGGGCCCACTGCCAAGACCTCGCCCTCCTGGGGCTTCTCCTTGGCGGTGTCCGGGATGACGAGGCCAGAGGCCGTCGTCTGCTCGGCCTCGAGGGCCTTAACGAGGATGCGATCCTCGAGTGGCTTGATGGTGACCGACACGGTCTGTCCTCCACCTGGTAAGTGAGTCATGGTGCATGGATGCGATCGGTGATTCCGGGGCGTCGTCGCAGGTACCGCACCGGCCGGGTCGCATGGCACTCTCCAGTGGAGAGTGCCAACGGGTCCACCCTAGGAACCAGTTGGCACTCGGTCAACCTGAGTGCCAGTCCGAGCGCAGCGAGGGCCGGCCTCAGGGGGACCGATCAAGGGGCCGTCGAAGCGCAGCGGAGACGTTGCCCCGGGGGGAATCGGTCAACCTGAGTGCCAGTCCGAGCGCAGCGAGGGCCGGCCTCTGGCAGGCTCACGGGCGTGGATCCCTCGGTCGTCGACGCCCTGCGCAGCGCCGAAGGGCGCGCGCTCCTCACCGATGCCACTGCGCACGACAACGACGCTCATGGCCGCGCCGCCGCCGGTGACGCCCGAGCGATCGATCCGCTGAAGGCTGCCTCCTCCCTGCGGCGCGCGCATCCGGGCGCCAACCCGTCGCTCGTGTCGGCAGCCCTGTCCCAGGTCCGCATGCGTCGTCGTGCCCGCCCCCGGCTCGGGGACATCGTCGACTCCCTTCTCATGACCGACGACGGATCAGAGCAAGCCACGCGCACCGTCGCCGCCGAGCTGCGCGCAGTCCGTTACCTCGGATCCGGGGCCACTCATGTGGCCGATCTCGGATGCGGCATTGGGCTCGACTCGATCGCCTTCGCACGCATGGGATTGACCGTCACCGCCGTCGAATCCGATCCATTGACCGCCGCACTCGCGGCCGCGAACGTCGAGGAGCTCGGGCTCGCCGATCGGGTGCGTGTCATCGTCGGCGATGTCACCGACGACACCGTCCTCGCCACCGTTCTCGCGTCGGCCGACGCGGTGTTCGTCGATCCCGCTCGACGCGACCCAGCCTCGCGAAACGAAGGCCGAAGCGCCCGCGTCACAGACCCCGAGTCGTGGTCACCGAGGTGGTCGTGGGTGGTCGGGGTCGCGGCAAGGGTTCCGCGCACGGCCGCGAAGGTCGCGCCCGGAGTGCCTCACGAGCTCACGCCCGTCGGCGGTTGCGCCACCTGGACCTCGGTAGACGGCGATCTAGTGGAGGCCGAATTCGCCTGGCCCGCAATGGATTCCGCGGGTAACAATTCGGTGCGACGCCGCGCCCTCATCGTGCGCAAGGGCGAGCCGACCTCGCTGACATCGACGATCGACCTCCTCGACCAGGCCCCTCCCCCGGTGGGCGACATCGGATCCTGGCTGCTCGAACCTGACGACGCAGTGATCCGCTCAGGTCTCGTGAGCGACCTCGCCGCACTTCTCGGCGGCAGGCTGCTTGATCCCCGCGTCGCCTACATCACCACCGACACGGACCCGGGCCCGAGCCCGCTCGCCGCACACTTCCGCGTCGAACTGGCTCTGCCACTTCATATCGGCCGCCTGCGAGACGCGCTTCGCGAGCGCGGAGTCGGTCGTGTGGTGATCAAAAAGCGCGCGATAGGACAGGACCCCGACGATATTCGCCGCGTTCTCGCACTACCCCCAGGACCTCACACCGCGGTCGTGTTGATCACCCGGATCGGCGATGACCCCTGGGCCTTCGTCTGCGACATCCGCTGACGCGAACTCGCAGAACGTTCCCGCCCGCGCGCAGTGCGACACCGACCCGGATGCCCTCAACGCCGGGAGGCGACTGCGACCGCATCGGCGACGGCGGCCGGCCCGAGGCCACAGCAGCCACCGACTAGCGACACTCCCGAATCGAACCACTCCGCCACCGCCGATCGCGGCAGCAGATCCATGCCCTCGCCGAGCCACGCCGACGCGACCCCATCCCACACGCGGCCCGCGTTGGGGTAGACCACGATCGGCAGTTCGGGTCGCGTCGCACGGATGCGCGTCACCAGACCTGCGATGTGCTCGGGCTTGGTGCAGTTGATCCCGATCGCCTCGATGGCCGTGGCGTCACCGCACAGATCCGCCGCGTCCTCGATCGGCTGGCCGGCGCACGTGCGCTCATCGTCCATACACGAGAAGGACATCCACGCCGGCACGCCCACCCCACGCAATGCCTCGAGGATTGCGGACGCTTCGTCGAGATCCGGCACGGTCTCGACCGCGAGCAGATCCGGTCGCGCGTCAACGAGGACCTCAATGCGCTCGCGGTGGAATCGCACGAGGTCATCGTGCGCGACCCCGTATCGACCCCGGTACTCCGAACCGTCATGAAGGGTGGCGCCGTAGGGGCCGACGGATGCAGCAACGAGCATCTGACGGACGGCCCCCTCCGCCGCCACGAGGTCGCGCGCCTCCCGCACGATCGCAACCGAGAGCCGCAGCAGCCGATCCGCTTCGTCCACCGTGGACGCGTGTCGCACGAACCCGATCCTCGACGCTTGGTAGGACGCCGAGATGCCCACAGCAGCGCCGGCCCGGAAGTAGGCCGCATGCACATCGCGGATCGCTGCAGGGTCATCGCGCAGCAGCCGCGCGGACCACAGGGTGCCAGAAAGATCGTGACCCCGTGCCTCGAGCTCGGAGGCGAGACCGCCATCAATCACGGCGGGCCCGCTCCGGAGCAGCGCCCGTAGCGCGTTGTCGGCCATCGGAAGCTCAGTCGATGACGGTGCGCAAGGTCTTCAAGTGCTGGGCCCGGGCACGCGTCAAGATCTCGTCCGAGGGCCAGCCCTCCTCGAACACCGGAGCGAGATCCCACCGGGTCACCAGCACGATGGACTCCGGAGTTCCTTCGTGGATGAGGATCTCGGCAGCGAGACAACCCGATGTCCGCAGTGCGCGCGGCACGAGGTCGTGGCGCACCCATGCGATCGCCTCGTCGAGACGCCCGGAGGACACGGTCGCCTCCCACATGCGGACGATCATCGGGCTCCTTCGCGGGCACTCACGTCGGTGACGGGCATGGACGAGTCTGCCGGGAGCCCCAGCGAGCCCGGCGACCGCCCCCTGACGACCATCTCGGACCCCAGCGCGGCCACCATTGCCCCGTTGTCTGTGCACAAAGCCGGACGGGGCACACGAAGCAGCACACCAGCCGCATCGCAGCGTTCCTGCGCCATCGCGCGCAATCGCGAGTTCGCCGCAACGCCGCCCCCGAGCACGAGGTGATCCACACCGTGCTCGGCACATGCCAGCAGCGCCTTACGCGTGAGCACGTCGACAACGGCCTCCTGGAACGACGCGGCGACGTCAGCGACCGGGACGGGCTCACCCGCCATCTCGCGGGCCTCGACCCATCGCGCCACCGCCGTCTTGAGCCCACTGAAGGAGAAGTCGAATCGGTGCTCCTGCATATCGCGGCCCGAGGTAAGCCCGCGAGGGAACTCGATCGCGATTCGTCCTTCACCTGAGACCCGGTCGATGTGCGGGCCGCCGGGGAAGGGCAGACCGAGAACACGCGCGACCTTGTCGAATGCCTCGCCCGCGGCATCGTCCACGGTGGCGCCCAACGGCCTGATGTCGCCGGTGACATCGGGCACTAGGAGAAGGGACGAGTGCCCTCCCGAGACGAGCAATGCCATCACCGGCTCCGGGAGGCGGCCGTGCTGGAGCTGGTCGACAGCCACGTGCGCCGCGAGATGGTTGACGCCGTAGAGCGGGATTCCCAGCGAGAACGACAGGGCCTTCGCCGCGGCCACACCCACGAGCAGTGCGCCCGCAAGCCCCGGCCCCGCGGTGACCGCGATCGCGTCGACGTCCGTGAGTGCTACACCGGCCGTCTCGCATGCACGTCGAATCATCGGCACCATCGCGTCCAGATGCGCTCGGCTGGCCACCTCGGGGACAACGCCGCCAAAACGTGCATGTTCCTCGACACTGCTCGCAATCGAGTCCGCGAGCAAGGTCACGCCCCTGACGATCCCGACGCCCGTCTCATCGCACGAGGTCTCAATGCCCAGGACGAGAGGCTCGTCGCGCATCACGAGTTGTCTCCGTCGCCGGCGAGCCGGCGTCGAAGTATGAGCGCATCGCGGCCGGGCCCGTAGTAGTCGCGCCGGTGACCTTGTCGCTCGAAGCCAGCTCGGGCATAAAGCGCGAGCGCAGATGAGTTGTCCTCGCGCACCTCCAGCAATAGCTGGGTACAGCCTCGACGACGCGCCTCGTCGACGAGGTCGCCGAGGAGCGCGCGCCCGAGCCCACTGCCCTGCGCACGAGTCGCGACCGCGATCGTCTGGACGTCACCCTCCGGAGGAACGGCGAAGAGGCCCACATAGCCGTCGATGCCGATGTCGTCCTCATGTACTACGTACCAACGGGTTTCAGGCACGTGCGCGAGTTCTCCCCAGAACTGTTCAGACGACCAAGGGTCGTCGGGGAACAGCTCGCGCTCCATGGCCACGACCTGATCGATATCCCACCAGCGCATGGGACGCGACCCGGAATCTCGGGTACTCACGGCCGAGTCACCTTCTTGCGGGTCAGGCTGGCCACGGCATCAGGGCGACGCAGGTAGAGCGGCGTGGAGTCCAGCAAGGATTCCCCAGAGGCGATGGCCGCCACGGCGAACGCGGCCAGCCAAGCGCCGGATACGAGACGTGGCTCACGAGGGTCGATGAACTCGTCGGGGTAGAGCCACGCACCCGCCCCCACGGCGGGAGATTGACGAACGTGCAGTTCGACGTCGGCGGGACGAAGAACTGCCGGATCGTCGAGTCGCACTCCGCGAGCGTCGTAGGAGGCGACGTAGACCTCCTTGCGTCGAGCATCCGTTGCCACGCAGAAGGGGCCATCGACGGCAGATTCGGACACGGCTTGCAGGGCGATGGCGTCCAGGGAGCACACGCCGATCAGCGGGATAGCCAGGGCCTCGGCCATCACGCGCGCCGTCACGACACCAACGCGCAAACCGGTGAAGGGCCCGGGGCCAACCCCGACGGCCAGGTGCGTGATCGCCGACGGCCCAACCCCCGCGCGCGACAGAACGGCGGCGATGGTCGGCGCCAGCAGCTCACCATGCGACTGAGAACCGAACTCGGCGGCGCTCGCGATCATCGAAACGCCATCATGAACCGCCGCCGTCACAGCAGCGGAGGAGGTGTCAAACGCCAGGAGCAGCAAGGGTTACCGCCGTCCAGACGTGCTCGCATCGACCACGCCCTGGGCAACGAGACCACCGAAGTCAACACCCGCCCATCGCGGGCCAACACCAGCAACGGACACGGTGCGGGGATCGATGTCGCCCTCCGAGCCCGTGCCGGCCGCACGATCGATGTGAATCTCGAGCCGATTCTCACTGAGCCCCTCGACCCTGCCCTCGCCCCACTCCACCACGGTCACAGAGTCGTCGAGGGACGTGTCGAGATCGAGGTCGTCGACCTCGACCAGCGAGCCGAGACGGTAGGCATCGACATGGACGAGTGAGGGCCCTCCCTGGAGCGAGGGGTGTACGCGCGCGATGACGAATGTCGGCGAGGTGACCTCGCCGCGCACGCGCAGGCCACGTCCGATCCCCTGAGTGAGCGTGGTCTTTCCAGCGCCGAGGCCGCCCGAGAGAACGATGAGATCGCCTGGGCGCACAAGGGAAGCGAGGGCCATCCCTAGCGCGTGCATGTCGTCGCGGTTCGGAACGGTGACTACCCTCACGCTGTTTCCAGCGTGCCCGGCGAGAGCCCCTTGCGCACCCTGCCCACGAGTTCGCGTAGATGTTGATTGACCTCGGGATACTTCTCCAACATCACCATGTGGCCGCTGTCGGGGATGATCACGAGTTCGGCACCGGGGACGTGACGGACGATCTCGTCGCTGTGTCGGCTCGGCGTCAACATGTCTGAGTCGCCCACGATCACGAGAGTGTCGACACGCCCGAGCGCCTCCAGTGCGGTGCGCTTGTCGTGGGTCTGCAGGGTCGGGAGGAACTCGGCGACAACGTCAATCGGAGTCGCGGAGAGCATGCGGTGCACGAACCCAGTGAGCGAGGGGGGCACATTCGAGCCGAAGGAGTAGACCTTCGTCATCAGGTAGGCGATGTCACTGCCGGCCCTGCGACCACGTTCGACGAGGTCCTTGCGTCGCGCGAGCACACCTGCCACTTGCGGGGCCGCGCTATGGAAGATCCGCGCCATCGGCAGGGGCATTCCCAGGGGCACATCGGCCAGCCCCCCCGAACTCGTGGCGAGGAGTGCAACACCGCGCACGCGGTCACCGAACACAGTGGGGTGGTGAGCGGCGTATGACATCACGGTCATTCCGCCCATCGAGTGTCCGACGAGGACGAGAGGGCCGGTGGGCGCTACCGCCTCGAGTACCGACTCAAGATCACGACCGAGCTGGTCGATGGTCGCGTTCTCCGCAGGACCCCGACCGCTACGGCCGTGACTGCGTTGATCCCAGAACACCAGGCGCCCCAACGCCCGAAGGTCACGCCGCTGGTAGTGCCAGGAGTCCTCTTCGAGGGCGTACCCATGGCAGAACACGACCGTCAGGCCGTCATCGGCCCGGTCGGCCGCCGAGCCGGGCGGGGGCTCCTCGACCTCGACGTGCAGATGCGTGCCGTCGGAAGCGGTCACCGGAACGACTCGTCCTCGTAGCCCCCCGAAGGGCTCGTCGCGCTCGGGGTCGGTACGCAGTGAGCGGCGCACGAGCACCCGCTCGGCAGCCACGCCGACAGCCGCCCCCACGGCCGCGGCCGCGCCGAGGGCACCGATAACTCCGGCGATGCGCCCTGGATTGCTCATCGCCCGCGAGAAGTCCGTGGAGCTCATGGGGTCACCCCGAGGAACACGCGCGGTACGCGCGGCCCGATCCGCGTGACGATCTCGTAGCCGATCGTGCCGCTGACCCTCGCCCAGTCATCCGCTGAGGGACCGCCGCCGCCGAAGACCACGACTTCGTCACCCGCCGACGCGGGGTCGTCGCCCAGATCGATGACCACCTGGTCCATGCACACCCGGCCTGCGACGGTACGTGTGCGACCGGCGGCAAGGATCGGACCTACGTTCGAGGCCGCACGCGGAAGCCCGTCCGCATATCCGAGGGGAATGAGCCCGAGGGTGGTCTCCGATGCCGTCACGTGATCGTGACCGTACGACACCCCCGTGCCGCCAGGGACTCTCTTCACCGACGACAGGCGTGCACGCAACGACATCACCGGGCGGAGTCCGAGATCGGCCGCCGTCCCGACCTCGGGCCCAGGAGAAAGGCCGTAGATCGCGATACCAGGCCTGACGAGTTCGTAGTGGGAGTTCGGAAGGGTCAATGTCGCGGCAGAGTTGGCCAGGTGGCGCACCTGCGGGGTCAGCCCGGCACGCCGGGCGACCTCAACCGCCTCGTCGAAGACGCCAATCTGGTGAGTGATCGTCGAGTGACCCGGGGCGTCGGCGTGGGCCAGGTGCGACCAAATGCCCACGACCTCAAGCAATCCCGCGGTCTCCGCTTCGCGCGCAGACGCGACGAGTGCGGGCCACCCTGCCGCGGTGGCTCCATTGCGCGAAAGCCCGGTGTCGGCCTTGAGATGGACGCGCGCCCGTAACCCGGTGACGGAGGCCGCGGCGCATACCTCTGCGAGCGCCCAAAGCTCGGCCACCGAGACGTCAATGTCGTGGGCTAGACACTCGGCCCAGGGCGCCCCGGGCACCGCGAGCCACGCGAGGATCGGGCCCGCATCCCCCGCATCACGCAGGGCGATCGCCTCCTCGAGCAGGGCGACGCCGAGCCACGTGGCACCTGCCTCACGAGCGGCCCTGGCGCACGCGACGAGACCGTGACCGTAGGCGTCAGCCTTGACCACGGCCATCACCCCGGAGGTCGGAGCAGCCTGACGGCACCGCGCCACATTCGAGCGCAGGGCGTCGAGATCGATCACGGCCACCGCGCCGCGCGCCGACGCCGAGGGCGTCCAGCCGCGGGGGGCCGTCATCGAGGTACTCGCCTGTCCCGTCTCACTCACGACTCCAGTGTGGCGCACGAGGTGCGCCCACACCGCCCCACAGGTCCGACTCGCGTCCTCACGTGTCCGCGCGTGCCCATCCCCGCACCTGGCTCACGGCCGCCGGTAGGGCAGTGAGCACATCGGTCGAGGTAATGGCTCGGCCCGGCCCGACTGCGAGCGCCCCTGCAACACCGTGGACATGAGCTGCCGCAGCGACAAGGCGTGCCGCGGTGTCGTGATCGATAACGGCGCGCGCCTGGTGATGAGCGAGCACCGATCCGATGAGGCCGGCGAGGACGTCGCCCGACCCTGCCGTCGCCAGTTCCGGGGGCGCGGCCACGGTGACGTAGGCGGCGCCGCTCGGGGCGGTCACGATGGTGGCCGAGCCCTTGAGGAGTACGACCGCACCCCAGGCACGCGCGAGCGAACGGGCCGACCCGAGCCGGTCTGCGCCCACGGGTACACCCGCTAGCCTGGCGAACTCACCGTCGTGAGGGGTGATAACCGTGACACCGGCACGACTGGAGACCGCGGCACGCACGTCGGGGTCGTCGGCGATGAGGGTCAGGGCGTCTGCGTCCAGGACGAGCGGCCCCGCCTGGCTGGCGGCATCGAGGATCGCGAGCCGGGCATCTTCGTCGGTGCCACGTCCCGAGCCCACGACCCAGCACTGCGCCCGTCCACCTAGCCCGGCCCGGCCTGGTCGCGCCACGGTGTCGGGCCAGGCCGCCACGACAGCCGCATGGGCGGGCCCGAAGTAGCGGACATATCCCGCAATCCCATGGCGGGCACCACCCGCGGACAGCACCGCCGCACCCGGGTAGAGCTCGGAACCGGTGCTGAGGCCGACGACACCACGGCTGTACTTGTCATCACCGGCCACCGGTCGGACGAAGGCCCGCGCCGCCGCCTGGTGATCGACGCGCATGACCGTGTCGCAAGGGTCGAGACCTTCGAGATTCAGTCCAATGTCGGCCACCTCGAGATCACCCGCGAGAGCCGAGCCAGCGCCGATGAGCAGGCCGGGCTTGAGGACCCCGAGGACGACGGTGCGGTCAGCACGGATCGCGCGCATCGGGTCGGAGACCTCGCCGGTGTCGGCATCGACACCACTTGGGAGGTCGACGCTGAGCACCGAGACATCGATCTCACGGGCGATCGCCGCCAGCGAGGCCGCGGGTTCGCGCAATGCCCCATGGCCACCGATGCCCAGGATCCCGTCGACCACCAGATCGGCAGCGGCGAGCAGTTCGGCGGCGGCGAGAAGATCATGCGCAAGGGGGTCGCCAGCGGAGACAAACCGGCCGCCAGAACGGCGCAGAGCCTCAGCGCCCTGCTCGTGCCAGCGATCGGCCACCAGAACCGCGTCGACTCGTGCACCCCGCGTCGCGAGGCGCGCGCCCGCGAAGAGAGCATCGCCACCGTTGTCACCGCTTCCGACCAGCAGCACCACCCGCGAACCGGTAACCCTGCCGGTGATCTCGCGCAGCATCGTGCCCGCGGATAATGCGACGGCGGTGGCGGCCCGCTGCATGAGCATTCCGTCGGGAAGCGCCGACATCGCCGATGACTCAACTGCGCGGACAACAGCGACGGGAAGTGCCACGGTTGCAGGGCGGGGCCTCATGCGCGCTCTGCGATCACGTAGGCGATCGCGAGCTCGCCGTCGTGGGTCAATGACAGGTGCCACCGGTCGATACCTTGCTCGGCCGCCTGGTCCGCGACAGTGCCGGTAAGCCGCAGCCACGGGCGACCGGTTGCATCGCCGACGACCTCGCAGTGGTGCCACTGCATCCCGGTGGGAGCGCCCATCGCCTTGGCGACGGCTTCTTTCGCGGCGAACCGGGCAGCGAGCGAGGTGACGGTGCGGGGGTGACCCGCGTCGGTCAGCTGTTCGCCCGGTGTGAACAACCGGTCGCGCAGACCCGGGGTACGCGTCAAGGAGGCAGTGAAGCGCGAGACGTCAACCACGTCGATGCCGATGCCCACGATCATGGCTGACAGCCTGCCACTGGCGGGGTCGCGATGTGGGAAGGAGCGCGGCCGGCGGAGGGCGAACTGCCGGCGACGGGCAGTGCCACCTACTCGACCGTCACGCTCTTCGCGAGGTTGCGGGGCTGATCCACATCGTGGCCCTTCGCCTCCGCCATCGCCGCAGCGAACACCTGGAGCGGGACAGTGGCCACCAGCGGCTGCAGGAGAGTCGGGCACGCCGGGATGCGGATCAGGTGATCGGCGTAGGGAACGACGGAGTCGTCACCCTCCTCCGCAATGACGATGGTGCGGGCGCCGCGGGCGCGCACCTCCTGAATGTTCGAGACGATCTTCTCGTGCAACAGGCTGCGACCCCCAGGGGACGGCACGATCACGATGACGGGCACACCCTCTTCGAGCAGCGCGATAGGCCCATGTTTGAGTTCACCGGCAGCGAATCCCTCCGCATGCATATAGGCGAGCTCCTTGAGCTTCAGTGCGCCCTCGAGCGCCACGGGGTAACCCACGTGCCGGCCGATGAAGAGCACTGACGGCGCATCCTTGAGCTGCTGCGCGAGCGCCTTCATCTCCTCGGTGGTGTCCAGTACTAGGTCGATCTTGCGCGGCATCTCGGCGAGCTCTCGGACGACCGCGGCGATCTCGTCACCGAACTTGTTCCCGCGCACTTGCGCGACGTAGAGCGCGACGAGGTAGCACGCCACGATCTGGGTGAGGAACGCCTTGGTCGAGGCAACAGCGACCTCAGGCCCGGCTCGCGTGTAGAGCACGGCGTCGGACTCGCGCGGGATTGTCGAACCCTGGGTGTTGCAGATCGCCAACACACGAGCGCCTTGTTCGCGGGCGTATCTCATCGCCATCAAGGTGTCCATGGTCTCGCCCGACTGCGAGATCGCCACGACGAGCGTGCGCGGCCCCACCACCGGATCGCGGTAGCGAAACTCACTTGCGAGCTCGACCTCGCAGGGCACGCGGGTCCAGTGCTCGAGGGCGTACTTCGCAACCATCCCCGCGTGGTAGGCAGTTCCGCAGGCGATGACGACGACCTTGTCGATCTCGCGCAACTGGTTCTCCGAGAGACGCATCTCGTCGAGATGGAGAACACCCTCGTCGTTGACGCGACCGATCAGGGTGTCGGAGACCGCCTTGGGCTGCTCGTCGATCTCCTTGGCCATGAAGGTCTCGTAGCCACCCTTCGACGCCGCTGCGGCATCCCACGTGACCTCGTACTCGGTGACCTCCGCCGCGTTGCCGAAGAAGTCGGTGACGTTGATGAGATCACGGGTCAGTTCGACAACCTGGTCCTGGCCGAGTTCGACGGCATGACGAGTGTGAGCGATGAATGCGGCCACGTCGGATGCGAGGAAGTTCTCGCCATCGCCACGGCCCACCACGAGCGGACTGTTGCGCCGGGCGCCGACGACGACGTCAGGAATGTCGGCGTGCACCGCGACGAGGGTGAACGCTCCCGCGAGGCGAAGGCACACGCGGCGCATCGCCTCGGCGAGATCCATTCCCGCATCCGGAAGCACGGCCGCCAACAGGTGCGCGACGACCTCAGTGTCGGTCTCGGAGGACAGGGTCACGCCCGTGAGCGCCAGTTCGGCGCGCAACTCGGCGAAGTTCTCGATGATCCCGTTGTGGATCACTGCGACCTTGCCGTCAGCGCTCACGTGCGGGTGGGCATTGAGATCAGTGGGCCCCCCGTGGGTGGCCCACCGCGTGTGGCCGATTCCGATCGTGGAGGCGGGCAAGGGATCTGTACCCAGGAGTGACTCGAGGTTGGCGAGTTTGCCGGCCTTCTTGCGGGTGTCGAGGAGACCCTGGGAGACCACTGCAACGCCGGCGGAGTCATAGCCGCGGTACTCCAAGCGCCGCAATCCCTCCACCACGACCTGCAGAGCCTGCTTCTCACCGACATAGCCCACGATTCCGCACATGGAGGACAGGCTATCCCGCGGCCGCGATGACAGCCGCGGGCGCGGCAGTAGGTGCCTTCAGACGGGTGTCAGCAGCGGGCCAGGGATTCAGGCCAGGGTGAGACGTACCACCTCGGCGAGCCGCTCAGCCACCGCACGTGCCTGCTCGGCCGACGCCGCTTCCACCATGACACGCACGACGGGCTCCGTGCCCGAGGGACGTAGGAGCACCCGGCCCGTCGTGCCGAGTTCGGCGTCCGCGTCTGCGAGTGCGGCCAGCAGCGCCGGCTCGGAGGCGATACGTCCCTTGTCGACGCCTCGGACATTCAGCAGCACCTGCGGCAGCTTCACGACGACGCCAGCAAGGTCGGCAAGTGAGCGTCCCGTCTCGGCGATCCTCGCGAGTAGGTGCAAGGCAGTGAGGACGCCATCCCCGGTGGTCGCGTGGTCGGCCATGATCACGTGGCCGCTCTGCTCACCGCCGAGGACATACCCGCCCTCGCGCATGGCCTCAAGCACGTAGCGGTCGCCGACCCCCGTCTCGACGACAGTCAACGCGGCCGCCTCAAGTGCGATCTTGAAGCCGAGGTTGGCCATCACAGTCGCGACCACCGTGTTGTGAGTGAGGGCTCCGCGCTCGCGCATCGCGAGACCCAGTACCGCCAGCACGTGGTCGCCGTCGACGACATTGCCGAGGCCATCCACCGCAAGACATCGATCGGCGTCGCCGTCGAACGCGACACCGGCATCGGCGCCGTGGGCCATCACTGCGTCAATCAGGTCGCCGAGGTGGGTAGAGCCACAGGCCTCGTTGATGTTCAGCCCGTCGGGCGAGGCGTGGATCTCGATCACCGTAGCCCCCGCGCGACGCAGGGCGTCAGGGCCGACGAGGGACGCGGCACCATTGGCGCAGTCGACGACGACGGTGAGCCCATCGAGGCGGTTCGGCAGGGTCGAGAGAAGGTGCGAGACATAAAGCTCGGCCCCCTCGCGGTGATCTGAGACCCTGCCCACGTCGGCACCGGTGGGCCGCGCCCATCCTTCGCGCAGACGCTCCTCAATCGCGTCCTCGACATCATCGGCGAGCTTGTGCCCACCCCGGGCTAGCAGCTTGATGCCGTTGTCGGGCATGGGATTGTGGCTCGCAGAGAGCATCACCCCGAGATCGGCGTCGAGAACCGCCGTGAGGAATGCGACGGCCGGGGTCGGCAGGACTCCCACGCGCACGACGTCGGCACCCGCACTCGCGAGACCGGCGACGACGGCTGCTTCGAGGAACTCGCCGCTCGCACGGGTGTCACGTCCGACCACCGCAACGGGACGACGACCCTTCGCAGGACCGAAGGAGCCCACGTCACCGAGGACATGTGCGGCAGCAACGGCGAGGTCGAGTGCGAGCTCGGCGGTGAGGTCGGCGTTGGCAAGACCTCGCACGCCGTCGGTGCCGAAGAGTCGACCCATGGGGGCACTCCGTCTCTAGATCGGTGTCTCTGGATCGGTGTCTCTGGATCGGTGTCTCTGGATCGGTGTCTCTGGATCAGTGATCCCGCCGGCACGATGCGAACATGACGATGCCCCGGAGCGTAGCCCCGGGGCATCGTCGACGTGAGGTGGCACACGCGCGGGAGGGGAGAAGATTCAG
>CAFBPU010000030.1_pt1 | contig 33252 bp, 29 predicted proteins | sample 7269791 | NCBI WGS metagenome assembly CAFBPU01 (sample SAMEA6814154, study PRJEB35770) | freshwater metagenome | biome: Freshwater; feature: Freshwater reservoir; material: water | place: Czech Republic | collected 2017-06-27 | depth 30m m
ATACTTCTTGGGGCGCATGTCATCGGCTCGACCGGCACGGAAGGGTGCGATGGCATCCCAGACGGGCAGCCACTTGTCCTGAACCGCGTGGACGTCGTAGGTCTCGCGACCCTCGGCGGCGTCGCGGACGGTTCCTGGGGCGGACTCGGTCGGGTTGCTCGGCGTCATGGCGTCATCTCGTCGGCGCGTGGGCCCAGGTACGACAAGCCCCCTCGCTCGGAGGGGAGTGCCATACCGGCGCTGTCAGCGTGGGCTAGCGGTGGTTGATCCGGCGCGGCCCGACGGGCAGCACAGGCCCCGGATCACGCGCTCAGATTAGCCCACGCCACGCTGACGCAGACCGCCCGGGGCGGGCGCGCAACCGCGCTCACCTGGGCTGCCGCGGTCAGGCTGACGGCGGAAAGGTGCCGTCGACGGTGAACACGTTCGGCAGGAGCCGTCCGCTCGTCGCGCGACGGACGTACATGTCCCGATCTGCCGACCAGACGAGGCGCTCAAGCCCGCCCTCGTCCCACGGCTCGAGAACGGCTCGCCCCACACTGATCCTCAGCACGGCCAGCGCCGGGTCATCACTCTGCTGACGTGCGAGGTGGTTGTGGATCCGACGCTCAAGATCACGCGGTGGGAGGCCAGCTCCGAGCCCAATGACCACGAACTCGTCACCGCCCCACCGGGCCACAACATCGGTCGACCGTGACGTCTCCTTGATGGCCTTCGCAACAGCCTCGATCACGCGATCGCCCGCGTCATGTCCCTGACCGTCGTTCACGGCCTTGAGCCCGTCAACGTCGAGGAAGGAGCAATGGACCGCATCGCTCGAACGCCTGGCGACACCGACGATCTCGCGTCCGAGTAGGGCGAGGCCGCGACGGTTGTGCAGCCCGGTCACAGGATCCTCAGTTGCGGCACGCTCGGCGGAGCGCACGGCCTCAGCCGCGACATCGATACTCGACCTGCGGACCATATTGATGACGGCGCCTAGCACCGTCGCGGTCAACATGAACAGCATCCACTGACCCCACCCGCGGGCGGTACCGCCCACGAGCACGGCTCCTAGGCCCCAGACCAACCAGACCGACACCACCATGCCGATGAACCAGCGTTGAGACAGCAGCGCCGTGCCCGCGCCGACCAAGACAAGCAGGAAACTCACCGTTTCCTGAGGGTCGTTCGACAGCACCATGTGCGCCCCGGAATTGGCCGCGGTGAGTGCCACCAGACCAGCCATCACGTGGTGGGCCCACTCGCGCGGGATCCCCGAGCGCCAGGCCAGCAGGGCAACGAGCCCGGCAACTGCTGCCGACGCGCCGGCTATGGCGTTCAGCGCCGGGCCGAGTGAACTCCCGAGCACCAGAGGATGAACGAGGGTCATCCCGACGTAGAAAACAGAGAGCACCCCTGCCACGGGCGCGATGTTGGAGGCGACATCGGTCGCGTAGTCGACGCGCCGGACGCCACGTGCGCCCACGACCGCGCTCTCAACCCAGGATGGAGGAACTGACATGCCCTGGTGTTCGACCTTTCTGGAGTCGATCTGAAGTGCTCGGCCCGACCAGATCCGGTGCGAGCATGACATCCCTAGGGCGCCGGAATCTCGCCGACCCCAGCACCCGAGAGGGGTTCCGCGAGGCCGGCACGCCGGAGTGCCCGACGCCGGTACATGTCCGCATCAGCCAGCTCGATGAGATGGGCCAGCGAGACGTCCACCGCCGGACGGGCAGCAGACCCGACCGAGAGCCAGCCACCCCACACCTCGGGGGCGGGGTTTGCCCGGGAGAATCCTTCGGCAATGGCCTGTTCGAGAGTCTCGAGCAGGGGGCCATCACCGATTCCGACCACCACGAATTCATCACCCCCCCATCGCACGACCAGGTCGCTGGCTCGACACAGGCGTCGGATCGCGTCGCCGGCGGCTGCAATGACGAGGTCGCCCGCGTCGTGCCCGGCGCGGTCATTGACCCCCTTGAGACCGTCGACATCAACGAACATGGCGAAGACCGGCAGCCGCAGGCGCTCGGCCTGGGCCCGCAGCACTGGGAAAAGATTGGTCAGCCCTCGACGGGTGGCCAGACCCGTGAGAACGTCTTCGGACACCTGCTGCTCGAGTGCGATCTGAGTGTCGGCGAGGTGGTCAAGTGCTCGACTGCGCGCCAAGTGGATGCTCGTGGACGCCACGGCGGCGACAAGGAGCAGCATGAACCAACGTTCGGTGTGGCCGTCGCCTGCTACCTGGGAGTCGACCAGTACTACCGCGACGAGAGCGGCACCACCCAGGGAGGTGACGCTCGCGATGAACTCGACCATCGAGATGGCGAACGCTCCCGCGAAGATCACCATGATCACGAGGTAGCAGAGGTCGGAGTCGAAAGCGGTGCGGGAGTAGGTGTAGACCAATGACGCCCCGACCGCCATCGCCACCACCGTGAACAGCAGCCCGGAATAGCGATCAGCGACACGCACCACATGAAGCAGCGCCACGAGAGCAGCGCACAGCAAGGCGGGGAGCAGACTCGATACGAGCCGCCACATCGACGAGCCGTCATCGAGGTGTGACATGGAGTCAAGGATCCCGAACACCACCAGCAGCGAGCCCATGGCCGGAGCGACCCATCTGATCTCACGCATACCCGCCTGGCGCATGACGCGTCGACGCGCGTCGATGATGTCGGGAGATTCCGCGTGCACGCACACAGGGTAAGGCAAACGTCAACGGTCAAAGGCCGCTGGAGGGCACCTGAGAAAGGTGGAATGCGAAGATTTCTGGGTGGAGCTGAGGGGATTCGAACCCCTGACCCCCTGCATGCCATGCAGGTGCGCTACCAGCTGCGCCACAGCCCCGTGCGGTCGTGCTGGGGAATCATAACGGCGAGGATGCCCAGAGATGAAATCGACCCTGACACGATCGATGAGGTCTCGACACTCGGCGAATCGGCTGCCCTCAGGCCGATGATCGCCGATCAGGCCTCGTCGCCGACAACGTCCTCAGGCAGCGAGCGGGCATTGTGCTCAACGAGCCGCCAGCGTGAATCGGACTGTTCCTCGAGCACCGACCAGGCACAGTTCACCAGACCTCCGAGGGCGGTCCAGTGCTCGATCGGAAGCCCGAGAAGCTCTCCGATTCCGGCGCGCGCAGCACCACCATGAGTGGCGATGACCACGGTGCCTCCCGGAGGGAGATCCTCCACGTGACGGCGCACCGCCGCGGCCACACGTGCCGCCACCTCCGTGCGAGTCTCGCCACCACCCGGGCGGACGTCGGCACCTGCCGCCCACTGGCCGAACACCTCGCCGTCGCGCTCGGCGATCTCATCACGAACCAGGCCTTGCCAGCTGCCGGCGAACGTCTCACGCAGCTCAGGGTCGGTCGAGACCTCGAGCCCCACTAGATCGGCGAGGATCTGGGCGGTGGCACGGGCGCGGTCAAGATCGCTGGCAACGATGCGGTGGGGTCCGAGAGTCGCGAGGTCGCGCGCGGCCCGTTCGGCTTGGGCGACACCAACATCATCGAGGGGAATGTCGGTGGTTCCCTGGAACCGCGACTCGGCGTTCCACGAGGTACGTCCGTGACGCCACAGCACCACGCGCCGACGGGAAGTCATCCCGCGTCGTGCGCGCTGCTCGGACGGTTCACGGACTCCGGAAGCTCGATGCGCGGGCCGTCTTTCCAGAGCTTGTCGAGGCCGTAGTGGCTGCGCTCCTCGACGTGCTGGACGTGGACGACGACGTCGCCGTAGTCGAGCAGGACCCAGCGACCCTCGCGCTCGCCCTCACGTCGAATGGGGTCGATGTCCATCTCGTCCAAGCGCGCCTCGACGCCGTCGACGATGGCCTTGACCTGCCGGTCGTTGCTGGCCGAGCAGAGCAGGAAGATGTCGGAGATCACCAGGGTCTCGGAAACGTCGAGGGCGACGATGTCCTCGGCCAGCTTCTCCGACGCAGCCTCGGCGGCGGCGAACGCCAGCTCGAGTGCGCGGGCGGATGCGGTCACGAGGTGCCTCACTTCATGGGGATGCGGGATGTCAGTGCGCGGTGCGGGCAGACCCCCCATGCTCTCACGGCGACCGGGTGAGCCCTACCGTGCGACGCGGGCGTGCCCCGGACTGGTCGAACGATCTCGCGCTACGCGGCCGGGGGGATGAAGTCAGCCCCGAGGACCACGATCACATCAGCGACACTCTGACCCACCGAGGCGACTCGCACCGAAGTGGCGGGAACCTTCAGAGCCATCGCGATGGCCTGGCCCCAGGCTCGGGCGGCGGCGCCCGCGTCGGGGATCACAATCTCGGTGGTCTCATGATCGAAGGACGGCGCATTTCTCCCGTTGACGAAGGTGAAGCCGGCATCGACGAGGGCGGTGCGCGCCGCTGTGTTGAGCCCAGGTGACCCGACCCCGTTCTCGACGAATACGCGCACCTGGGAGTTCGCCCCCGGGGTACGCATCGCACCCGGTAGGAGCTCGGCCACCATCGCGGCCGCCGCGACGTTGTCCAGGCTCAGCATCGCGGGGTTCGACGTGGAGCCCCCCGTGTCGATCGAGGTCACCGGCAGGCTCCGGTAGGCGATGTCATCGGAGAGGACCGCCGCCCGCAAACCCACGAAGAAGTCCGCCACCTCCCCGGTGGACACCGATGCCTTCGCTGACGCCCCCAGCCCGGTGAAGATCGCTTCGACCTTGGTCCGGTCGGATGGCAGTTGTGTGGTGATGCGTTCGAGCACCGCTCGGAACCGGGTGCTCCTGGCACTGTCGGCCTCGTCCGGAGCGAGGTAGGTCGCGAACGCGGCCGCCGCCGGGCCTTGGAGCAGCTGGCCTGAGCCAACGGGTATCAGCACGGTGTCGGTGCCGTCCGTGGCCGTGGCCATCACTGGGACGTCCACATCGACGACGACTCCGCCCACTGCGTCCACGAGGGCCGACAGGCCCAGCGTGTCCAGGGCGACGGTGGCGTCGATCGTGACCCCGATCGCGTCGCTGAGCGCATCGGCCGTGACGGCGAGGTCGGGCAACCGTGCGATTTCACCGAAGGGCATGGTGCCACCCGTCGCGACGTCCAGCGCCATGGTCGACGGGATCATGATGACGTTGGCGCGCCCGGACGGCCCCCCCGTCGAGAGCAGGGCGCTGTCGAGGGCGAGCCCCTCGGCACTCTTGACCTGGAAGAGCATCGTCGGTTGGGTCGAAGTCGGCGATGTCGAGGGAACCGCGATGGCGGGGTCAGCACTCGGACGAACGATCACCGCCCACGCGACGACGATCGCCGCGAGAAGCCCGATCACAACACCGCTCACGATCAACGCGCGGCGTCGGGACGTCCGGGCTGAGAGCAGCGCTGCGACGTCGATCGACCTGCGCCGTGCGGCACGCGCACTGTCGGTCACTCGGGCGACACCTGGTAGAGGCGACGCTTCGCGATGTACTCGCGCACGCCATCAGGGACGAGATAGCGCAAGGGCTCGCCGCGCTGGACGCGCTCACGGCAATCGGTCGAGGAGATCGCGAGCGCGGGAATCTCGACGAGCGTGACGGAGCCGGGCGGTAGCCCGGGATCGCTCAGCACATGGCCGGGGCGGGTCACGCCTACGAAGTGCGCAAGAGAAACCACCTCGGAGGCATCACGCCAGTCGGCGATCGAGGCGAGGGCATCGGCACCGGTGATGAAGAACAGCTCGACGTCCTTGCCCGAGGACTCAAACGCTGATCGGAGCTCGCGCAGCGTATCGACGGTGTAGGTGGGACCGTCACGGTCGACGTCGACCCGACTGACCGCAAATCTCGGATCACCCGCGGTGGCGATGACCGTCATCAGGTAGCGGTCCTCGGCAGGGGTGACATCACGCTCGAGCTTCTGCCAGGGCTGCCCCGTGGGCACGAAGACGACTTCGTCGAGCCCGAACCGGTGAGCCACTTCGGACGCGGCTACGAGGTGGCCGTGATGGATGGGATCGAATGTGCCGCCCATCACCCCCACGCGACGCATCGCCGCGACTCCCCCGACGCCGATCAGCGGTCAGCGTTGAACTGCATGACCACAACGAGCAGGAGCACGAGGATCACCATGGCCAGACCCCCGAAGAACCACTTGCTGGGATCCAGCGTGATCTCGTTGACGACAGTGTCCTCAGCCAGCCTTGCAACGGCGCTCATCGTCCATCCCCTCACACGTCGAACCCAAGCCCACGTCGTGGGTCAGGTCACGATACCAACGAGTGTGTCCGGACTCGCCCAGCGGCTCACGACCTGACGTGTCCATCCCCCGTGACGACATAGGTCGTGCTCGTGAGTTCGGAGAGTCCCATCGGCCCCCGGGCATGAAGCTTTTGGGTCGAGATTCCGATCTCGGCGCCGAATCCGAACTCGCCGCCATCGGTGAACCGGGTCGAGGCATTGATCATGACCACCGCAGAGTCGACACCGGTGACAAACGAGGAAATCGCGGTCGCCGAGTCAGAAACGATCGCCTCGGTGTGCCCTGAGGACCAGCGACGGATGTGGCGCAGGGCCTCATCGACGTCGTCGACGATCCCCGCCGCGATGTCGAGGGAGTAGTACTCGGCGCCCCAGTCCTCATCGGTGACGGAAGAGAACGAGATACCAGCAGCGCGAGCGTAAGGAGCGATCCGGGCGTCCCCATGGATGGTGACACCCCGCTCATGGAGGGCATTCAGCGCACGCGGGAGGAAGGAGTCGGCGACAGCCGAGTGCACCAGGAAGGTCTCTGCGGCGTTGCACACGCTCACGCGCTGGGTCTTGGAGTTCACCAGGATCGCGACGGCCTTGTCGAGATCAGCGTGCTCATCGATGTAGACGTGGCAGTTACCCACGCCCGTTTCGATGACCGGGACCGTGGATCCCTCGACGACCGAACGGATCAACGCCTCACCCCCGCGGGGGATCAGAACATCGACGAGCCCGCGCGCCGTCATCAGGTGCGTGACCGACTCGCGGGTGCGCCCCGGGACCATCGCGATCGCATCGACCGGAAGTCCCTGTGCGGCAAGCGCTTCGCGCATGACGTCGATCAGCACCTCATTGGAGTCGTGCCCAGCGGAGGATCCCCGCAGGAGTGCGACATTCCCGCTCTTGAGTGCGAGCACCGCCGCGTCCACTGTCACGTTCGGCCGCGACTCGTAGACCATGCCGATGACCCCGAGAGGAACCCGAACCTGACGGATGTCGAGGCCGTTAGGGAGGGTGTAGCCCCGCACGACCTCGCCGATCGGGTCGGCTAGTGCTGCCACGTCGCGCACCGACTCGGCGATCGCTCGCAAGCGATCCGGGGTGAGTGTGAGGCGATCGATGATCGCGGCGTCCACATCGCTGGCAACAGCCCGTGCGACATCACGCTCATTTGCCTCGACAATGCGCGGGATCGCCGCCTCGAGCGCATCGGCGATGGCTCGCAAGGCGGCGTCCTTACGACTGCGGTGCAATGCACGCAGGACAACCGCGGCCTCACGGCCACGGCGTGCGACCTCCAGAACGGCCTCGCGCGTGGACGACGTGTCACTCATGGGACGCAGCCTAGGAGGTGGTGATCGGCCACATCAGCCGCGGGTGCGGCGACGGCACCAGGCGCATCACGCGAACGGAGCCACTCCGTCGATCACCAGGGGCCGATGAGGTTCCGCGCAACGCGAGCGGTAGATGGCCCGTTCCAGGATCTCAAGGCCGACGACGTGCCAGCGGGGAAGACCCGCCGATGCCCGATGCTCGGGCCACAGGCTCAGCGCGAGATCGGTCGCCGTCGCGACATCTGGTGCCTCTTCCCAGTAGTGGACCTCCGCATGGTCGACGGCGTAGCGGCCCGACAACATGAACGGGTGCTCATAGCTCAGACACTCGAGCCCGTCGTGGATCTGCGCGAGGGTGACGGGAGGGCCAGCGACGGTGAGGGTGACATGCCAGAAGACCGAGCTTTCCATCACACCTCCCTCTGGCTAGTGGCCCAAGAGCACGAGGTCGTCGCGGTGGACGACCTCGCGCTCGTACGCGGGTCCGAGTTCCCTGGCCAGGTCATGGGTCGAGCGGCCGAGCAGGCCAGGGAGTTCTGTCGCATCGAAGTTCACCAGCCCGCGAGCCACCGCGTTGCCGTTTTCGTCCAAGAGGTCGACGGGGTCCCCCGCGACGAAGGCACCCTCGACGGCCGTGATACCCGCCGCGAGCAGCGAGAGGCGACGCTGCACCACCGCATGAACCGCTCCGGGGTCCAAGGTCAGACTTCCGCGTCCCGCGGTGGCGTGGGCAAGCCACAGCAATCGGGTGCCCATGCGCTCGGCGGTCGGATGGAACAGGGTGCCCACCGGCTCGCCCGCGAGGGCCTCGACCGCTCGGGCCGCAGATGTGAGCACCACGGGAATCCCGGCTGAGGTGGCGATCCGGGCGGCCTCGACCTTGGTGACCATGCCACCGAGACCAACGCTGGAGCCGGTACCTCCGACGACGACACCCTCGAGATCGGCCGCCCCGCGCACTTCGGCGATCAGTTGTGAACCCTCCCGGTCAGGGGGGCCGTCATAAAGCCCGTCGACATCGGAGAGGAGGACGAGAAGATCGGCCTGAACCAGATGGGCCACCAGGGCCGCAAGGCGGTCGTTGTCGCCGAACCGGATCTCGTCGGTGGCCACGGTGTCGTTCTCGTTCACGATCGGTACCACACCAAGTTCGAGGAGACGATAGAGAGTCCGTTGCGCGTTGCGGTAGTGCGAGCGCCGGGTGACATCCTCGGCCGTGAGCAGGATCTGCCCGACCGTCCGCTCATAACGAGAGAATGCGGCCGAGTAGTGGCCGAGCAGGATTCCCTGTCCGACGCTCGCCGCAGCCTGCGCAGTCGCGAGATCACGAGGCCTGCCCGTGATGCCGAGGGGCCCGATACCCGTCGCGATGGCGCCGGAGGAGACCAGCACGATCGAAACACCGGCGTCGATCCTCGTCGCGAGTGCGTCGACGAGTGCTGTGACACACGCCGGATCGAGGCCGCCGCCCGGGCTGGTGAGCGAGGAGGACCCGATCTTGACCACGACACGGGTTGCCCCCGTGACCATGGCGCGATGCTGATCCACGCTCTCCCTCTCCGTCCGGTTCTGGTCGGGTGCCACCGAGACCTACTCGGGAGCGGACCTCAGTGTGTCAGGGCCGGTCTCGTGGGACATAGGCGGCGCGTCAGGCGCGGTGGAGTCGGTCATCCGAGCCACGCGGCCCGGTCAGTGGCTCACCTGCGGCGATGGTGGGCTCCCAATCGAAGACAACGGCGTTGTCCTCAGGCCCGATGAGCACCTCTGCGCCTGGGGTCGCGCCCAGCTGGAGCAGCTTGGCCTCCACACCGAGGCGCGCGAGACGGTCGGCGAGGTAGCCCACGGCCTCGTCGTTGCCGAAGTCGGTCTGGCGGACCCATCGCTGAGGTCGCTCACCCCGGACGCGGTAGCGGATGCCGTCGGCGTCCTCCTCACGGACGACCGTGAATCCGGTGTCGTCGACAGCCTTCGGCGAGATGACGATGCGCGCGACGGTCTCCGTGGCTGACGCCCGACGGGCCTGGAGCACGAGCTCGGCCATGGCGAACCCCAGGGGGCGCAGACCATCGTGGGCGACGGCCGAGATCTCGACAACGGTGTAGCCACGCTCGCGCAGAAGTGGGGCGACGAGGTCGGCGAGCTCGCGCGCCTCGGGCACGTCAATCTTGTTCAGAGCGACGATCCGGGGGCGGTCGGCGAGGTCACCGGAGGTGCCGCCGTACTGCTCGAGCTCATGCTCGATCGCCTCGAGATCGCTCATCGGGTCGCGGCCCGGATCCAGGGTCGCGCAATCGAGGACGTGCACGAGGACATGGCACCGCTCGACATGGCGCAGGAACTCAAGGCCCAGCCCTTTGCCCTGGCTCGCACCGGGGATAAGACCGGGGACATCGGCGACGGTGAAGATGACATCGCCCGCCGTGACGACCCCGAGGTTGGGTACCAGGGTGGTGAAGGGGTAGTCGGCGATCTTGGGCCGGGCCGCAGACATGGCCGCGATCAACGAGGACTTCCCAGCGCTCGGGAAGCCGACAAGTGCAACGTCAGCAACCGTCTTGAGCTCGAGCACGATGTCGAGGGCCTCGCCCGGCTCGCCCAGTAGAGCGAACCCGGGCGCCTTGCGGCGAGTGCTCGAGAGGGCGGCGTTGCCCAATCCCCCATGGCCGCCGCGCGCGATGACGGTCTCCATGCCGGCGCTCACAAGGTCGGCGATGACCCGTCCGGTGGTGTCCTGGACGACCGTGCCCGGAGGCACACGCAGCACGATGTCGTCGCCCGTGGCGCCGCTGCGGTTACTGCCCTCGCCCGGTCGGCCATTGCCTGCCCGGCGGTGCGGACCGTGGTGGTACTCAAGGAGTGAGGTGACATTGGCATCGACCACGAGCCGGACATCGCCACCATGGCCGCCGTTACCGCCATCGGGACCGCCGAGCGGCTTGAACTTCTCGCGCATCACCGAGGCACATCCGTGCCCGCCATCCCCTGCGCCGACATGGAGAACGACGCGGTCGACGAATGTGGTCATCGCTTCGGCTCCTTCGTGCAGACGGGCTTTCGGGGTGCAGACATGCGTGAGGGGGCGAGCCGACCGGCTCGCCCCCTCACGAGGTCATGCGTTGTAGCGGTCGATCACGCGCCGACGACGTTGACGACGCGGCGACCACGACTGGTGCCGAACTCGACATTGCCCGCGGCGAGCGCGAACAGGGTGTCGTCGCCGCCACGTCCGACGTTGTCACCGGGGTGGAAGTGCGTGCCGCGCTGACGGACGATGATCTCGCCCGCACTGACGAACTGACCGCCGAAGCGCTTCACGCCGAGGCGCTGGGCGTTTGAGTCGCGACCGTTCCTGGTGCTGGAAGCACCCTTTTTGTGAGCCATGAGTCAGTCCTCTACGCGATCAGGCGGTCTCGATGCCAGTGACGCGCACGCGGGTGAGCTGCGAGCGGTATCCCTGACGACGGCGGTATCCGGTCTTGTTCTTGTAGCGAAGGATCCGAATCTTGGGACCCTTCGTGTGTTCGACGACCTCAGCGGTGACGGTCACACCGGCGAGGGTCTTGGGGTCGGTGGTGACGGCGTCGCCGTCAACGAGGAGCACAGCGGGCAGCGTCATGGTCGAACCTGCAACACCGCTGACGCGATCAAGCTCGACGACGTCGCCGACAGCGACCTTCTCTTGCCGGCCGCCGGCACGGACGATGGCGTACACCGCGGATCTCCTTCGACAAACGTTCTCGGAACGCCCACGGCCAGGTCTCCCCGGAGGGAACAGGCACGTGCTGGCGTCATGGTGCGTGGGCACCGAGGGCCAACAGTACGAAGCAGGGGCCCGGCGGGTCAAACCGCGAGCCCCGCTAGGCACCTCAGCCGACGGTGTCGCCGGTCACATCGGCCTCGCCAGAGGTCGATGAGGACTCCTCCGGGGTGGACGCTGGGCCCGCCCGTCGCACTGCCTTGCGAGGTGCGCGCAGTCGCCGCGGGGCCGCGAGAGGTGCGCTCTCGTCCCCGCTGGAGGGTTCGACGGCCGGCTCGGCCGCCGCCGAGGTTGAGGAGGTGCTGTCGACGGCGACATCCCCTGCAGCCTCTCGGGCGGCTTTCGCCGCCGCCGCGTGGATCTTCTCCATAGCCGCCGAGACCGCAGGGTCGATCACGCGGGGCTCGATGTCAGGGGTCGAGGACGCCGACTTCGATCTGCCGCGACCCTTGCCCTTGCCCGTCTCAGATCCGCCGGAAGATTCGCCGCCAGAGTCGCCCTCACCCTTGCGTCGACGACTGCGCGTGGCCGGGCCTTCGGACTCCACATCGGACGCCTTGGCGGCCACGGGCTCTGAATGCACGTGGTAGCCCCGGCCCTGGCAGGCGTCGCACGTCTCGCTGAAGACCTCAAGCAGGCCCTGGCCGATGCGCTTGCGCGTCATCTGCACGAGACCGAGTGAGGTGACCTCGGCCACCTGGTGCTTGGTACGGTCGCGGCCGAGGCACTCGAGGAGTCGTCGCAGAACCAAGTCTCGGTTGTTCTCCAGCACCATGTCGATGAAGTCGATGACCACGATGCCGCCGATGTCGCGCAGACGCAGTTGGCGAACGATCTCCTCGGCCGCCTCGAGGTTGTTACGGGTGACCGTCTCCTCGAGGTTGCCGCCGTTGCCGGTGAACTTCCCGGTGTTGACGTCGACCACAGTCATGGCCTCGGTGCGGTCGATCACCAGCGACCCGCCGGACGGCAGGTAGACCTTGCGGTCGAGCGCCTTGGACAACTGCTCGTCGATGCGGTGAACCGCGAAGAGGTCTCCGGGGCCGACCCACTTGTGGATGCGGTCGGCGAGATCGGGCGCCACGCCGGCGACGTAGCTCTCGATCGTGGCCCAGGCCTCGTCGCCCTCAACGACCAGTCGGGCGAAGTCCTCGTTGAAGATGTCGCGCACGACCTTGATCGCCAGGTCGGGCTCGCCGTGCAGCAGGACCGGCCCGCCGTCCGAGCTAGTTGCGATCTTCGCCTCGATCTCGGCCCACTGGGCGGCGAGACGTTCGACATCGCGGCGGAGCTCTTCCTCGCTCGCGCCCTCGGCTGCGGTCCGCACGATGACGCCCGCGCGCTCGGGGACGACCTGACGCAGGATCGACTTCAGACGTGAGCGCTCGGTGTCGGGAAGCTTGCGGCTAATCCCGGTCATCGAGCCTTCGGGCACGTAGACCAAGAAGCGGCCGGGCAGGGAAATCTGCGCGGTCAGACGGGCGCCCTTGTGACCAAGTGGGTCCTTGCTGACCTGCGTGAGGACGGAGTCGCCGGACTTCAGCGCCGCCTCGATGCGCTTGGGCTGACCATCGAGGCCAGCGGCATCCCAATTCACCTCGCCGGCATAGAGGACCGCATTGCGGCCTCGACCGATGTCGACGAACGCGGCCTCCATGCTGGGCAGGACGTTCTGCACCTTGCCGAGGTAGACGTTGCCGATCATCGAGGCGCCGGTGTTGCGGTTGACGTAGTGCTCGACGAGCACGCCGTCCTCGAGCACGGCGATCTGAGTGCGGTCCTCACGCTGGCGCACGATCATCACGCGGTCGACGGCCTCGCGACGCGCAAGGAACTCCGCCTCGGTGAGGATCGAGGGACGGCGGCGTCCGGTCTCGCGGCCTTCACGTCGTCGCTGCTTCTTGGCCTCAAGGCGGGTCGAGCCCCTGACTGAGGTGATCTCAGAGTTCGACGAGGACTTCGCACGGGGCTCGCGCACCCTGGTGACGGTGTTCGGCGGGTCGTTCTCGGCGGTGTCGCCATCGCCCGTCCCGACATCGGCACCTGTGCGCCGCCGGCGACGGCGACGGCGACGGGATGAGCCCGCGGAATCGTCACCGTCCTCCTCGGATTCTTCGTCGTCGGACTCCTCATCAGCGCCGGCGGCCTCTGCAGACCGCGCTGCAGTGCGGCCGCGCTTGGGGCGACGACTACCTTCGGGGGAATCGCTCGCGCTTGCGCTCGCGCCCTCGGAGTCGGAGTCGGAGTCACCCTCGCTGTCGGTGTCTGCGTCGCCCTCGGGTCCGTCGAACTCGCCACCGGTGCGGCGACGACGGCCACGGCCGCCTCGACGGCGCCTGCGGCGGGGTGCGTCGGACTCGTCCGACTCGGCGTCGACACCCTCGCCTTCTGCGGCGTCGAGGAGATCGGCCTCATCCTCATCAAGCTCGTCTACCTCTGGTGCGTCATCAGTGACGATCGGCGGGGCGGCCTTCGAGGTGCGCGCGGGTGCGGCGCGACGTCGGGACGGCACCGCCTCGGCACTCGGTGCCTGGAACATCAGCAACCCCGCGGACGTGCCCTCGGGCGCGCCCGCAGGAGTGGCCTCAGGCACAGCAGAGAAAGTCGGGACCCCCGCGGCAGCCTTGCGAGCGCGGCCGCGGCCTGTGGGCTGAGCCTGCGCCGACGGGGCATCGGTGCCGGCGTGCGGGGCGTTGCTGACGATCACGGCGCTCTCACCGCGGACATCGGCGGAATCCGGTGAGGTGAGCTCGGGTGTCGGCTCGGCCACGGACCCGGCGGTGCGCCGCGAGCCCCGGGCGCCTCGGGCGGACGCGGTCTTGGTGGGCTTCAAGGCGACGCCGGAGTCGGCGGCCTCGCTCGATTCGGTCGAGTCACTGCCCTGGACGGCTCTGGCCGAACGCCCAGCCCTTGCCGGAGGGGCCGCCTCCGTCGCGGGAACACCCACAAGGTCGGAAGCCGCAACGGCGTCAACCGCCTTCGCCGCGCGCGAGGCGCGAGGTGGTCTGGTGGCCCGTCCCCCGGTCGTCGCGACTACCGCGACCACCTCGGTTGAGCTGGTCGACTGCGCAGCTGCGGTGGTCGGTGCCTGGGCGACGGCGGGCGCTACCTCGGCGGGCGGACCCGCGGGTCGTCCCGCGGCACGACGGCGCGGCGCCCGGGCTGTGGTCGGGTTGGTCTCGGTGGTCGGTCCATCGGTCACGAGAAGTACTCCGGTTCTGACCTCCGGGGCCTAGGGCACCGCGCGGAGGTCTTGCCGCACCCGGCCGGAGCCGGAGGCGAAAGCGAATGGGATGCACCCGTGCGCTCCCCGTAGTGACGGGGCTCGACCAGGTGCCGATTCGCATCAGCCGCGGTCAGGCGCGAGCGGGTCGGTGACCGCGTCCATCGCGGCACCGATGCTCGCGTCCGCGACCAGTGGCCCCTGCGCCAGTCGGGTCACCCGGGAGGGGACCGGCGGCACCAGGTCGGCTACGTGTCGGAGCGCGGCGAGTACGTCATCGGGTCGAACGGACGGTGTGACATGCCGCACGACCAGGTCGAGTATCACACACAGGACCTCTGACCCGTCGCCGGCGACCCCGGCAGCGGGCGTGTTGCGCACCTCGAGCCGAATCACCGGCTCCCGCGCGTCGAAGGTCCGCATGCCCGACTTGGTGAGCCGCTGCACCTCCACCAGGGGGGCAGCCAGGAAAGTAGCCACGGCATTCTCGGCCTCACCCACCGCGACACCGGGCAGTTCAATCACCCACACGCTTGCCTGCATCCGCTCGGCGAAGTCAGGGGCGCGCACTTCGACGACCTCGAGAACGTCAAGCCCCGGGGGCAGTGCGGCGTCGAGCGCCGCTCGGACGAGCTCCGGGTCGAGCACCGCCGTGACCGCGATCTCGACGTACTCGGCCTCGCTCGCGGTGCCCGTGGGTGCGGCATTGATGTAGGAGATCTTCGGGTGCGGGTTGAACCCCTGGCTGTAGGCCATGGGAACGCCCGTCCGACGAAGGGCGCGTTCGAGGGCACGCTGGAAGTCACGCGAGCTGGTGAAGCGCAGCCTCCCGCGCTTGGCATAGCGGAGGCGGAGACGCTGGAGAGTCGGGGCAACATCACGAATCGGTGCCTGACGAGCACTCACGGAGCGACCCCGGCCACCACGCCCGCCGATGAGTCAGCGGTGAGCCCCTCTCCGCGAACGGGCAACGAGGGCATCCCCAGAAGGGTCACCCCGGTGGGCCCCACCTGGATCTCGGTTCCCATCTGGTCGCACACGCCGCAATCGAAGCAGGGAGTCCAGCGGCAGTCCTCAACTTCGGCCCCGCTGAGGGAGTCCTGCCAGTCATCCCAGAGCCAGTCCTTGTCCAGGCCCGAGTCGAGGTGGTCCCAGGGAAGCACCTCGGTCTGCTCGCGCTCTCGGATCGTGAACCAGTCGACATCAACGGGCCCGTCGGCGAATGCCTTCTGCGCCGCAGACATCCAGGCGTCGTAACTGAAGTGCTCACTCCATCCGTCGAACCGCGCACCGTCGCGCCACACCTGCTCGATGACGGCACCGACACGACGATCACCTCGCGAGAGAAGGCCCTCGACGATGCCCGGCTTGCCATCGTGATACCGGAAGCCGATCGACTTCCCGTACTGGCGATCGGAGCGGATCGCGTCACGCAGTTTGATCAGTCGCGAATCGGTGGTCTCGTGGTCGAGCTGGGCTGCCCACTGGAAGGGCGTGTGCGGCTTGGGAACGAATCCACCGATGGATACGGTGCAGCGAATATCCTTGCGGCCACTGACCTTTCGCCCGGTTTCGATCACGCGGCTCGCGAGCTCGGCGATCTGGAGAACATCCTCGTCGGTCTCGGTGGGGAGACCGCACATGAAGTACAGCTTCACCTGCCGCCAGCCGTTGCCGTAGGCAGTCGCGACCGTGCGAATGAGGTCTTCCTCGGTCACCATCTTGTTGATGACCTTGCGCATTCGCTCACTGCCGCCTTCGGGGGCGAACGTGAGCCCACTGCGACGGCCGTTGCGAGTGAGTTCGTTGGCGAGATCGATGTTGAACGCATCGACTCGGGTGCTCGGCAGCGAGAGCCCCGTCTCGGTTCCCTCATAGCGATCCGCGAGACCCTTGGCCATGACAGCGATCTCGCTGTGGTCGGCGCTCGAGAGGCTCAGCAGGCCGACCTCCTCGTAGCCGGTCTTGGCCAAGCCGTTGTCGACCATCTCGGCGATCACACGGGCACTGCGCTCGCGCACCGGGCGCGTGATCATCCCCGCCTGACAGAAGCGGCAGCCACGTGTGCAGCCGCGGAAGATCTCGACGCTCATGCGCTCGTGAACGCTCTCGGCGAGCGGAACGAGGGGGGACTTCGGGTAGGGCCACGCGTCGAGGTCCATGAGGGTGTGCTTGGAGACGCGCCACGGCACCCCCGGGCGATTCGGCGCCACGCGCCGGATTCGACCGTCGGGGAGGTACTCGACGTCGTAGAACGCAGGCACGTACACGCCACCCGACGCTGCGAGACGCAGGAGGAGCTCCTCGCGGCCGCCTGGCTTTCCTTCCGACTTCCACATGCGCACTATCTCGGTGATCGCGAGCACGGCCTGCTCACCGTCACCGAGAACCGCGGCGTCGACGAAGTCGGCGATAGTCTCAGGGTTGAACGCCGCGTGGCCGCCCGCGATCACCACCGGGTGAGATTCGTCGCGATCGACCGCGTGGATCGGGATCCCCGCGAGGTCGAGGGCGGTGAGCATGTTGGTGTAGCCGAGCTCGGTCGAGAAGCTCATCCCGAGAAGATCGAACGCACCGACGGGGCGGTGGGCGTCAACGGTGAACTGCGGCACACCGTTCTCGCGCATGAGCTTCTCGAGGTCGGGCCACACCGCGTAGGTGCGCTCGGCAAGCGCATCGGGGTGCTCGTTGATGACCTCGTAGAGGATCTGCACGCCCTGATTGGGGACTCCGACCTCGTAGGCGTCCGGGTACATCAGCGCCCAGTGGACGCTCACGGAGTCCCAGTCCTTCACGACGGCATTGAGTTCGCCGCCGACATACTGCACCGGCTTGCTCACGAGTGGGAGAAGTGCTTCCAACTGCGGGAAGACTGACTCGACAGACACGAGTAGCCCCTTCGGACGTGCGCTGGCCGCGTGAGCGGTGGGGGAAGTCCGGCGTCCAGGGACGCTCGGCGGTCAGGTCATCCTAACCGGCGCCACGGGCATCGGCAGGACGGCCGATGAGCGCCGACTTCACTCCTGTGCACGCCGTTGGACGTTGATCAGCAGACCGATGGCCATCCACGAGGCGAACATGGAGGTGCCCCCATAGGAGACGAACGGCAACGGCACGCCCGTGACGGGCATGATGCCGAGGTTCATCCCGATGTTCTCGAAGGCCTGGAAGGCGATCCAGCAGGCAACTCCCGTGGCCACGAGTCGGCCGAACAGATCTGATGCGCGCAATGCGATGCGAACCGCGCACCACAAGAGCACTCCAAAGAGCACGATGATCGCGCCCGCTCCCACGAAGCCGAGTTCCTCCCCCGCCACCGAGTAGACGAAGTCGGTCTGGTTGTAGGGAACGAAGCGTCCTTGTGTCTGCGGGCCCTGGAAGAGCCCGGTTCCGAACAGGCCACCCGATCCGATCGCGATGCGCGCCTGCTGGGTGTTGTAGCCGATCCCGCGTGGATTGGCCGCCGGGTCCGCGAATGCGGTGAGGCGATCGAGTTGGTACTGCTGAAGAACTCCCACCTGGATGGCAACGAATCCGACGAGCGCACCGCCGGCGAGGATCCCGAACAGCCATCGGGTCTTGGCACCCGCCACCGCGATGATGCCGAAGACGGCGCACGCGGTGACCATGACCGTGCCGAGGTCCGGCTGCAGCATCACCAGGGCCATCGGAAGTGCGGCTACCCCGAGCGCGTAGAAGACGTCGACATCACGCGGCTCGGCCTCGGCGTCGCGCTTCTCCGACAGGATCATCGACATCCCGAGGATGATCGCCAGCTTGGCGAACTCCGATGGCTGGATCGTGAACCCCGCGGGCAGAACGATCCACGCGTGGGCACCGTTGATGCTCTTGCCGAGGGGCGAGAGCACGATGAGAAGCCCGAGGATCGAGGCCGCGTACAGGAACGGGGTGTAGGCACGCAGGAGTCGGTAGTCGAATCGGGAGAGCGCCCAGGCCAGGAAGGCTCCGATCACGAGGTTGATCAGGTGCTTCTTGAGGTAGGCCTCCGGGTCGGTCTCGAACCCGATCAACTTTCCCTGCGTCGCCGACCACACGCACAGAGCACCGATCACCGATAGCCCGAGGGCCGACGCAACGAGGGGAGCATTGAGCCCCCGCAACAGTGGCGCTCGGCGACGCCCGGTCACCAGGGGCGCGTGGGTAAGGCTCATCGCCACCACATCCAGGGCCACGAAGCGCCCGACCGATGGCGACGCCGAGCGGCCCGGCCCAGCAGGCCGAATCCCGCCGCGACTGGCAAGACGATCAACCCGGCCGACGGGCTGGGAGCCGAAGGCGCCGACGGTGCCGAGGAGATCGATCCCGACGGCGAAGGGGAGGAGGTCACTGGCACCTCCGGCGTCGGAAGCGCCGGGTACTCCGGGGTGCCGTCCTTGCCCACGGTCGGCAGTACGGCGCTTGGCGCACCGCCGACCAGTACCGACTTCGCAGGGTCGATGGTCGAACCGGTGATGCCGTACAAGGCCTCGTAAATCTTGCGCACACTCGGGGCGCTCGTGCCCGAACCGGTTCCGCCCTGGGCCACCATCATCACGACGGCGTACTTCGGGTTGTTCGCCGGAGCGAAGGTCGCGAACCAGGACGTCGACTGCTTGTCATTGCCCGCCTGGCCCGTACCGGTCTTGGCGGCGACCGGGATCTTGTCAAGCGGGAAGCCGATGAATGGGCCATAGCCGGTGCCGTAGGGCTGGCTGGTCACCTGTGAGAACGCATCGCGCAGGAAGGCCATATTGGCCTGGGACACCGGCAGGGTTCCGGTCTTCACGGGCTTGAACAGGCTGAGGACCTTGCCGTCGGTGCTGATCACACCCTTGGCCACCTGCGGCTGCCAGATCGTGCCCCCATTGGCTAGCGCCGCATACGCCTGAGCCACCTGCAGCGGGGACGCAACGGTGTCGCCCTGCCCGATCGAGAGGTTGACAGCGTCGCCACCCCGGTAGAGGTCGCCGTCGACGCAGTTCTCGGCCGCGATCTGCTTCAGGTAGGCGGCGCGGACGGGATCGGTCTTGGCGACCTCGGGATAGCCGGTCTTACCTCGGGTGCACCACGCATCGTGCAACTGGAGGTAGAGCGAGGTCTTGAAAGCGCGACCTCCGACGTGGCCCCGAGTCTCGCCCGGGACGTCGATACCGGTCTGCCTGCCGTATCCGAAAGCCCGCGCCATTGTCTCGATCGGGTCCTTGGGCTTGGCGACAGCAGAGAGCCCGCCGTCGCGAATCCACATCTGATAGGCGATCTCGTACCACATGGTGTCGCACGACACCGCGAGTCCCTTCACCAGCGACAGGGGTGGGAAAGACTCAGATTCGAAGTTGCCGAACTTGCGGTTACCCACCATGTAGAACGCCGGGCACTTGTAGGGCCCCGCCTTGGAATATCCGCTCTGAAGGGCCGCCGACGCAGAAACAATCTTGAAGGTCGATGCCGGGGCGAACTGTCCCTGGGTTGCGCGTGAGAGCAGCGGCTGGTTGGAGTCCGTGCTGGTCAATGCCGCGAACTCCGACGACGAGATCCCGCCCACCCAGACCGTGGGGTCATAGGTCGGGTAGGACGCCATCGCGAGCACATGCCCGTTGGTCACGTCGATCACGACCGCGGCCCCGGAGTCGGCGATGTAGTGCACCGTGCTCTTGCGCATAGTCGAGGCCCTCGCGCGGAGGATCGCTTCCATCAGCTGCTTCTCGACGACTGCCTGCAGATTCGCGTCGATGTTCGTGACGAGATAGGAGCCCGGAACCGGCTGGGTCTCGCTCACCGTCGCCACGACAGCAGCGGTCTGGTCGACCGCGAGGCGCTTGATGCCCGGTGAGCCCCTGAGGATCGCGTCGTATTGAGCCTCGAGCCCCGCACGCCCCACGAGATCGGTGCGTCGCAGAAGGGATTCCGACGGAGGCAACTTGCCCGCGTCACGTGCCGCCTTCTGGTCGGCGAGCTCGGTGTCGCTCACCGGCCCGAGGTAGCCCAGGATCTGCGCGGCGTTGGCACCCATGGGGGCCGGGTATGCGCGCACCGCATCGAGCCCTGCCGTGACTCCGGGGAAGTCCGAGCGACGCTCCATGATTGTCAGCGCGAGGTCCTGTGAGATGTCCTTCGCGACGGGGATCGGCTGGTAGGGCGAGCCGTTCCAGCAGATGGGCGGCTTCTCGTGGGCGTCCTTCCCGCAGAGCTCGAGCTTGTAGGACAACGCGGTGTATGTCGTTCCGAGCGCTGCCGCGAGTCTGGTGAGGACGGCGAGACCGTGGTCTGGCTGCCGGTCGACCTCGGTGCGGTCGACACTGACGACGAGTGAGGTGCGGTTGGCGACCAGGGGGCGCCCGAGCTGGTCGAGCACGAGCCCACGCGTTGCGGGGGTGACGACCTCGCGGATGCGGTTCTCCGACGACTTCTGGGTGTAGACATCCGCCGAGACGACCTGGAGGAAGAACAGCCGGGCGACCATGGTCAGGAGCAGGGAGAAGACGAGAACGCCGAGCACCGCGAGTCGCAGTGTTGACCTCTCACTCACAACGACGCTCCTGATTCTCCGACACCGACACCGACTCCGAGGCGGCGACCCCCACGCTCCTGGCGCCCCACCTGGTAGCGAGGAGGCGGCGGGTCGACCCTCCGCCATAGGACACCGATCCCCGGCAGGACGAAGGCTGCCAACACCAGGGCATAGATCGTCTGAGTAAGCAGCAGCTCCGGCACACGTTCCCACGACATTCGTGGATCGCTGACAAGGCCACCGATCAGCGCGAGTCCGAGAACGGCGCCCCCCGCCAGCAGACCGGTCAGGGCGATCATGGCGAACGCTGGCCGGTCGTCCTCGCCGCCAAGAAGACCAGCGAAATAGCCGACAACCACGAGGATCACCGCCGTCACCCCGAGGAGGCCGTCGGCCGGTGGCACGAGATCGATCAGCAGCCCGGCCAGGAGCCCGGCGATGGACCCGCGCACCGGCCCTGCGCGAAAACCGATCGCCACGACAGTCACGGTGACAGCGTCGGGCACCGCCCCCGGCAGCCCGAGCAGTGGGAGCACCGTGACCTCGGCAATCACGGCGGTCACGATGAGCACGACAGTGAGCACGCCCCTGAGCCACGCCATGTCAGGGCGTACCCGTCGGCGTCGGCGTCGGCACCGCCGCTACTCGCACAGCGGTGCGAGGCGGCTCGACGATAACGCCGACGAGATCAAGGCTCGTCGCATCGACGAAGGGGCGCACGGTAGCGATGCGGCTGAGTTGACCCGGGGAGCCCTGGAGGTCCACGACGGTTCCGAGCGGGATTCCGGGGACGTAGGCGCCGCCCCGAACACCGAACGACACCAAGCGGTCGCCAACCTTGAGCGGCGCGAAGGGATCGAGCAACTGAAGTTGAAGGGACGCAGGGTCTCCGGTGCCGTTGAGGAACCCGACCTCCATCGAGGACGCAACTCTCGCCCCGACGGTGGCTGTTGCGTCAACGAGAAGGGCGACCGTTGCGGTGGTGGCGCTCACATGAATGACCCGCCCGACGAGGCCCTGACCGTTGACGACGTTCTGGTCGATCGCGATCCCGTCCATCGATCCGGCGTCGATCGTGATCGTCCACGCGAAGCCCTGGCCCGGGCCGACCGCGATCACCTGCGCCGGCAGGATCTTGTATTTTCCGGCCCCGGCCAGTGCCAGCAGGTCGTTGAGTTCCTGGGCGCGATTGTGCTCGTACTGCGTCGTCCTCAACTGCGCGGTGAGAGCGTCGTTACGACTCGTGAGCTCGGCGATCTGTTGATCCTTGGATCCGATGCTGCCGATCGATGACAGGAAGTCGCTCACAGGCCGAACCACGGCATTGGCGGCATTCTCGACGGGCCCGAACAAACCCGATGCGGACGACCGGGCGCCACTCCCGGCGCCGCGCAGGCTCAAGACGACAAGCGTGAGCGAGGCCAAGAGCAGCAGTGCGAGAACTGTCCGCGTCCTCCTGCTGTCGCGCATCCGGTCCCGTCTCCCTCGTCACGTCGGCCGCTGCACCACCGGGGCGTCGCGGCGTCCCGCGCCTAGATCCCCCGCGCGAGAGTTTCCGCTAGTTGCGCGGCTCGGAGATGAGAACCTGCTGAAGGGCGTCGAACTCCTCGACGCACTTGCCCGACCCCAACGCGACGCACTCGAGGGGATTGTCGGCGATGACGATGGGCATCCCCGTCTCGTGGCGCAGGCGATCATCGAGAGCGTGAAGAAGTGCACCACCCCCCGTGAGGACGATGCCGCGATCCATGATGTCGCCCGAGAGCTCAGGAGGCGTGCGGTCGAGTGTTGTCTTGACCGCGTCAACGATCGCGTTCACCGGCTCGTCAATGGCGCGACGAATCTCCTCGGCCGTGACCACGACAGTGCGCGGCAGCCCGGTGACCAGATCGCGACCTCGAATCTCGGCATGTGGCTCGTCAGGGCTCGGGAAGGCCGAGCCGATGGCCATCTTGATCTCTTCCGCGGTGCGCTCCCCCAGCATGAGGGAGTACTCCTTCTTGACGAAGTTAATGATCGAAGCATCGAGCTCGTCACCGCCGACGCGAATCGACAGGCTCGTCACGATGCCGCCGAGGGAGATGACCGCCACCTCGGTCGTCCCGCCGCCGATGTCAACGACCATGTTCCCCGTGGGTTCGTGAACCGGGAGGCCCGCGCCAATGGCAGCAGCCATGGGCTCCTCGATGATGAAAACCTTGCGCGCGCCCGCGGCGTAGCCGGCGTCCTTAACCGCGCGCTGCTCGACACCGGTGATACCCGACGGAACACACACGACGAGGCGGGGCTTGGCGAGGTGGCGACGCTTGTGGACCTTCTGAATGAAGTAGCGCAGCATGCGCTCGGTGGTGTCGAAGTCGGCGATCACGCCGTCCTTGAGCGGACGGATCGCAACGATGTTGCCGGGCGTGCGCCCGATCATCCGCTTCGCCTCGGAACCCACGGCGAGGATGCCGCCCGTGTTGCTGTTGATCGCGACGACGCTGGGCTCATTGAGCACGATGCCCCGGCCACGCACGTAGACGAGCGTGTTGGCGGTACCGAGGTCGACGGCCATATCGCGGCCGATGAACGACAGGTTGTTGGCCATGAGTCAGCGGGGCCTTCCTGTGGAGAGCGTGGGGACGGGCGCGGAGAGCAGCGGTGCAGAGGCAGCGCGAGCCCCCATGGTACGTCGCTCACGGGGCTAGTCGTCCACGTCCCTGTCCGCCCACACCCCGCGGTGTGGGCGCTGCGGGTCAGGCCAGGCCGGGGAAGAACAGGGCGATCTCGCGCGAAGCCGACTCCAGGGAGTCCGACCCGTGGGTGACGTTCTCCCCCATCAGCGTGGCGAGATCGGCGCGGATCGAGCCCGGGTTGGCCTTGGCCGGGTCGGTCGCACCCATCATCGTGCGCCACGACGCGATGGCCTCACGGCCCTCGATCACAGCAGCGAGCAACGGGGCAGATGTGATGAAGTCCACGAGCTCACCGAAGAAAGCCTTGTCACGGTGCTCGCCGTAGTGCTCCTCCGCGGTCTCGCGGTCCAGTGTGCGCAGCTCGAGGGCCACGAGGCGGAAGCCCTTGCGCTCGATACGGCTGAGGATCTCACCGACCAGGCCGCGGGCGACCCCGTCGGGCTTGACGAGGACGAGGGTGCGCTCGGACATGGAGGAACTCCCAGGATCAGGGGGAAGTGCAACGCCACGACGGCGATGCGGACACAGCCAGATCCTAACGGTCGCCAGGGGGGTCGACGTGCGGGGACGTCAGGTCGTCCACCACGCCTGCCGAGCTGGGGCCAGGGGGCACCTCGCCAGCCGCCACGAGCGCCTTGTTGCGCGCCGCGAACCGGTCGGCCTTGGTGCCGTAGATCACCGCGACGACCCACACGGCGAAGAAGACGAGCCCGAGGGCGAGCATCGCCGGGACGATCAGGCCAGCCGCGATCACCGCTGCCTGCAGTACCCAGCCCGCACGAACCCCTGAGGGGCGCCGCGCCATTCCCGCTGCCAGGAATAGCAGGACTGCCAGTGCCGCCAGAGTCCATGCCGCGCCCGCACCACGACCCGCGGCCGCCACCGCGACCGGGATGGCGAGGGCGATGACCACGGCCTCAAAGAACAGGATCGCGGGTGGGAGGACCTTCACGCGTCGCCCCGTCCCAGGAGCGAACGGGCCTCGGCCGCGGTCATCACCGAACCCGTGACCAGGACGCCCGTGCCTCCGAGCCCGCCCGCGAGGTCGTCGGCACGTGCCATCGCGGCGTCGAGCGCATCAGCGAGGCGAACCACGACCTCGACCCGCTCGGGACCGAACACCTCGACCGCGATCGCTGCTAGAGCATCGACGTCGGCTGCGCGCAGCGAGGAGTTCCGGGTGATCACGACCTCCGTGAGCACCGGCTCGAGAGCCACGAGAATCCCTCGGACATCCTTGTCGGCGAGGATCGCTACGACGCCGACCAACGCGGTGAACTCAAATGAGTCCGCGATGGACGTCGCGAGGGCCAGCGCGCCGTGAGGGTTATGGGCGGCGTCGACCAGAACCGTGGGATCCCTGCGAACGATTTCGAGCCTGCCGGGCGAGGTGACAGAGGCGAACCCCACACGCAGGAGATCAGCGTTGAGCGCCTTGGTGCCGCCGCCGAGGAAGGCCTCGACCGCCGCGACGGCGACGGCCGCGTTCGACGCCTGGTGCGCGCCGAACAGGGGGAGGAAGACCTCGTCGTAGACACCAGCTGGCCCCTGGAGAGTCAACATTTGGCCGCCGAGTGCCGGAGCCCGGGTGAGAACCCCAAACTCGAGCCCTTCTCGGGCGACGCTGGCACCGAGTTCAGCACTGCGCAGCAGAAGCACCTCGGCGGCGTCTAGGGACTGCTGGGCAAGGATGACCGAGGAATCGTGCTTGATGATCCCTGCCTTCTCCCCCGCGATCGCGGCGAGGGTCGAGCCAAGATAGTCGGTGTGGTCCAAGGCGATCGGGGTGATCACGGCGACCTGTCCGTCGACGACGTTGGTGGCATCCCATGCCCCACCCATGCCCGTCTCGATCACCGCGACATCGACCGGGGAATCGGCGAAGGCCGCATAGGCGAGCATCGTGAGCACCTCGAAGAATGAGAGCTTCGGGTTTCCCTCAGCCGCATTGCGGGCGTCGACTAGGTCGATATAAGGCGCGATGTCGTCATGGACGCGGACGAAGTGCTCGAGATCGATCGGCTCTCCGTCGATCCTGATGCGCTCGCGCACTGAGTGCAGATGCGGGCTCGTGTGAAGCCCGGTGCGCAGACCGAAGGAGCGCAGCAGTGCTTCGATCATGCGGGCGGTGGAGGTCTTGCCGTTGGTCCCGGCGACATGGATGACTGGCACCGACGACTGCGGGTCGCCGAGGAGATCGGCGACAGCACGCACCCGGTCAAGTGAGGGCTCGAGCTTGGACTCTGGCCAGCGAGTGGCCAGATCCGCCTCAATCGCGAGGTAGCGGGTCAGGACGTCCTCGGCCGCATCCCCGTCGAGCGGGGGCAGTGGTGCGTTCTCGTCGAGGTCGTCGGTGTCGAACGCCGGGCCGAGGCCAGAATCGTCCTCATCGTCGATGATGACGGGGCCACGCTGCTCGTCGAGGGGGCCACGCAGGCTGGAGTAGTCGTCCTGGGGGTCCACGGGCACCGATCCTACGCGCCCATCCCGCCACCCCCGTCCGACGTCGACCGCGGTGACGCGTGCGGGAGCATCCGGGGCGTTGCCTAGGATTGCCCACCATGAGCACACCTGCGCCCGACTCGCGCGTTCCGGAGAAGCCGACCATCGAGGGCCTCGAGGACCGCTGGGCGCAGGCCTGGGCCGACAACGGCACCTACCACTTCGACCGAAGTAAGACTCGCGAGCAGATCTATTCGATCGATACGCCGCCGCCCACGGTCAGCGGCTCACTGCACGTGGGGCACGTGTTCTCCTATACCCACACCGACTGCATCGCCCGCTACCAGCGCATGCGCGGCCTCGAGGTCTTCTATCCGATGGGCTGGGACGACAACGGTCTGCCCACCGAGCGGCGGGTGCAGAACTATTTCGGCGTGCGGTGCGATCCCTCGCTCCCCTACGACTCAGGCTTCGAGCCGCCCGCAGAGCCGGGCAAGGAGCAGATCCCGATCTCTCGCCGCAACTTCGTCGAGCTATGCGAGCGACTGACGCTCGAGGACGAGAAGGTCTTCGAGCAACTCTGGCGCCGACTCGGTCTGTCCGTCGACTGGAGCCGCACTTACCAGACGATCGACGCCGGAGCGCGCGCCACCTCGCAACGAGCGTTCCTTCGAAACCTCGCCCGCGGCGAGGCCTACCAGTCCGAGGCGCCGACGCTCTGGGACGTCACCTTCCGCACTGCGGTCGCCCAAGCCGAGCTCGAAGATCGGGAGCGTCCCGGCGCCTACCACCGCATCGGATTCCCAGCCCCCGCGGGCAATCGGATCTTCATCGAGACCACGCGGCCCGAACTCCTCGCCGCATGTGTCGCACTCGTAGCCCACCCCGACGATGCGCGCTACCAGCCCCTGTTCGGCACCACGGTTCGCACCCCGCTGTTCGATGTCGAGGTCCCCGTGCTCGCACATCGACTGGCCGATCCCGACAAGGGCTCGGGCATCGCCATGATCTGCACCTTCGGCGATACCACCGACGTCACCTGGTGGCGCGAGTTGTCGCTGCCCACGCGCCCGATCATCGGCTGGGATGGTCGAATCCTTCCCGAGACACCCGAATGGATCTCGGGCGATGCCGGCCGCGAGGCCTACTCCTCGATCGCGGGAGCGACCGCACACACCGCCAAGGAGCGCATGGTCTCCGCACTCACCGACGGCGGGTTCGTCGAAGGCGAGCCGCGAACGATCATGCACCCGGTGAAGTTCTTCGAGAAGGGCGACAAGCCGCTCGAGATCGTCACGACCCGTCAGTGGTACATCCGCAACGGCGGGCGCGACACCGAGCTGCGCGACCGCCTCGTCGCGCGCGGCGGCGAGTTGCAGTGGCACCCGCCGTACATGCAGACCCGGTATGCCACGTGGGTCGAGGGGCTCAACGGCGACTGGCTGATCTCGCGACAGCGGTTCTTCGGGGTTCCGGTGCCCGCGTGGTACCGCCTCGACGAGCATGGCCAGCCCGTGTACGACGAGCCGCTTGTGCCGAACGAGGATGCGCTTCCTATCGATCCGAGCACCGACGTCCCCGCCGGCTACAACGAGAGCCAGCGCGGAAACCCATTGGGGTTCATGGGAGATCCCGATGTGATGGACACCTGGGCCACGTCATCCCTCACGCCACAGATCGCCGGTGGCTGGGAGTCCGACGACGACTTGTGGTCTCGGGTATTCCCGTTCGACCTTCGGCCGCAGGCACACGAGATCATCCGCACATGGCTGTTCTCCTCGGTGGTCCGCGCGCACCTCGAGGACGATGTTCTGCCCTGGAAGCACGCCGCAATCAGTGGCTGGATCCTCGACCCGGACCGTAAGAAGATGGCGAAGTCCAAGGGCAATGTCGTCACCCCCGTCGACCTTCTCGAGGAGCACGGCTCGGACGCGCTCCGATACTGGGCAGCATCAGGCCGACCCGGCACCGACACCGCCTTCGATGTAGGCCAGATGAAGGTCGGTCGGCGCCTGGCGATCAAGCTGCTCAATGCGAGCAAGTTCGTACTGGGCATCGGTGCGGCATTCCCCGACGACCTCTCGGTGATCACCGACCCCTTCGACCGAGCGATGCTCGCATCACTCGCCGCTACGGTCGCCGACGTCACTGCCGCCTTCGACGACTACAACTACGCACGCGCCCTCGAGCTCGCCGAGTCGTTCTTCTGGTCCTTCTGCGACGATCACGTCGAGCTGGTCAAGGACCGCGCCTACGGCGGCCGGGGCACTGAGCCAGCCGAGTCGGCCAAGGCAGCACTCGCAGTGGCTCTCTCGGTGCAGTTGAGATTGTTCGCCCCGGTGCTCCCGTTCGTCACCGAAGAGGTCTGGAGCTGGTGGCGCGAGGGCAGCATTCACCGCTCCGAGTGGCCGACCCTCGCCGAGCTGGGCTCCGCCACGGGAGACTCCTCGGTGGTCGCCGACGTGGCGAACGTGTTGTCGGGGATCCGCAAGGCCAAGAGCGAGGCCAAGGTGTCGATGCGGGTGGATGTCGCCAGCGCCGTCGTGTCCGGGTCAGCCGCCGCGCTAGCCCGGGTGCAGGTCGCGACGGGCGATCTCGCAGCCGCTGGCCGGGTCGCCGAACTCACTTTCGTGACCTCAGATGGTCCGCTGAGCGTCGAGGTCACCCTCGCTGGCTGAGCGGTTGGCGGGCGGGGAGATCAGCCCGAGAGACTGACGACTCAGGCGCTCTTGTCGCGGCGTTCGCGCCGCGCGGGTGTGGCATCGCGCGGAACGAGTGTGGGCAGCACGTTGTTGCGAACCACGTCACCGGTGACAACCACGCGCGCGACATCGTCGCGGCTCGGCACGTCGTACATCACCGACAGCAGGACTTCCTCCATGATCGCGCGCAACCCGCGTGCACCCGTGCCGCGCAGGATCGCGAGATCGGCCACGGCCTCAAGGGAGTCGGGGGTGAACTCAAGCTCGACGTTATCGAGCTCGAAGAGGCGCTGATACTGGCGCACGAGTGCGTTGCGCGGCTCGGTGAGGACCTTGACGAGTGCCTCCTGGTCGAGCGCGACCACCGAGGTGAACACGGGCAAACGGCCGATGAACTCCGGAATCATGCCGAACTTGAGCATGTCTTCGGGCATCACGCGGCCGAACACGTTGCCGGGGTTGGTGTCCTCGGCGTCCATCGACGCCGTGAACCCGAGGGCCTTGCGCCCGATGCGCTGCTCGATGATCTTGTCAAGGCCAGCGAACGCGCCGCCGACGATGAAGAGCACATTGGTGGTGTCGATCTGGATGAACTCCTGGTGCGGGTGCTTGCGCCCACCCTGCGGAGGAACGGACGCAGTAGTGCCCTCGAGGATCTTCAACAGGGCCTGCTGGACACCCTCGCCCGAGACGTCGCGAGTGATCGACGGGTTCTCGCTCTTACGAGCCACCTTGTCGATCTCGTCTATGTAGATGATGCCGGTCTCGGCCTTCTTGACGTCGTAGTCAGCGGCCTGGATGAGCTTGAGCAGGATGTTCTCGACATCCTCACCCACATAGCCGGCCTCGGTGAGTGCGGTGGCGTCGGCGATCGCGAACGGCACGTTGAGCATGCGCGCGAGGGTTTGGGCCAGCAAGGTCTTGCCCGAGCCCGTAGGGCCCAGGAGCAGGATGTTGGACTTCGCGAGCTCGACGGTGTCATCGCTGCGGCCGCCCGCGGCCGTGCCTGACTGAACGCGCTTGTAGTGGTTGTAGACAGCCACGGACAGGGACTTCTTGGCGTCGTCCTGGCCGATCACGTACTTGTCGAGGAAGTCGTAGATCTCACGCGGCTTGGGGAGCTCATCGAACTGGAGATCACTCGACTCGGAGAGCTCTTCCTCGATGATCTCGTTGCAGAGGTCAATGCACTCGTCGCAGATATAGACCCCAGGGCCTGCGATGAGCTTCTTGACCTGCTTCTGGCTCTTCCCGCAGAACGAGCACTTGAGCAGATCGCCACCGTCGCCGACTCGTGCCACGTGATCGTCCCTTCGGTCGAGATGAACCTGCTGCCCGAACCCTTGCCAACGAACCGACGGTACCCCCACGACGCCTCGAACACCTGTTGTGGCGCACGCGGATCGAGGTGGTTATGCCGACAGCGCAACGCCCGCACGACCGAGAGTCGCGCGGGCGTCGTGCCTGGTCACAGACTTGCTGAACCCGGTATGAGGGGGCTCAGGACGCAGCGGCCGATGCCTTGCGCGAGGGGATCACGGAGTCGACGATCCCGTACTCGACCGCGTCGAGGGCAGTCAGGATCTTGTCGCGCTCGATGTCCTTCTGGATCAACTCCGTGGCCCGGCCTGTGTGTCGCGACAGGATGCTCTCCATCTCGGTGCGCATCCGCAGCAGCTCATTGGCCTGGATCTCGATGTCAGTGCCTTGGCCGCCACCCTCGGTGTAGGGCTGGTGGATCAGCACGCGAGCGTGGGGCAGTGCGTAGCGCTTGCCCGGGCTGCCCGAGGCAAGGAGCACCGCTGCGGCCGACGCGGCCTGGCCAAGGCAGACCGTCGTGATGTCCGGCTTGACGAACTGCATCGTGTCGTAGATCGCGGTCATGGCCGTGTAGGAGCCGCCGGGCGAGTTGATGTAGATGCTGATGTCGCGGTCGGGATCCATCGACTCCAAGCACAGCAACTGCGCCATGACATCGTCGGCACTCGCATCGTCGATCTGAACGCCGAGGAAGATGATGCGCTCCTCGAACAGCTTGGAGTACGGGTCGTATCGCTTGTAGCCCTGCGGTGTGCGCTCCTCGAACTGCGGGAGCACATAGCGGGAGGTGGGTGCGGCATATCCCGCGCGCAGCCCGAAATCGCCTGAGTTCGTCAACTGGTTCATCTGGTGGTCTCCGTCCGTCTCAGGCCGTGCCGCCACCGTCGACGACATCCTTGGCGGACGTCACGACGTGGTCGACGATTCCGTAGTCCTTGGCCTCCTCGGCGGAGAACCACTTCTCCCACTCGGAGTCCTCGACGATCTGCTCGACAGGCTGTCCGGTGTGGTGGGCGATGAGCTCAGCCATCGACTTCTTGATCAGCAGCATCTGCTCGGCCTGCTTCTGCACGAGAGACTGGACGCCGCCCAGACCACCGAGGGGCTGGTGCATCATGACGCGGGCGTGCTTGAGGGCGTAGCGCTTACCCGGCGCCCCCGCGGTGAGCAGGAACTGCCCCATAGAGGCACACATCCCGAGCCCGAGCGTGGCGACATCGTTGCCGACGTACTGCATGGTGTCGTAGATCGCCATGCCCGCCGAGACGCTGCCGCCCGGTGAGTTGACGTACAGGAAGATGTCACGCTCGGGGTCCTCCGCCGAGAGCAGCAGCAACTGACGGACGATGTCGTTCGCCATCTCGTCGCGGACCTCGCCCTCGAGGAAGATGATCCTCTCGCGCAGCAGCCTCTCCTTGATCGAGTCGGCGTAGCCGGAGACGCCGGCTCCGGGCCCTCGATCGCTCCAGGTAGCGCTCACTGTGGTCCTCCCGCAGTCGTGGTTCGCTCGTGATCGGTGCGAAGTGGTGATGGTGCGTGTTCGACCCTAACCAGAGAACGCCCCCATGCCATCCCAGGCGCGGTGGTGTTCGCCGTAGGCGTGACGCGACCTCGGGAGAGAAGGCATCACGAGGCACGTGCGAGGGCGGCCCTCAGGCCACGGGCACCGGGGCCAGCAACGGCGCAGGAACCAGTCTTCCGGCAACGAGGAGACGGACCGTGCCGATCACCAGCACCGCGATCACGATGTTGGCGAGCAGGAAGAGCAGTCCGGCTACCCATTGGATGTAGCCGGTCTCACCTCGAATCACGAACAGCACCGCGTCGAAGGCCAGGGCGGTGACACCGAAGCTGAACGCCCAGAACGACGCCCCGAAGGACTGCTTGAGGATGAAAGGCATCAGGCGCAAGAGAAGGAGCAGTTTCACGAGGGCATAGCCCAGCAAGACCTGACTCAGAAGATCGGGGGCCGCCCCCTCGACCCCACCGGTGAGGAACATGTACGCGATCAGTCCGACCGCCGGCGGGGCCAGCATGATTCCCAGGGTGGGTCGCAGCGGCAGCGCGAGCGTTTGGTGGAATGAAAGCCGGTGGGACACGATCGATTCGAGCGAGAGCCACGACAGCAGACCGGCGCCGAGGAAGAGGCCGCCAACCGCGATGAAGCCGAGGTAACCGGCCACGAATGCGGCCACGAAGTTGGCGGCCACAGTCGGCAGGTACAAGGCCGGTGTGGCCGTTCCCAAATCACGGTCGCCCATCCAGAGTCCACCGGTGAAGTAGACCCCGTAGGCCACCTGAGCGATCGCGCCGACAACAAAAAGCACGACGGCCAGGTCGTGCGCCTGAGGCCCGATCGCGACCGCCGCGAGCATGGTCGCGACGCCGGCGAGGCCCACGAAGCAGCTCTGGATCGGGTGCCGCATCTCGGCGATGGCCTCGTCGCGGGCCCAGATCCACTTGCCCACGTAAAGAACGAGGAGCACGAACCACACGACGAAGGCGCTGAGCATCACCACAAGCCCGATCACCTCGGGCATATCCCAGGCCTTGTGCGCCAAGCGCCAGCAGTCGCCCATGCCGACGAGGCCGAGGACCATGCCGAAGAACGATGCGGGAATGACGGGCCAGGAACGCTTCACGAGGTCTCCTGCAGCAGTGGGGCTTGCGCACTGCGAGCCCGGACTGCCAGCAGACGAATCCGGACTCTATAGCCCTTTACTCAGGACGCGCGAGTACCCGCGTCGACACAACGTGGCGGCTGGGTGACCCGATCAGTCGTGGTCGTGACCCTCGTGATCACCGTGGTCGTGACCGGAGTGGTCAACCTCGGCCGGGGACGTTGAGAGTGACGCGAGGTCGATCACGACGCCATTGGTGTCGACGATGCGCGCGTTCTCGAGCACGTGGGCCAGCGCCTTGCCACGGCGAACCTCGGCCACCGCTGAGGGCACCTGGCCGGCACTGACGAGCTCCTGGGCGAACTGGTCGGGGCTCATGCCATAGCGGGGTGCCTGCTGGACGAGCCACGCCGAGAGCTCGGCCTCGGCGACGGAAAGCTGCTCCGTGCTGGCGATCTTGTCGAGGACGAGCTGGCTCTTGAGCGCATCGCG
>CAFBPU010000031.1_pt1 | contig 32268 bp, 30 predicted proteins | sample 7269791 | NCBI WGS metagenome assembly CAFBPU01 (sample SAMEA6814154, study PRJEB35770) | freshwater metagenome | biome: Freshwater; feature: Freshwater reservoir; material: water | place: Czech Republic | collected 2017-06-27 | depth 30m m
GATCTCCCCGCATTCCACGCGATCTATGTCGAGACAGCACTCCGCGACAGGTTCACCCCACGTGGCCTGGCCTACTTCCAACGCATGTGGCGGGCGATGGAGGCCGAAGATCCGGAGCGCCTCACGCTCTACCTCGCGCGGTACGAGGGGCGCGTGCTCGCCGCGACCACGCTCGTGCGCGTCGGGGGACACGCGTGGTACTCCTACGGCGCCTCCTCCCATGAGGGACGCGACGTGCGTCCATCGAACGCGATCCAGTGGGCAATGATCCGCGACTGTCTCGCGGCCGGGTGCGAGGTGTACGACATGCGCGGGATCAGCGACACCCTTGACCCCACCGACCACCTCTTCGGGCTGATCCAGTTCAAGCTCGGCACCGGAGGTCACGCCCTCGAGTACCTCGGCGAGTGGGACCTGCGCCTGCGCCCGATGCTGTCCAAGGCCTTCGACGCCTATCTCGCCCATCGCTGACACGAGAGCCCTCACCCCGCGCCACACCCCGGACCTGCTCGACACTTCGGCGCCATGAGGACGCATCCAGGCCGTAGGTTGCGGACATGACGTTCACGCTCCACGTCGACGGGGCCCGCTGGCGGCGGCACACCGAGACGACCCGCAACTTTGTCCGCGAGGCGATCAGCGCCGGGGTCCACCACCACAGTGCGGGCGACCTCGTCCCGGTGGCCAAGGGCAACGGGTACGGCCTGGGCAACGCACGCCTGGCGCGCGAAGTGACGCGACTCGGTCTCACCCGCCTGGCCGTGGGCACCGTGTTCGAGGCCACCGATCTGGCCGAGACGTACGAGGGCGACATCCTCGTGCTCACCCCGTTCGAACCCGCAGACTCCCTCGCCGCGGCCGCGTGGATGGTGCTGGCACAGGGACCGCACAACAGCAGTGTCCTGCGTACCGTCGCCTCGCGCCCCGCGTGGGATGCCCTCGCCGCCGGCCCCGGGCCCGCGCGCGTCGTGCTCGAGGCCCTCACGTCCATGGGCCGGTTCGGGCTTGGCTCGGACGATCTCTCAGATCTACTCGCCGACCCCGCCTCGGTCGACGCCCTCACCTCCGGGCGCATCAGGCTCGAGGGTCTGGCCCTGCACCTACCGCTCACCCAGCCGGCCCTCGACCACAACACCACCCCGGGATCCCGCTGGCACGACGCCGCTGTGGGCCCTGCCGCACCCCCCGGCGCAAGTGCTCGCGTGATCGAATCCCTCGCGTGGGGGCTGGGCTGGCTGCGCATCCTCGGCGATCTCTCCGACCGCGTCCGAGCAGGGGGCAGCGACGAAGCGATCACCGAAATCACGAGCAGCGCCGGGCTGTGGGTGAGCCACCTTGAGGATGTCGAACTCGCAACGCTGCGACGCGCCCTGCCCGACATCGCGCTCTACGCCCGCATCGGCACGCGCCTCTGGCTCGGCGACCGCGGCGCACTACAGGCCCGAGGAACGGTGCTCGCCGTGCACTCGATCGCGCGCGGCCAGGCCTCGGGCTACCGCCAGCGACGTGCTTCGAAAGCTGGTGCAGTACTCGTCGTCGGAGGCGGCACCTCCCATGGGGTGGCACTTCGCGCTCCGTCCGCGGTCACGTCGGTGCGCCAGCGAGCAAGTGTGGCGGGCAGTGGGCTGCTCGAGGCCGGAGGCCGGGCACTCTCGCCGTTCCGGATCGGGGGAGAGCAGCGCTGGTTCGCCGAGCCCCCACACATGCAGGTCTCGATGATCAGACTGCCCGAGGGTGTGGCACTGCCCGCGGTCGGTGACCAGCTCGACGTCGACGTGCGCATGACGACCCTGCACGCCGACCACGTGATCGGTCTCGACTAAGGGTCAGGGGCCCTCGTCCCACCCTGTCGCGGAGGCACGCTGGTGCGCGCCCGCATGAGCGCGGACACCTCGTAAGGCCGCGAACACGGGGTCATCAGCCGCACCGTCGAGAACGCCGCCACCCGGGTCGTCGGCGTCATCAGCCTCACCGTCGCTTCGGACCGGATCGTGCTGGGGACGGTAGATATCGCGCACGACCATCCCCGCGAACCACGCCGTTGCCAGTAGGTGGACCGCCACCGAGACGTTGTACCAGCCATCCGGCAGGCCCTTATCGGACGTGCCGTATTGCTGCAGGAACCACCAGATCGCAGCGAAGTACAACGCCTCGCACGTCTGCCACACCAGGAAGTCCCGCCAACGAGGGCGGGCCATCGCGGCGAGGGGGATGAGCCAGAGGACAAATTGCGGCGAGTAGACCTTGTTGCTGAGGCAGAAGGCAGCCAGGACCAGGAAGGCCAACTGTGCCAAGCGCGGACGTTGCCGCGCAGTCAGGGCCACCGCGGCGATCCCGGCGCACAGGACGACGAGCAAACCGAGCGCGTAGGCATTGACCGCGTTCGCGTCGAGGGCGTTGCCCGCGACCATGAGCAGGTACCAGAGCGATCCCCAGTCCGGCGCCCGCGCCGACGAGTAGGTGTAGAACTCCATCCAGCCCTGGTGGTTGACCAGGAAGACGGGAAGGTTCACGGCGGTCCAGGCCGCGAGGCCCGCGCCCGCCGTGATCGCGAACGCACGCATCCGTCCCGTTCGCAGGCACAACAAGAACAGGGGACCGATCAACAGGAGCGGATAGAACTTCGCGGCGACCGCCAAGCCGAGCAGGACGCCGGCCCACCCGAGGCGTCGGCGCGACCACGCCAGCATCGCCCCCGACGTCAGCGCGACGGCGAGGAGATCCCAGTTGATGATCGAACACAGGACGACACCCGGAGCCAGGGCCACAATCGCGGCGTCCCATGGACGACGTCGCACCGTGAGCGCTGTGCACACGACCGTGACGAGCAGGCAGATCAGCAGCAGCAGGGCGTTCCAGTGATAGAACGCGAGCGACCTGGGGAGCGCGCCCTGATCATGGCCGGTCAACCATGACGCGATCTGCATGAAGGCACCCGTGAGGACCGGGTATTCCAAGGGCGGACCCTGTCCGTTGCCGGTCTGCACATACGGGAGCCACCCGTCGGCGAACCCGCGCAGCTGATAGAGCAGTGGGATGTCGGAGTAGCACAGGCGTGTGTACTTCGCATCGCCCGAAAAGTTCTCCGCAACGCATGGAAGCTTGGTCAGGTAGCCGACCGTGAACGAGATGCTCGCCATCAGCACGATTGCCCGGATCGGCGAGAGGAAGCCGATGAAGCGGCCTCGGTGGGTACCCGATCGGCCCCCTATGCGCTCGGTGACATCGGCGATCAAGGGATCGCCGTCGGACGGCATGGCGATGGGCTGGCTCTGCGTCGGGGGCACAGTCGCCATCGTGCCGTAAGGCGGCGGTGCCGCGTGGGCACCTGGGTCCACGTCGCTCGGATTCTCAGCCACGGCAGATCACGGGGTCGGGGTAGGGGTAGGTGTCACGGTGGTGGTTCCGGTCGGTGTCGGTGTGGGGGTTCCCGAGGCGCTGGTGGAGGCGCTCGGTGAGGGGGATGCACTCGGCGACGCGCTGGGGCTGGCCGTGGGCGAGGGTGACGGCGACACGGAAGGGCTGACACTCGCCGAGAGGCTCGGAGAGACCGACACCGACACCGAGAGAGTCGGTGCCGCCGTCACGAACGATGCCGGTGGCGGCGTGAAGTCCTGCACCGGTTCGCCTTCCAGAACAGCCTTCATGAAGGCGGTCCAGACCCTCGCGGGGAAGGAGCCGCCCGTCACGGAAGTCATTCCACCGACACCGCTCAAGGTGACGGGATTCCCATCCGGGCCGTCCTTGACGAACATCACCGCCGCCGCGAGCTCCGGTGTGTAGCCGACGAACCACGCCGACTTGTTCTCATTCGTCGTCCCGGTCTTGCCAGCAGCCGGGCGGCCCAGGGCCAGGGCGGCCTTCCCAGTGCCGTTGGTCACGACCTTCGCCAGGGCGAAGTTAACGGTGTCGGCGACATCGGAACTGAACGCCTGCGTGATCGTGGGGTCAAGGGCGAACAGCACACCTCCGTTGGCCCCACGAACCTGCTTGAGCACCGTCGGAGTGACTCGCTGGCCGCGCGCCGCGAACGTGGCATAGGCACCCGCGACGTCGATGACGTGCGGTGAGGCAACCCCGAGCGCCACTGAACGAACCGGGAGCAATGCCGGGGTGTTCTCGGGGATCCCGGCACGGATCGCGGCGTCGACGACCTTGTCGTAACCCACCTGCTGGGAGAGGGCGACGTAGACGGAGTTCACCGACTTCTCGGTTCCGACCAACAAGGAGATAAGCCCCCACGACTGATTCCCGTAGTTGTTGACCTTGTAGTTGTCGATCGTGATGCCGGAGTTGCCGTTCCACATCGAGCCGAGGCCAATGTCCTGCTCGATCGCGGCCGCCAGCGCGAAAGGCTTGAAGGTAGAACCCGCCTGGCCGATCGCGTCGGTGGCGTTGTTGACCGGGCTCGTGATGAAATCCGTGCCGCCGTACATCGCGATGACTTCGCCTGTGCCGGGCCGGACCGCTGCCAGGCCAATTCTCAGTCCGGTGACGCCGATCTGCGGTGCCTGTGTGTCGACCGCCGTGACGGCTGCGTCCTGGGCGCGACGGTCGAAGGTGGAAACCACGCGGAGTCCGCCACGGTTGAGGTCGTCCTCGGTGATCCCCTTGGTGAACAGTTCCTGCCTGACGGCGTCGAGGAGATACCCGTTCGTCCCGCCGAAGCGGTTCGCAGGCTTGCGGGGGTTGAACCTCGGGAAGATCGCTGTCGCTCGCTGAGCGGGTGTGATCCACCCCTTCTCGACCATGCCATCGAGGACGTAATTCCAACGGCCACGGAGCTTCTCGAGGTTCGCCTCGGGCGCGTAACCGCCGGGCGACCGGATGATCGCCGCGAGGGCAGCGGCCTGGCCGAGGTCGATGCGGCTCACGGATCGTCCGAAGTACTGCTGTGCTGCGGTCTGGATGCCGTAGGACCCACGACCGAAATAGATCGTGTTGAGGTAGTCGCTCAGGATCTGGTCCTTCGACACGCTCGTCTCTAGCTTCACCGAGAGCAGGAGTTCCTGGAGCTTGCGCGACAGGGTGCGTTCCTGGGTGAGAAAGGCGTTCTTGGCGTACTGCTGGGTGATGGTGGAGCCACCCTGCAGGCTTCCGCCGGAGACGTTGTTCCAGATTGCACGCGCGATCCCCTTGGGTGAGAAGCCCCCGTGGTCGTAGAACTCACGGTCCTCGGCGGAGAGAACGGCGTGCTGGACATCGAGGGGCACCTGATCGAGCGTGACATTGATGCGGTTGGCATCACCGAGGCGACCAAGCTCGATCTTCCCGTCGTTCCAGTAGACGATCGAGGTTTGGGCGGTGGCAACATCGTTGGGCGCCGGCACCTCGGTGCGGGCGAGGAGAACGGCGAAAGTGCCCACCACGATCAGCACCCCGAGCGCCACGAGCGAGAGCACCTGGCGCCACGACGGGAGCCAGTGCCGAACGCCGGTGCGACCCGCGCGCGGGTAGTCGATCCTCACGAAGTCATCCTCAAGTGCTGGTGGTCTGGGGCGGATCTGGCGCCTGAAGGACAGGCGACATCAGTGCGACGTACGACGAACGTTGCAGGTTTCCTACCTCCACGCGTGAATCGACGCGGTGTGTGACTCGTCTCATCAGGCCCAGAAGGGCCGACGCGGGTCAGTCCAGCAAGTCCGGTGGACGCTTGAGCGGCCGCCGCGGTACTCCGTCGCCGAGCGCGTAGGACATCGTGAGGTGGTTCCATCCGCACTCCGAGCACACCTCGACGACGTACACCCGGAACTGGCCGTGCTCGTAGGCCATCACGGGCAGTTCGGCGGAGGACTTCACGCGCCCAGAGAACGGGCCGAGCTCGTCCCCGAACACATAGGTGACGTGCACGAGAACGTTCGCGCGGCACATCGGGCAGGGCCGCTCGGTTGCCTCTCCGTGGTGGCGGGCCGCGCGGAGGAGGTAGGGATCGGCATCGCAGTGGTCTTCGCGCGCGAAGGCGTCGCCCGCACGGATCTGCTCGATGACATGCCGGCGCGTGAGCGCGTGGTCGACCACCGATCGGGGCCGGGCCGGGTCGGCGACGACCTCGGCAGGGGGAAGCGGAGAGTGGGTCGGCTCCGAGGGGCGCGGCCCGCGGATGCGGGAGGCCCGGTGGCTGGAGCGTCGTGGTGCCGGCACCGTCCGAGCCTACGTGCGCCGATGACATGTGCAGGCAATCACGCTGCACGGGTGGTGATTCAGCACCGCCGCGGACGGGGCACTTGCCCGCCGGGGACTCGCCACGTACAGTTTCGCTATATCGGATCGATACATCGGGAGGTGCAGCGAATGTCACCACGTGCGGGCAAGCGCGGCGGCCTCCTTGAGTTGGCCGTCCTCGGGCTGCTCCACGAGGCACCCATGCACGGCTACGAGTTGCGCAAGCGACTGTCCGGCGTCCTGGGCACGTTCCACGCGATCTCCTACGGCTCGCTCTACCCGTGCCTGAAGGATCTCGCGGGTCGTGGCTGGTTGATCGAGGACGAAGCCACCGCCGCCGCCGCGCCCGCCCTCGCCGGAAAGCGCGGCCGCATCGTCTACCGGCTCACGGCCGAGGGCAAGGAGCATTTCCAGGCCCTCGTCGGTGAAGCCGGACCCGACGCGTGGGAGGACGACCGCTTCGGCGTCCGCCTCGCCTTCTTCGGTCGCACCGAGGCCTCGGTGCGATTGCGCATCCTCGAAGGTCGAAGGTCGCGCCTTGAGGAACGCCTCGACGCGGTCAGGTCCTCCCTGGCTCGCACTCGCGAGCGTCTGGACAGTTACACCCTCGAACTCCAGCAGCACGGGCTCGAAAGTGTCGAGCGCGAGGTCCGTTGGCTCGATGAGCTCATCGCCAGCGAGCGTGAGCACCCCAGCACCAGTCCGTCGTCCCGTCGGGGCGATCGGTGAACACCAAGTCCGGGGCCGGGATCTACCCGACCGCCCACGGTGAGTGAGAGAGGAATCCCGATGGGTTCGGTACGCGTAGCAGTCGTTGGAGTCGGAAACTGTGCTTCGTCGCTCGTCCAGGGCGTTGAGTACTACAAGGACGCCGACCCCAGCGTCAAGGTGCCCGGGTTGATGCACGTCATGTTCGGCGACTACCACATCCGCGACCTCGAGTTCGTGGCTGCGTTCGACGTCGATGCCAAGAAGGTCGGTCAGGACCTCGCCCACGCGATCCTGGCGAGCGAGAACAACACCATCAAGATCTGCGACGTGCCGCCCACCGGTGTCATGGTGCAGCGCGGACACACCCTCGACGGCCTTGGCTGGTACTACCGCGACATGATCACCGAGTCCGACGACCAGCCCGTCGACGTCGTCGCCGCCCTGCGCGAGGCTCAGGTCGACGTCCTGGTCTGCTACCTCCCCGTGGGCTCGGAGGCGGCCGCGAAGTTCTACGCGCAGTGCGCCATCGATGCCAAGGTTGCCTTCGTCAACGCGCTCCCGGTCTTCATCGCGGGCACGCCCGAGTGGGCCCAGAAGTTCACCGACGCCGGCGTCGCGATCATCGGTGACGACATCAAGTCGCAGATCGGCGCCACGATCACCCACCGTGTGCTCGCCAAGCTGTTCGAAGACCGCGGTGTCACCGTCGACCGCACCTACCAGCTCAACGTCGGCGGCAACATGGACTTCATGAACATGCTCGAGCGCCAGCGCCTCGAGTCGAAGAAGATCTCCAAGACGCAGTCGGTCACCTCGCAGCTCGTCAACGGCATCGAGCCCCGCAACGTGCACATCGGCCCGTCCGACTACGTCGCATGGCTCGATGACCGCAAGTGGGCGTTCGTGCGCCTCGAGGGTCGCAACTTCGGCGATATCCCGCTGTCACTCGAGTACAAGCTTGAGGTCTGGGACTCACCGAACTCCGCCGGTGTGATCATCGACGCGATCCGCGCCGCGAAGACCGCCCAGGACCGCGGCATCGGCGGCCCGATCCTGTCGGCGTCCTCGTACTTCATGAAGAGCCCGCCGGTGCAGTACTCCGACGACCAGGCGAAGGCGGCCGTCGAGGCCTTCATCGCCGGGGAGATCGAGCGCTGACGCTCCCCCCACACTCGCTCGACACGGAAGCCGGACCCACTCGGGTCCGGCTTCCGGCGTGTGGGGCCCCTCGCCGATCCTCGGGATCTGGGCCGCGGTATCGGTCGCGTGTTCTCTCGACCGATACCGTCACGACGTGAGCGACTCCGGAGCCGGCCTGCGCGAGATCCTCGGAGTCCGCGGATTCCGGCTGTTGCTCGGCGCGCGCCTCAGCGGGCAGCTCGGCGATGGACTCCTTCAGGCATCACTCGCGACATTCGTGCTCTTCTCCCCCGAGCGGGAGCCGACGGCGACGAAGGTCGCCGTCGCATTCGCCATCCTGTTGCTGCCGTACTCCCTGATCGGGCCTTTCGTGGGGGTGTTCCTCGACCGCTGGCGCCGACGCACGGTGCTGGTGTGGGCGAACCTACTGCGTGGGCTGCTCGTTGTCGGACTCGCCGCCGTCGTCGCGTCAGGACGTGACGACGCGGTGCTCGCCATCGCCGTGCTCATCGTCCTGGGGGTGAACCGGTTCATCCTTGCCGCCCTCTCAGCCGGTCTGCCGCATGTGGTCGTCGGCCGATTCCTGGTGACGGGCAATGCGATCGCGCCGACGGCCGGCACCGTCGCCTCCGTGATCGGCGGCCTCGGTGGCATCGCGATCCGCAAAGCCGTAGGCGGCGGCGACTCGGGCTCAGTGGTGGTGCTCGCCTGCGCCATCGCGACGTACGTGGTGGCGTCAGCCGTCGCGAGCCGACTTCGGCCGGATCAACTCGGGCCCGACGACCACACCGCGACGGGCCGCGACACCATGCGCGGTGTCGTCTCCGGGATGGTTGCCGGAATGCGCCACCTCGCCGCACGACGGCCCGCGGCCCGCGCCATCGGGCTGGTGATGGTGCACCGGGTGATCTTCGGCATCGCCGTCGCCCTGAGCGTCCTGCAGGTACGTGGGGCCTTACACCCCGACGATCCCGAGGCCGCGATCTATGCCCTCACCCTCGCGACCGCTGCGGCCGGGCTTGGTGCCTTCCTCGGGGCCTTCGCCACCCCCCGCGCCTCGCGCCGATTCGGTGCCGTGAGGTGGTCAGCCGTCGTCCTGGTCGTGGGGGTCACCATCGGCGCTGTGGGTGCCGCCTCCGCTACCTTGCCCGGGCTGCTCGTCGTGGGGCTCTTCGTCGGCTTCGCGGGGCAGGCGGTGAAGGTCTGTTCCGACACGATCGTTCAAGAGGACGTCGACGACGACCGGCGAGGTCGCATCTTCGCTCTCTACGACGTCGCCGTGAATGTCGCGATCGTCACCGGGCTGACGGCCGCGGCCTTCGCAGCGCCGAGCGATGGCCGCACACCGTTTGTCGCGTCATGGATCATCGTGCTTGGCGCGATCGGCGCGCTGTGGGCGCTGCGGGCCGAGCACCGCGATCCCGCATGCAACTACGCTACGGATCCATCTGCCATACCCGGCCAGCGCTGATCCCCTACGCTCAAATCCGGACTCACGAAGGGACGGCCATGACCACCAACACCCCTGAGAGCGTCGAAGCGCTGAAGGCTCGCGTGGCCGAGCTCGAAGGCGCGGCGGCCCGTCGTCGCGTGACTGGCCGAGGAGTCTCAGCCTGGGTTGTCCTGGTGGTGGCCGCACTCCTGTTTCCCCTTGCCCTTACAGCCTTTTGGGCGCAGCGCACCTTGACGGACACCGAGCGCTATGTCGCCACCGTGGCCCCGCTCTCCCAGGACCCCACAATCCAGAAGGCGATCGGTGACACCGTCACGAGCGCGCTCGTGGCCCAGCTCGACACCGAGAACCGGGTCAGCGACCTGCTCTCGGGTACGCCGAAGTTGCAGCCCCTCGCCGGGCCTATCGCTCTCGGCGTGAACACCTTCATCGGTCGCGAAGTAGACCAGATCCTCGCCAGCGACGCGTTCGATGGGCTGTGGGCCGCGATCAATCGAGGGGCGCAAACGGCACTCGTGAAGGCGCTCGAGGGTCGCGACAATGGGGCGGTCAGCGTCCAGGGAGATCAGGTCGTCCTCGACACCGGGGAGCTCATCGCCCAGGTGAAGCAGCGACTCGTCGACCGCGGGCTCACCTTCGCCGCGAATGTCCCAGTGCCTGCTGCCGCAGACCGCGAGGTCGTCTTGCTGACCTCACCGGAACTTGCACGTGCCCAGAGTTTGTACGCGCTGGCGCAGCCGCTCGCGCAGTGGCTGATCTACGCGACCGCGGCGCTATTCGTGGGGGCCGTTCTTCTGGCCCGACGCCGCGCACGCATGACGATCGCGGCCGGTGTGGCGATCATCCTCGGCGCACTCGTCCTGCGATTCGGCCTGATGATTGGTCAACAAGAGATCTCGCTGTCGCTCCAGGGCACTCCGTTCGCGGCCGCCGAGGAAGCGTTCTTCACCATCCTCACCACCTTCCTTCACGAGGCGGTGCGGTCGGCCTTCGTGATCGGGATTCTGATCGCAGCCCTGGGCTGGTTCCTGTCGGGATCCAGTGCTGCGGTGCGATCTCGCGAGGTCATCACCGACACGTTCTCGGGCGTCGGTGGTAGAGCAGTCGAGAGCCCCATCGGGCCGTTCGCGGCGTGGGTGGCCCGTACCCGCACCTTCTGGCGCGTGGCCATCGCCGTGATCGCCATCGCGATCCTCACCGTCGCCGACACAATCTCGGCCGCACTGATCACCTCGACTGTGATCGTCGCCGTGATCGCCCTGGCGGTCGTGCAGTTCCTGGCCTCGGCCGGATCAGCTCGGAAATCCGCCAACCCCCCGGCCTAACTGACGTCGACCGGTGGTCTCGGCCGACGGGCTAGCCGCCGACCTTGTGCAGCGCGATGTCGCGCTCGATGTCACGACCCATTGTCGGGTCCGGTGCGGGGCCCGATACCTGCGCGGTGGTCGTGTCCGCCAGAGCCACATGCTCGGGGAGATGGCCGTAGCGCTCGGCCCGGATCCGACCGGTATCGAGGTCAGAATCAGGTTCGAGATCGGCCTGAGGGTCAGGCATGGTCGACCTCCTTCTCAGGATGGCGGGGGCAGCGCTGGGCCGCGGGCAGCCCACCAGGCGCGGAGTTCAGCCGCTGCCTGATCCTCGCTCATCGGACCGTGGTCCAGACGCAATTCGAGCAAGTGGGAGTAAGCCTGCCCGACCTCGCGGCCCGGGGAGATCCCCAGGATCGCCATGATCGCGTTGCCGTCGAGGGCCGGCCGGATGGAGTCGAGTTCCTCCTGGGCGGAGAGCCGCTCGATGCGCTCCTCGAGACCGTCGTAGGTGCTGGCGAGCTTCTCGGCCTTGCGGCGGTTACGAGTGGTGCAATCAGCGCGCGTCAGCTTGTGGAGTCGTGCGAGCTGAGCCCCCGAGTCGCGGACATAGCGGCGCACAGCGCTGTCGGTCCAGTCGCCATCTCCGTAGCCGTGGAAACGAAGGTGGAGCTCGACGAGCAGTGACACCTCGTCGGTGATGTCGTTGGGGAATCGCAACGTCTGCATCCGCTTACGCGTGATGCGGGCGCCGACCATCTCGTGGTGGTGGAAGGACACCCCGCCATCGGACTCGAACTTGCGCGTGCGCGGCTTCCCGACATCGTGCATCAGCGCGGCGAAGCGCAGGACGAAGTCCGGGCCGCTGCGAGGATCGTGCGACGTCTCAAGATCCATCGCTTGCTCGAGCACTGTGAGTGTGTGCTCATAGACGTCCTTGTGACGGTGGTGCTCGTCGACCTCGAGGACAAGGGCTGGGAGCTCCGGCAGGACGAGTTCGGCGAGGCCGGTCGAGACCAGGAGCGCAAGCCCCGCCCTCGGGTGTTCACCCAGGACCAGTTTGACGAGCTCGTCACGGACCCGCTCGGCCGACACGATCGCCAGGCGCCCGCACATCGCGGTCATCGCGGTGACGACCTCGGGCGCAACCTCGAAGCCCAAGGAGGATGCGAACCGGGCCGCCCTCATCATGCGAAGGGGATCGTCACTAAACGAGCTCTCCGGCGTGCCGGGAGTGCGCAGGATGCCAGAACGGAGGTCATCGATCCCGCCATGAAGATCGACGAGCTCGAGTCCAGGGAGGCGGACGGCCATGGCGTTCACGGTGAAATCACGTCGCCCGAGGTCGTCGGCCAGGGAGGTGCCGTAGTGAACGTCGGGCTTGCGGGACTCGCGATCGTAGGCCTCGGCGCGGTAGGTGGTGATCTCGAGTTTGTGATCGCCCTTGCGCAGCCCGACAGTTCCGAACGCGATGCCGACATCCCACACGGCATCGGCCCAGTCGCGCACGAGCTCGAGCACCTGCTCTGGGCGTGCATCCGTCGTGAGGTCAAGATCATCACCGAGTCGGCCCAGGAGCGCGTCGCGGACCGGGCCACCGACGAGTGCGAGCTCATGACCGGCGTCGGCGAAGCGACGGCCGAGGTCGAGCGCCACTCGAGCGTGCTCCTCGAGTGCGCGGACGGCCGTGGCTACCTCGATCACCGCGGCAGGTCCGTTCGGGCGCGGCGGCCCGCCCGCTGAGGTACCGGGTGATCGAGGATCAGCCGGTCGCGGGTCAGAGGCAGGAAGTTCGGTGGGCACGTCGCGACAGCCTAGGCGCCCTAGCGCGCGACTATCCTCACCGTATGCCCGGCAACCCCCGTCCCGCGCCGCCCGCGGGCGGGCGGCCGATCCCTCGACCTCCTGCCGCGCGCCTCGGTCGGGTCGAGGAAACCAGTGCGGGCGGACTGATCCTTGACCTTCGCGGCCCCGTTCCCCGGGCTGCCCTCATCGCTCGCCTTGATCGACGGGGGCGCTTGATGTGGTCACTGCCCAAGGGTCACGTCGAGGCGGGCGAGACCATCGAACAGGCCGCGGTGCGCGAGGTCGAGGAGGAGACCGGGATCGCCGGTTCGGTCATCGCGCCCCTGGGCACCATCGACTTCTGGTTCGTCGCCGAACACCGTCGGGTGCACAAGACGGTCCACCACTTCCTGCTCGAGGCTCTCAGCGAGGACCTGTCCGATGCCGACGCCGAGGTTGTCGAGGTTGGGTGGGTTCCCCTCGATGCGGTAGCCGACACCCTCGCCTACGCTGACGAGCGACGGCTCATAGGGCTGGTCGAGGGGTTGCTCGCCCGCTCTGGTGACGCTCCCGACACAGACGCAGGCCCATGATCGGCCGCAGGGGAGTGCGCCTGCTGAGCGCCGCCGCTCTCGCGGCTCTGCTCGGGAGCCTGGGATCGGGCATCGCAGCACCAGCAGGACCCGCCGCGGCCATCCCCCGCGCCCAAGACGGGCTCAGCCCGGTTTCCGTTGCCCTCACTGCGATGACTCCACGTCAGCCCGGACCCCTCGACACCCTCACGATCTCCGGCGAGGTCACCAACACCTCGACCTCACCGGTGGCGCGGGTCGCGGTTCGACTACGGCTCTCGCCCACACCCGTCCGCAGTCGTTCCGAGCTCACCGAGATTCAGCTCGGGACTGCCGGACGCACGGGCATTGCTGTCGACAGCACGCGCACGGACGTCGTCGAGTCCTTGGAACCCGGGCAGTCCGCCGCCTTCACCGTCTCGGTCCCGATGCCCGACCTCGACCTCCCGGACACCGAAGCGCACGTACTGGTGCTTGGCATCGAATCACTGGGCGACGTCGCCGATGACGGTCTCGGCACCATTCAGACCGGCCTGACTCGCACCTTCCTGACATGGTTCCCGGAAGGTGCAGCCGTAGCCCCCACGCACGTCGTGTGGCTCTTCCCGCTCACCTCAGCCCCGTCCCGGGCCGGAAATGGCCTGTTCCTTGACGACCATCTCGCCACCGAGATCGGCCCGAGCGGGCGCCTGAGCCGGATCCTCGACGCCGCTGACGCGGCCCCCGAAGCGATCACTTGGGTCATTGATCCCGCCTTGCTCAGCTCACTGCTGGCCATGGCCAACGGCTACTCGATCCGCACCCCAACCGGTGCCACGGTCCCGGGCGAGGGTGTCCTGCCCGCAGCCGCGTGGCTCGATCGCCTCCGTGGCTTGACGGCTACAGCAGAAGTGACCGCGTCCTACTACGGCGATCCCGACGTGGTGGCATTGCACCGCGCTGCTCTCGACGTCGACATCGCTCGCGCCAGCACCACCGCCAACCTCGTGCCGAGCCGAACCTTGAACCAGAAGGTTTCAGGTGGGCTTGTCTGGCCAGCGGGCGGGCGTATCGACGAGGGCACCCTCGATGTCGTCCGCGCCTCGGGGGCCAGCGTTGTGGTGCTGTCCGCAGACACCTTGCCCGCCGCACCGGCGATCACCTACACCCCGAGTGGCTCGGTCGACCTCGCCACCGGAGGGGCCCCCCTGCGTGCTGCGGCATTCGACCCCGCGCTCTCCACGCTCGTAGTCGCTCGCGACGGTGCGCTCAGCACCCGAGCAACCGCCGATCCCATCGTCCGCCAGCAGATCGCACTGGCGGAACTGGCGATGATCACCCTGGAGCGGCCATCCGAGTCGCGCACAATCGTGATCGCGCCCAGTACCCGCTGGTCGGCCGATCCCACCGTGGCGCCCGCACTTCTTGCGGCCCTGGCAGCGTCCCCTTGGCTGGTGCCGACGCGTCTCAGTGCGCTCATGGCCGAGCCCGCGAGCACGATCCCCAGAAGTCGCACTGAGTACTCACCCGCAGACCTCGAGAGCGAACTCCCTGCGGCCTATCTCGACGAGGTGCGGCGGATGCGCGCGCAGCTGGCCGCCCTCCAATCGGTAGCCCCCGACAGCGCCACGGCGAGCACCGGTGAGTTGGGGGTGGCCCTGACCCGCGCGGAGTCCAGCGCCTGGCGCGAGGAGATCGCGGTCGGACGTCGTGTGGTCACCTCTGTGGGCACACAGATCGCCGGACAGGCCAGCCTCGTGCGGATCCTGTCGCATGCCCCAGTAACCCTTCCCGGTGACTCCGGGGTCATACCGATCACCGTGGCCAACGACCTCAGCAGACCCGCAAGGGTCGGGGTCCGACTTGTCGGCACCCCCCGGGTGCGCTTCGAGTCGGCAGACATCCCGGCGGTGCTGCTCGCCCCCGGACAGAAGATCACTCTCGAGGTGGCCGCTCGCGTGATCGGCACAGGCCCTGTCGCCGTCGATATCCAGCTCTTGACCCCGGAGGGTGCTTCCTTCGGCGAGCCGGTCCGAACCGAGGTGCGATCTGCGGCCTACGCCCGCGCGGCGCAGTGGGTCGTCGGTGGGTTGTTCGGCATCCTCGTGGTGTTGATCGGGATCAACTTCGTCCGGCGCCGGTCGGTGCGCCGGGACGACAACCACCCCGAAGGCACAGCCGGGGAGGTACACGGTGACGGATGACCGTGACCCCCGCGACCGTGACCCGCAGTCCCGGCGGCCATCCCAGCGTCGGCCACCCGCAGCACACCGCGGGTTCCATGACGAGTTCACCGAGTCACTGAGCGAAGAGCTCGCCGGCGATGTCGGCAGCGACCCCACCAGTGCCGCCACCTCTGGCAGCACTCCAGCGGGCGGCAGTGCGAGCGTGCTGCGATCGAGTGTCGTGATGGGTGCGGGCACCGTGCTCTCACGGCTAGGTGGCGTGCTTCGCGGCGTCGTCCTCGCCGCCGCACTCGGCGCCGGCACGGTCGCCGACATGTTCAACCTGGGCAACACCCTGCCCAACGTGATCTACATCCTGATCATCGGCGGTGCCCTGAACGCGGTGTTCATCCCCGAGCTCGTGCGCCACATGAAGGACGATCCGGACGGCGGCAGGGCCTATGCCGATCGGCTCATCACCCTCGTGGGGATGATCCTGCTGATCGTCTCGATTCTCGCGGTCGCCCTCGCGCCCTGGGTCGTGCGCATCTACGCGACACCGCAGTACACCCCGCAGCAGCTCGAACTCGCCACCGCGTTCGCGCGGCTGTGCCTTCCGCAGATCTTCTTCTACGGCGTCTACACGATGCTCTCGCAGGTACTCAACGCCCGAGGGCACTTCGGTACGCCGATGTTCGCGCCGATCGTGAACAACATCGTCGCGATCGCAACCTTCGTCCTCTTCATCGCAGTCGCCGGTCCGGCCGCGGGTTCGGGCGGCACCCTGTCCGGGGCGCAGGTGAGCCTGCTCGGCATCGGCACCACCCTGGGCGTCGCACTGCAGGCGCTGATTCTGATCCCGGTGCTACGACGGTCGCGGTACACCTTCCGGCTCAACTGGCGCTGGCGAGGCGCCGGCCTCGGGAACGCGGGCGGCCTCGCCTTCTGGACGATCGGGCTCGTCCTGGTCAACCAGGTGGCATACGCCGTGATCGTCCGCCTCGCAACGGGAGTCAACGCAGTCTCGCAGGAGCAGGGGCTCACCGCGGCGGGCCTGACGGCATATACGAACGCGCACTTGATGTTCGTACTCCCGCACTCGGTGATCACGGTGTCGATCGTCGCGGCCCTGCTGCCGCGTATGAGCCGTGCCGCCCACGGCAGGCGCTTCTCCGAGCTTGCCGCCGATGTCGGGGGCGGTATGCGCACGGCTGCGGCCCTGATCGTGCCCGCGGGCGTGGCGCTCGTCGTCCTCGGAACCGAGGCCGGGGTACTGCTGTTCAACTACGGCCAGACCTCGACGGCATCGGCCGAGGTCACCGGCTCACTGGCTTCGATCTTCGCGCTCGGCCTGCTCCCGTTCACGCTCTACTACGTGATCCTGCGCGGCTGGTACGCCCTTGAGCTCACCCGAACCGCGTTCTGGGTGACCGTGGTGCTCAATGCCCTGTACCTCGCGATCGCCGTACCGCTCTTTGAGTGGACGACCTCACGTCAGGCTGGACCTGTGGGACTCTCGGCCCTTGCATTGGGCTACGTGGGGTCCTACTGGATCACCCTGGTGATTGCCTGGGTGAAGCTCTCCCGGCGCCTCGGCGGACTCCAGTCAGCGCACACGATCAGGAGCCTGGTGCGGATGTCGGTGGCAGCTGTTGCGACATTCGCGGTCATGAGCGCGATCCACGGCCTCCTCAGTGATCATCTGTCCACCGGCTCCAAGGGCGGCGCCCTGATCGACATCGTGATCGTGGGCTCAGCTGGGCTGGCCACCTACCTCGGGGCCGCCAACCTGATGCACATCAGCGAGGTCACGGAAGTTGTCGCGATGATCAAGAGGCGAATCCCCGGGGGGCGTTGACCCACTCGGCCCAGTCGAGCGTCCTGGCCCGCCCTGCTCACTCGCCCGGACGAGGGATATTCACCCCCTCGTCATCAAGAGTCGGGGGGCCGGGGCCGACGACCTCTACGTGGACACTCCCTCGTCGCACCCCGATTCTGGGGCTCCCGCGCAGCTGCGGCCGCAGCCCCGTGAGGACGCCGGCCTGCTCCTCGTCGGAAAAATGATCAAGACATTGGTGGCCCTCTCGATCATCGGGGCGGTCGGGTACGACGCAATCTCGATCATCTCCACGCAGTACTTCGTGCGCGACCAGGCCCAATCGGCCGCGAGGCTCGGCCATGACACCTTGCGCGATCAGGGGTCGGTCGCAGCCGCCTACGCCTCGGTCGTGAGCTACGCGCGGTCCCAGGGCGACACCGTTGTCCCGAATAGCTTCAGAACGGGCCCCGGCAACAGCGTGACCGTGCAGCTGCGGCGCAGCGCGCACACCCTCGCGGCACATGTCATACCGCCGACGAAGGCGTACGTGACAGCGACCGCGACGGGCACCGCCAGCGATCCACTCCCGTGACTTGGGGCGAGGTCATGGGAGGGATCATGTCCGCGGCGGCGAAGGTGGTCCTCCCCACCCTCGTCGCCGCGCTACTTATCTCACCTGCTCCCTCAGCCCACGCCGATTCCGAACTCGCCGACGCCCGCACCGCGGCTACGGTTCTCCGCGCGGAGGTGGATCTGCTCGCGGCGAAGTCCGAGGCCGCAGCCGAGGACTTCGGCGCAGCGCAGGACGCGCTCGACGAGGTGGTCTCCGGACTGCTCAGCGCCGAGGAGAGCCTGGGCGTGGCCACGCGGCGCGCCGCAGAACTCGACAGCCATCGTGACAACGCCGCACGGCAGCTCTACATGAGCGGAGGCGTGGGCGCGCTCTACGGAAGCATCCTCGAAGGACGCAGCATCTCCGACGTGCTCGCCAGGGTCGCGGCCGTCGAGTCAGTGGCGCAGGGCGATCTCATCGCCGCGGTCGATGCGCGCCGCGCGGTCGAGGTCGAGAGCACCCGTCGCACGCACTTCGCCGCACTCACCGAGAAGCGTCGGCTTCTTGAGGACCAGATGCTCGCAAGCGCTTCTCTCGCAAGGGAACTTGCCACTGAGGCGAGCTCAGCTCTCGACGGGGCGAACGCACTCGTCCGACGCCTGGTGGAACAGGAACGTGCTGCTGCCGAAGCCGCGGCGGAATCCGCCGCACGCGAACTGCTCGGCCCGCTGCCTTGGGTCATAGGCCCTGTTCCCGCCGACTCGGTCACAGCCCTGGACCGGGCAATCGCCGATGCCCGCACCGCACCCGCGACGAGGTTCGCCCTCACCGCCCTCACCGAGGCCAGGCGGTGGCTCGGCACGCCGTACTCAGCCGGGGGCGGGGGGCAGGGGGGCCCGAGCACGGGCTGGTGCTCGAGTTCGGCACCAGATGATGGTCGGGCCGAGGACGGCACATGTGCGGCAGCGATCACGAGTGGCTTCGATTGCTCGAGCCTGATGGTCCGGGTGTTCGGTGTCGCCGGGCTCAACCTTCCTCGCACCTCGCGCCAGCAATGGCTGACGGGGGTGCATGTGGCACTCACTGACCTGCGTCCCGGCGACCTGCTCTTCTGGGCGTATGAGAGGGACGATCCCGGCTCGATCCACCATGTGGCGCTCTACCTCGGGCGTGGGCTCATCGCTCAGGCGCCGCACACCGGGGGACGAGTCGAGGTGGCGCCCGTCGCCCTACGCGACCTCGTCGGCGCGGTTCGGCCCGGATGATCGCGTGTCGCCACGCCGGGATCACGCTCCGCGCACTCGATCCGCCACCTATCGTGGTCATTTGTGACCGACGTGCGCGACACCCCACGAGGCGGCAGACCCGCGTCTGACGATGTCGTGCTGGGCCGCTACCGACTCGTCGATCGCGTGGCCGAGGCGGCAGGCACCTCGTTCTGGCGGGCGTACGACGACCGTCTGCGCCGCGCCGTGGGTGTGCGGTTCATGCCGCTGGACTCCCCGCGAGCTCGCATCCTTCGCGATGCAGCGCTGCGTGCCTCCCAGGTGACCGACCGACGAGCCGTACCCCTACTCGACATCGTCGAGGACTCGCCCACCGGTCAGCTCGTGATCGTCACTGAGTGGCTCGTCGGAACCCCGTTCGGGGACTACCTGGCCTCGCGCAACGGAGGCAGGCTCCCACCGCGCGAGGCCGCGACCCTCACACTCGAGGTGGCCAGATTCCTTGCGGCCGCCGACGCCGCAGGCGTGGAGCACGGACGCATACGTCCCAATTCGGTGATGATCACTGATGCCGGCGAGGTTCGAGTGCGCGGGCTCGGTGTCGACCGCGCCCTCTACGGCGTCGAACCGGCCGGCGACGCGGCGCTCGCGGATGTGCATGGCGCGGGTGCGGTGCTTTTCGCCGGTCTCACAGGACGTTGGCCCGGGCCGGAGGAGATCAACCGGCTTCCCGGCGTGCCGACCATCGGTCAAGGGAAGGTCCCCTGGCCCAGCCGGGTCGTGGCCGATGTGCCCGCCGATCTCGACCAGATCACGGCGCGTGCGCTCCGGAGCACCTCACCACCCAAGGGATTGAGTCGCTTCGGCACAGTCGCCGAGGTCGCCACCGCCCTGGCCGCCACGCTGACCGAACCGCTCAGGCCTCCGGCGGGGCGCCGACACGGCAGGCGGCAGAGGCAACTCGTGAGCGTCACAGTCGCCGTCGTGGCGATCATGGGCCTCGCCCTCATCGGGGTGGCCATGATCAAGGGTCTCGGTGGCGACCCGCTGAATATTGCGAGGGCAGCGCGCCCGTCACAGACCACCTCGGCCCTGCCGCCCACCTCGGCGGCATCAACGCCTGCGGGCCCTGAGATCCCGATCGTCTCGGCCGTCGACTTTGATCCGTACGGCGATACCAAGCGGGAAAATCCCAAACTGGTGCCGCTCGCGATCGATGCCAAACCCGAGACGGCGTGGACCACCGTGCGCTACAAGGCAGGCGATCTTGGCGGCAAGCCGGGCGTCGGCCTCCTCGTCGACCTCGGGGCGCCCCGTCCGGTTTCGGCTGTGGAGCTGCGGCTGGTCGGGAACGGCAGCGATGTCTCGCTCCGGGCCTCCGACGACCCAACCCTGCCCCCGGAGAAGTTCATCTCGATGGCCGAGGTCACGGGCGCGAACAGCACCCTGACACTTCGCGTACCCACGGCGGTGACCACCCGGTACTTGCTCGTGTGGTTCACCCAACTACCGCCCGTCAACGGTTACTACCAGGCCGGAATCGCGGATATCCGAGTACGCGGATGAGCCCGGACCAGTCAACCGGCGACCAGTCCCCGGCTGGCGTAGCGGTCAGCGACGCCGCCCTGCTCGGCGCCCATGTGGCAGGTGACTCCGACGCCTTTGCCACGCTGCTCTTGCGCCACCGCGATCGCCTGTGGGCCGTCGCCCTGCGCACGACATCGGATCCCGAGGATGCGGCCGACGCACTGCAGGACGCGCTCATCTCCGCCCACCGCAACGCGGCCTCGTTTCGGGGCGAGGCCGCGGTCACTACCTGGCTACATCGCATCGTGGTCAATGCCTGCCTGGACCTCATGCGCCGTCGGCGCTCGCGGCCCTCAGTACCGCTGCTGGAGGAGGACGGCGAGGCAGGACACCACGGCATCGCGGACCCTCGGGACGACTTCGACCGCCTGGAAATGCGCATGGAGATCGACAAGGCCCTGAGCGCACTCCCTCTAGACCAGCGCAGCGCCGTGATTCTGGTGGATATCGAGGGCCATTCGGTCGCGGAGACGGCCCACATCCTGGGAATCGCCGAGGGCACCGTCAAGAGCCGGTGCTCCCGGGGGCGCGCCCGGCTCGCGGTATCACTGGCCGGGTTGCGGAACCCTGACACCGCTCCCGGCGTCCCATCGGGGCAATCGACACGTGACGCACCCATCACCAGGGCAGGACACCACGCCGGAGTCGGGCTCGATCTGGGCCCCGACCGTGCGGGGCACCCGCTCGCAGAACCAGACCCGGAGGTGAGCCAGTGACCGATCCACTATCGGGAACGCCCGCCTCCGGGCCGGACACACCTGGTCCTGAGGCCACTCCGGAGCAGGAGTTGTTCGTCTCCGGTCTGCTGGCGTCATTGCGCTCCGATGACCCCGCAATGCCTGAGTACGTCGCGGCGCGGCTTGACGCCGTCCTCGCTGAGACTCGGCGGTCCGCGAATGGTCGTCCCGCCCCCGCGGCAGGCATGCCAGCCCGCTCGCCGTCGAGTGCCGACAGTGGCCTTGCTCCCGTGAGCCGTCTTGAACGCAAGGCTGGCGGCCCCTCATTGCGCTCCTTCCGGGTGCTCGCGGGTGTCGCCGCCGCTGCTGTTCTCGTACTCGGCGGAGCCGTTCTTGCCCGGGGCGGCCTCGGCGAACTCGGCTCTGGGAACACTGTCACGACCGCCGAGTCAGCCGGGGGACTGTCCTCGATGTCCGATGCGGCATCTGCTCCGGCGCGTGCCGAAGCACCCACTGCCGAGGTGGCGACCGGTACGACAGGCACCCCACTCACCCCCGGCACAGCGAGTACCGGGGGCACGGCGAGTACCGACTACCACCTGAGCACCCTCGCCGCTCAGATCGCCTCCCTTGTCCTCACCACGGGTACCGGCGGCACAACTGCTGCGCAAGGCCCGGCGTCGAGCCAGACCGCACCCGCCTGTCTGTCCACCATCACTGGGCGCCCTGACGCCCAGGCGCTCGCCGTCGCCGACGCGACCTTCGAAGGCCAACCCGCCGTGATCATCGTGGTCGCTGTTCCCGGTGACATCACGCAGCTCGAGGTCTGGGCTATCGCCCCCGGCTGCACCACCGACGACGCAACCGTGTTGGCCAACGCCCGCGTCCCGGCCCCCTGACGAGCGCCTTGGGCGCACCACCGAAGGTTGTTCGACCATGGCGGCAGTCGGCGGAATTCCCGCCAGCCTAGGATCGTTGTGAGCCGTGGCGCCCGGTGCGCCGAGGGTCTCCTCGCCTAGGGCCCGTCACTGCTCACGCACCGACAGGCCGAACGGCCGACTCTCGCATGACCACCGGGACAACTTGTCCCACCGTCGAAGGGCCCCCCGTGAACGACATCCGGAACGTGATCATCATCGGTTCGGGACCTGCCGGGTACACCGCCGCGATTTACGCTGCGCGGGCGCAGCTGACCCCGCTGCTCTTCGAGGGTGCGGTCACCGCGGGTGGCGCGCTCATGAACACCACCGAGGTCGAGAACTTCCCGGGATTCCCCGACGGCATCATGGGCCCGGCTCTCATGGAGAGTCTGCGCGCCCAGGCCGATCGCTTCGGCACCGAGTTCATCACCGACGATGTTGTCTCTGTCGACCTCTCGGGCCCCGTGAAGTCGGTCACCGATGCCGAAGGCACCGTTCACCGCGCCCACGCGGTGATCCTGGCCATGGGCTCGGGCTACCGCGAGCTCGGTGTCGACGGAGAGAAGCGCCTGTCCGGGCACGGCGTCTCCTGGTGCGCCACCTGCGACGGATTCTTCTTCCGCAACCAGCACATCGCCGTGGTCGGAGGAGGTGACTCCGCGATCGAGGAGGCGACCTTCCTGACGCGGTTCGCCGAGACCGTCACGATCGTCCACCGCCGTGACAGCATGCGTGCAAGCAAGATCATGCAGGACCGGGCGCTCAGCAACGACAAGATCCGCTTCGCCTGGAACAGCGAGGTGGCCCAGATCGTCGGCGACGACAAGCTCTCGGGCCTCGTGCTTCGGGACACCCTCACCGGTGAGACCCGCTCGATCGAGGTCACTGGACTGTTCGTCGCGATCGGACACGATCCTCGCTCCGAGCTCCTCGGAGGCCAGGTCGACCTCGACGCCGAGGGCTATGTGATCACGCAGGGGCGCACCACGCTCACGAGCATGTCCGGTGTCTTCGCGTGCGGTGACCTAGTCGACCACTCGTATCGGCAGGCCATCACCGCTGCGGGCTCGGGGTGCGCCGCGGCGCTCGATGCCGAGCGATTCCTCGCAGTCCTGGAGAGCACGGGCAACGCCCACCCCTGACCTCACGGCCGGCCCACCAGGTTCTAGGGCCCGGCTAGCCCCACGTGATCCACGTTCAGTCACCGGCATGACGCGCCAGCACGCAGGGCGGCACGAGTCACGACTCGTGGTCCCACCTTTGGGCGTCGGCGACATGCCGCCGGTCAGACGCCGTACCGTGGGCGCCACAGCCGCCACCGACCACGCACCATTCACCACGAGGAAGGAACGCCACCCATGGGCGCCGCCACGAAGATCGTCACTGACGCCACGTTCGCCGACGAGGTCCTACTTGCCGACAAGCCCGTGATCGTGGACTTCTGGGCCGAATGGTGTGGCCCGTGCAAGATGCTCTCGCCGATCCTGGAAGAGATCGCGGCTGCGCACGCGGACAAGGTCACGGTGGCAAAGTTCAACGTCGACGAGAACCCCCAGACCGCCGCGGCAGAACGGATCATGTCGCTGCCCACGCTCAACGTCTACGTGGCCGGCAAGCTCGTCAAGCAGATCGTCGGCGCGAAACCCAAGGCGGCACTGCTCGCCGACCTCGCCGAGTACCTCTGAGCCTGGTGAGCGCTCCCCTATCCCGTCGGGGTGACACCGGCACCACCGTGGCCGAGATCCGGGACCGGCTCGGCCGCCTGGGCATCATGCCTGCCGCAGAGCCTGGATTCGATCCAGCGAACGCCAGTTTCGATGACTCCGTCGACCATGCGGTGCGCGCATTCCAGCAGGCTCGCGGGCTCACCGTCGACGGCATCGTGGGCCCGCAGACCTTTAGGCGGCTCGAAGAGGCCCGCTGGACCCTCGGCGACCGAGTGCTGTCCTACCGGCCGGGGCGGCTCGTCTCGGGCGATGACGTCCTCGGTCTCCAACAGCGCTTATCCGGTCTCGGCTTCGACCTCGGCCGGGTCGACGGCGTCTTCGGGCCACTCACCGACCACGCGCTCCGCGAGTTCCAGCGCAGCGTGGGCGTCGACCCCGACGGCACTTGCGGCCCGATGACCTTCCGGGCCATCAACCGCCTGGCCCGCACGATGAGTGGTGGCGGCACAGCCACGACACTGCGCGAACTCCACGCGCTGGAGTCGATCTGCAGCGGAGTCGCCCACAAGGTCGTCGTCATCGATCCGGGGCATGACGGGGGCGATGACGGACACGGTGTCAACGAGGCCGCCATCGCTGGCGATCTCGCCACGCGCGTCGAAGGCCGGCTCGCGGCCATCGGAGTGCAGGTCCTTCTCACGCGCAAGCCCGACAGCGGCAGTGCCGCGGACGAATCCGATCGGGCCGCCTTCGCCAATGACACCGGTGCCGATCTGGTTCTCTCCCTGAATGTGGGCTCGGCGGACTCCGCCATTCCCTCCGGGTGCGCAAGCTTCTACTTCGGCGATTCCGCAGCAGGAACCGGCTCGGCCCTCGGTCGACGCTTTGCGGAGATGGTCCAAGAGGAGATCTGCTCCCGAACCGATCTCACCGACTGTCAGTCTCACGCCAAGACCTGGGATCTGCTGCGCATGACCCGCATGCCCGCCGTGCGCCTCGAATGCGGCTATCTCAGCAGTCCGCACGATGCGCGTCGGCTGGCTGATCCAGCTTTCCGAGATGCAGTCGCTGAAGGTATCGCCGCTGCCGTGGTGCGATTCTTCGCACCCGTCACAACTGAGGCCTGACTTTCCGACCGCGCAGGCGGCTGATCACTCGGTTGGGGCTTGGAGAGGCAGTGCGCCCACCTGTTGCCGGCGCCCCAAGAGCCGTTCCATCGCCGCCTCGACGACGTCCTCACGCCACGTCAGGGTGGTGCGAAGGTCCAGCCGCACGCGAGGGGTTCTCGGATGAGCTCGTATGGTGTTAAACCCCACGGCGAGTAAGAAATCCGCGGGTATGAGACAGCCACCCGCATCACCTGGGACATCCGCCGGGTGCGTCGTGGTGATGGCCTCGACGGCGCGGACACCTCGACGGACGAGATCTGCGGCCATCCCCTGGATCAGCATCCGCGCTATCCCGCGGCCCGCATACTCGGCAGCAACGCGCATCGTGGACAGTGCAACGGCGTCGGCCGAGACGGGCGCGGTCGCATACGCCGCCAGACCCGGGAGATACGCAGGGGGAGCGTAAAGCGCGTAGCCCGCCACAACACCGTCGACCCTGACGACCTGGCCGCAGGATCCCCAGTCGAGCAAGGTCGAGGAAAGCCAGTCGGCCTTCGCCTCGGCCCCGATTCCGTCGCGCTCGACGCGCGCACGGTGGACGGCATCGAACTCCCAACGCACACAGGAACCGCACGGCCCCGGGATCTCGGCGAGGGAGTCGCGGGTCAGGGGCCCGAGTCGCCGTGCAACGGCCATGCGTGGATCACCTGACGACCGGCGGCGGCAATTCGTCGCGGCGTGGGCGAATCAGGCCTGCGACGAAGCCGACCACGAGGCCGATCGCGAGCAGTGCAAACAGCCAGCGGACAACCCGCATGACACCTCCCACGGTCCATCCGGCATCGTAGGCGCCACAGCGACCATCCGGCAGCCAGACCGTCATGATTGACTCCGCACGACCACTGCATGCCACGCAGACTCGAGAAGGCGGTGAGCGCCGGCCATGGAGCCGACACAGCAGATCACGACGGGCACCCGCCTCGATCCATGGATCGATGCCTACGCGGCGCGCACGCAAGGCCTCACGACCTCGCAAGTCCGCGCCCTGTTTGCCGTCGCGAGCCGCCCCGAGGTCGTGTCTCTCGCCGGTGGGATGCCATTCGTCTCCGCGCTGCCGCTCGACGCACTCGCCGACACCGTCGCGCGGTTGATACGCGACCGCGGTGCCGTCGCGCTGCAGTACGGATCCGGCCAGGGTGATGTCACGCTCCGGGAGCAAATCCTCGATGTCATGGAGCCCGTAGGCATTCGCGCCCACCCCGACGACATCGTGATCACCGCGGGCTCGCAGATGGCCCTTGACCTCGTCGTACGCGTGTTCTGCGACCCCGGTGACGTCGTCCTCGTCGAAGCACCCACGTACATCACTGCGCTGAGCGTGTTCTCGTCCTACCAGTGCGAGGTCGTGCACGTGCCGATGGACGATCAGGGCATGCGGCCCGAGGCCCTGCGCGAGGCGATCGCCTCGGTGAAAGCCTCTGGCAAGCGTGCCAAGCTCGTCTACACGATCCCGTCCTTTCACAACCCCGCCGGCGTCACCCAGGGGCCGGCACGCCGCGCCGAGGTCCTCGAGGTCGTTCGCTCGAGCGGTCTTCTCATGCTCGAAGACGATCCCTATGGCCTACTCGGCTTCGACGACAGCGTTCCGCGCGCGATCCGGGCTGACGAGTCCGAGGGCGTGGTCTACCTCGGCACCTTCTCCAAGACCATCGCCGCCGGTCTGCGCGTTGGCTGGGCGGTGGCACCCCACGGTGTGCGCGAGAAGCTCGTACTCGCCAATGAAACCGCCACCCTGTGTCCCTCGAATTTCGCGCAGCTGACCATCTCGGAGTACCTCGCCACGCAGCCGTGGTTCGACCAGGTCAAGGTCTTTCGTGACGTCTACCGCGAGAGGCGCGACGCACTCCTGGAGTCACTCAGCTCCCTGATGCCGGCCGGCACGACCTGGACCGTACCCGGTGGCGGCTTCTACTCCTGGGTCACACTTCCGCACGGTCTCGATGCCACGGCCATGCTGCCTCGCGCTGTGGCAGCGATGGTCGCCTATGTACCCGGTACAGGCTTCTACGCCGACGGGCAGGGGCGGCATAACCTGCGCCTGTCCTACTGCTATCCCGAGCCCGACCGCATCCGCGAGGGTGTCCGCCGCCTCGCGGGAGTGATCAAGGACGAGCTCGAGATCGCCGACATCTTCGGGTCGCCCGAGGCGGTGGCTGGACGTGAGGGCCCGGCGGCTCCCGAGCCGAACCTCGCCTGACGTGCCCGCATCACACACATCGACATCGTCGATAGCCCAAACGCAATTCACGCAGATCCGTTGCAGCACAAGGAGTTTACGCTTATGAGCAGCAACATTGAAGGTCATGTGATCGTACTCGCCGGAGGGCTCTCGCCCGAGCGCGACGTGTCACTTCGCTCAGGTCGTCGCGTGGCCGATGCGTTGCGGGTCGCGGGGGTCGAGGCCGAGGTACGAGATGTTGATGCCTCGCTGCTCACCGCCCTCGTCGATCACCGGCCAGCCTGTGTCATACCGCTGCTGCACGGTGCCACGGGGGAGGACGGCGCGATTCGAGACGTCATCGGGGCGCTCGGAATCCCCTATGTCGGGTCGGGCCCATCCGCCTGTCGCGCGTCCTTCGACAAGCCCGTCGCGTCAGCGCTCGTGGGGGCCGCTGGGGTGAGCGTCCCGCCCTCCGTGGCACTGCCCCACGCCACATTCCGCGAGCTCGGCGCAACAGCGGTACTCGATGCCGTTGTGGGCCGACTAGGCCTTCCCCTGATGGTGAAGCCGACTCGAGGTGGCTCCTCACTCGGCGCCTCCGTCGTGCGCTCGGCCGCCGCGCTGCCGTCCGCGATGGTCGCCGCTTTCGCCTACGGCGACACCGCGTTGATCGAACGATTCATCAGCGGCACCGAAGTTGCGGTGTCGGTTCTCGACGATGGGTCCGGGCCCCGCGCACTTCCCGTCGTGGAGATCGTGCCCGACGGTGGTTTCTATGACTACGGTGCCCGCTACACCGCCGGCGCGACTGAGTTCTTCGTGCCCGCCCGCCTCTCACCTGAGGTGCTCGCCTCGTGCGCAGAAGCCGCGGTGTCAGTCCATCGTGTCCTCGGCCTTAGCGACTGGTCTCGCGTGGATCTCATCATCGACGCAGCGGGCATTCCGTGGTTCCTCGAGGTGAACGTGGCCCCCGGGATGACGGAGACGTCCACCTATCCTCAAGCGGTCGGGGCTGCGGGCCTTGACCTCGGCGCACTCACCGCGGGGCTCGTAGCCCAGGCGATCGCGCGCAGCTGATCGCCCAAAAGCCCTGTGGCACAAGGTGTCTGGGCGATCGCGCGTTAACTCCGGTCGATCACGTCGACGATACGCCGGAGGTCGTCGAGCGTGGCGAACTCGATCGTGACCTTGCCCTTGACCTTGCCGGACTCCACCCGCACGCGCGTCTCGAGCCGGTCCGAGAGCCGATCGGCAATCTCAAGGAGCCCCGGTGCCGACGGTCGACGCGGACGAGCCACGCGCGTGCGCTCGCGACCATCACCGTCGCCGACGGAAACAATCTCCTCGACGGCGCGTACCGACAGCCCCTCAGCCACGATCCGATGGGCCAGTCGATCCATGGCCTCGACATCATCAAGGCCGAGCAGGGCCCGCGCGTGGCCGGCGGAGAGCACTCCGGCGGCGACGCGGCGCTGGACCGGGGCGGGCAGTCGCAGCAGCCTCAAGGTATTGCTCACCTGGGGCCGGCTGCGACCGATCCGTGCCGCGAGCTCATCCTGCGTGCACCCGAAATCGTCGAGCAATTGCTGGTAGGCGGCCGCCTCCTCGAGTGCGTTGAGCTCGGCACGATGGAGGTTCTCGAGCAAGGCGTCGCGCAGCAGGACGTCGTCGGCGGTATCGCGCACGATCGCGGGGATGAGATCAAGACCGGCTTCTCGCCCAGCGCGCCAACGGCGCTCACCCGCGACAAGTTCATAGTGCGGGCCGGCTGCTGCCGCGTCGGTGATAGGGCGCACGACGATGGGCTGCAGGAGGCCGACCTCGCGTATCGAATGTACGAGCTCGGCGAGGGCATCCTCGTCGAACACGATGCGCGGCTGACGAGGGTTGGGGCGGACATCATCAAAGTCGAGCTCGGCGTAGCGCACCCCGGAGACGATCTTGAGCTCGTCGGGGGCCACGTCCTCCGCTGCGCGTGTGGCCGTTGTTGCACCCTCGCTGCGAGCACCCACTGCGGCGGGGGAGGGGGCCGACGTCTCCTCACGAGAGGATGTCGGAATCAGGGCACCTAGGCCTCGACCGAGGCCGCGTCGCTGGTTCACCCTGGCTGCTCCTGTCCTGGCCTACCCTGGCCGGCGTGGTCGCCGGCAGCGTCGTACGTGCGCGCCGACCCTACCCCGCGCACGTGGTGCCCCGAATTACCGCGGTCATCTGGGCGCCCTGCCACGGGCAGCTCGCCCCCGACGTCACCGCAGAAAGGGATTGATCCCCTCCGCGGCGGCGGGGCCTTGCTCGACCTGCCGCGCTAGTTCACGCGCAGCTTCGAGGTAGGACAGGGCGCCCGGGCTGCCCGGGTCATAGGTCATGACCGTCTGTCCGTACGACGGTGCCTCCGAGAGCCGCACCGAACGAGGAATCTGGGTGCGCAGGACACGGTCGCCGAAGTGGGCACGCACCTCCTCAGCGACCTGAGCGGCCAGCCGGGTGCGGGCGTCGTACATCGTGAGCAGGATCGTCGACACCGACAGGCTTGGGTTGAGCTCGGTCGTGACAAGGCCCACCGTGCGCATCAACTGGCCAAGGCCCTCGAGTGCGTAGTACTCGCACTGGATCGGGATCAGCACCTCATCCGCACACACGAGAGCGTTCAGGGTGAGAAGGCCCAGGCTCGGCGGGCAGTCGATCAACACGTAGTCCAGACGCCCGTGGCGTTCCTCGTGAACCGTGAGGTAGGTCGTCACTGCCCGCCGAAGCTTGTGCTCGCGAGCCACCATCGAGACCAGTTCGATCTCGGCCCCCGCCAGGTCGAGTGTCGCCGGGGCGCACCACAAACCTGTGATATCCCCCACCGCAGTGACCACCTCAAGGAGCGGTCGGCCCTCAATGAGGACGTCATAAATACTGGGGACCTCAGCGTGGTGGTCAATCGAGAGTGCAGTCGAGGCGTTCCCCTGTGGGTCGAGGTCGATCACCAGAACCGTGAGCCCCTGCATGGCCAGTGCCGCCGCGAGGTTGACGGTCGAGGTGGTCTTCCCGACTCCGCCCTTCTGGTTAGCCACCGTCATGACCCGGGTACGCGCTGGGCGCGGGAGGTCCTCACCGAAGTTGCGCTGCTGGACCCTGACCGCCACCTCTGCCGCACGCGCGAGTGGGGTGTCGTCGATCATGACGGCGTCTCCTCACGTGCATCTGGGGCGGCGGGCGCCACCTGGTTCGTGTGGTGATGAGCGAGGTGTGCGGGCAACGTCACGTCCGCAGGAGCCCAGCCGAGCCCGGCGGGGCTGGCCTCGGCGCTCGAGGTCAGCTCACCAGGCCACCCGAGCCCTCCGGGTGAGGTATCTGGGCCGGACTCACCAGCGGTGCCCGGCCGGGGTTCGCCTTCGTGCCGTGTCGTCATCGTGACCCTCTCCGTCGTCCCGCCGTCAATCGCACAATGCGCACCACCGTCGTGAGCGGATCCACGATTCCCTCACCGCAGGTGAGCACCGCGGCCTGGCCGCCGCCGAGTCTTTCGAGCGCCAGTTGGGACGCGACCACCTCCTCGGCAGCCCCCTCGCCCTTGACCGCCAGCACGATGCCACCGACACGGGTGAGCGGCAGCGTCCACCCCGCGAGCCTGTCCAGAGGAGCAACGGCTCGTGCGGTCACCACGTCAGCACTAAGCCGTTGGTCCTCGGCGCGACCTCGCACCACCTCGACTCGTTCCTCGAGACCCAGTGCCGATACCGCCTCGATGAGGAAGGTGGCCCGTCGCAGAAGTGGCTCAATAAGCACGACTCGGATATCAGGTCGTACCAGCGCCAGCGGGATACCGGGCAGCCCGGCCCCTGAACCCACATCGGCCACCCTCGAGCCCTCACCGACGAGTTCCCCGAGCACCGCGCAGTTGGCCACGTGCCGACTCCACAAGCGCGACGCCTCACGCGGCCCGATCAGGCCTCGCACCACACCATCAGTGCCCAGCAGGCCCACGTACTGACGCAGGCCAGATGCGGCATCGGGGAAGCGAGAGCACAACCGCTCTTCGACGAGCAGGTCGGCGGCCTCTCGTTGCGGGCTCAGGTCTGACGCAGTTTCCGTCACGGATCAGCTGCGCGGCAGGACAACGACGAAACGTCGCGGCTCCACGCCCTCGGATTCACTCTGAAGACCAGCCGCGGCCACGGCGTCGTGGACAACCTTGCGCTCGAACGGGGTCATCGGTTCGAGGCGGACCGGCTCACCTGAGCTCGCGGCGCGCGCCGACGCCTCGGTTCCCAGCGCCGTCAGAGCCTCGCGGCGCGCTGCGCGGTGGCCCGCGACATCGAGCATGAGCCGCGAACGCTCGCCGGTCTCACGAGTGACCGCGAGACGCGTCAGCTCCTGGAGTGCGTCGAGCACCTTGCCCTGATCGCCGACGAGCTGCTGGAGGTCTCCGCCCACGATGCTGACGAGTGCGCGGTCGCCCTCGACGTCCATGTCGATGTCACCGTCGAGGTCGGCAATGTCGAGGAGTCCCTCGAGGTAGTCAGCCGCGATATCGCCCTCACGCTCGAGGTAGTTCCCGGGCGTCTTCCCCCGCGATGTTTCACGGGAAACGGGCGCACCTGAGGAGTCGGCCTCGGGCTGGTCATCGATGGGAGTGGCGTCGGAGGTCTCGTCCACGGTCGTCTCGCTCATGTGCACTCGTCTTTCAGGGGACGGGGGTGCCCTGTCGGCACCCGGAGACCGACACACCATGTTTCACGGGAAACGAACTCACCGTGGAACCTGGCCGGCCGGGGGACTGTGGGTCAGCTCTTGCGCTTACGCCGCGACTGAGCCTTGGGTTGTACGCGAGGAGCCGCGGGGAGGATCTCCGTCACGGGAGCCTCAGGGTCAATGCCGCCGTTCTTGCGCCGGCGCTTATGGGCCGCACGTTCCTCCCACGCGGTGTACGCGGGCGTGCCCGGCTGCGGATTGTTCCGAATGACGTAGAACTGCTGACCCATCGACCACAGGTTCGTGGTGAGCCAGTAGATGAGAACGCCCACGGGGAAGTTGATGCCGGTGACCGCGAAGAAGAAGGGAAAGACATACAGCAGGATCTTCTGCTGCTGGGCGATCGGGTTGTCGCGGGCAGTGTTCTTGACGATCAACTGACGCTGGGTCGTGAACGTCGTGATCGTCATGAGAACGATCAAAATGATGGTGAGGATGCGCGTGGCAACCGGTGCGGGTGTCTGGTCAGCATCCA
>CAFBPU010000032.1_pt1 | contig 29497 bp, 29 predicted proteins | sample 7269791 | NCBI WGS metagenome assembly CAFBPU01 (sample SAMEA6814154, study PRJEB35770) | freshwater metagenome | biome: Freshwater; feature: Freshwater reservoir; material: water | place: Czech Republic | collected 2017-06-27 | depth 30m m
CGCGAAGGACCCCACCCCCAAGAAGCGAACCGCCGCGAAGAAGGCGCCCGCGAAGAAGGCAACGGCGAAGAAGGCAACGGCGAAGAAGGCAACGGCGAAGAAGGCGGCCGCGAAGAAGGCAACGGCGAAGAAGGCGCCCGCAGTCCTCACCCCCTGACCCCCCTTTTTCCGGTGAATGTGCCCTGGGCGGCGCTAGAGGCCCTTGAACTTCCCTCGATCATGAAACTTCGGCGCGGCTGTGGATTCAGTGGGGAGAGTTAGCGGCCTCTAAGGCCGCCCAGGGCACATTGACCGCGAATGGGGTTGCGCGGGGAGGGTGCGTGGGTCGGGGGTCGTAGGGTTCGCGGGTGACCTCTGTTAGTTCCGCTGCCGCTGCCGACGCCCCCTGCGCGCGCGGGCTGTTCGTGGCGTTCGAGGGTGGGGAGGGGGCGGGCAAGTCCACTCAGGCGCGGCTGCTGGCCGATGCACTGCGAGCGGCGGGCCACGAGGTCGTCCTCACCCGGGAGCCGGGTGGCACCCCTGCAGCGGAGGCGATGCGCGCCGTGGTGCTCGATCCGCAGTTCGCCGGGCTCGACGCACGCGCCGAGGCATTGCTCTACGCAGCTTCGCGGGCCGAGCATGTCGCGCGCCTGATCGCGCCGGCACTCGGACGTGGCGCCGTCGTCATCACCGATCGTTACGTCGACTCCTCGATCGCCTATCAAGGAGTCGCGCGGGGGCTCGGGCCCGACGTCGTCGGCCAGATCAATCTCTGGGCCACTGGGTCGCTGCAGCCCGATCTCACCGTGCTGCTCGACGTGGAGGCCGCCGCCGGTCTCGCGCGGGTTGTTGAGCCGAACCGTCTCGAGTCCGAACCGGAAGCCTTCCACGCCGTCGTGGTGCAGGCTTTCCGTGCCCTCGCTTTCGGTGATCCCGACCGCTACCTCGCCCTTCCCGCCGTGGGCGAGCGCGACGATATTGCGGCCGCGATTCTCGCCCGAGTCGAATCACTGCTCCGAGCGCGGCCGACTCCGTGACCGATGTCTTCACCGAGCTTGTCGGTCAGGATCATGCAGCGGCGCAGCTGCGGGCGGCCTCGAGTGATGCCCCGGCGGCCCGCGCAGGGCTCCCATCTCAGGCCATGACCCACGCGTGGTTGATCACTGGCCCGCCGGGGTCGGGACGTAGTACAGCGGCTCTCGCTTTTGCGGCCGCACTCGTGTGCCCCGAGGGCGGTTGTGGCACGTGTCAGGAATGCGTGGCGGTGAAGAACTCCGTGCACGCCGACGTCGAGCATGTCGTTCCCGAGTCGGTCACCTACTCCGTCGCAGAGACCCGTGATCTCGTGCACCGCTCCGCATTGTCGCCCTCGCGCGCACCGTGGCACGTCTTCGTACTCGAGGATGCCGACCGTCTCAACGCCGAGAGCGCCAACACCTTGCTCAAGAGCATCGAGGAGCCCACGCCGGGCACCGTCTGGGTTCTGTGCGCTCCGAGCACCGAGGACGTCCTACCCACTATTCGCTCGCGCTGCCGCCATCTCATGCTCGCGACCCCGTCCACGTCCGAGGTGGCCCAGGCACTGGTCGATGTCTACGGCATCGATCCTGCGATGGCCTCCTTCGCGGCGCGGGCGGCGCAGGGACACATCGGCCGTGCGCGCGCCTTGGCAACCGACGAATCCGCGCGGATCCGTCGCCAGGATGTCCTGCGGATCCCGACCCTGGTGGCGGATCTTGGTTCATGTCTCGTGCTTGCGGCCGATCTGGTGTCCACTGTGGCCGATGACGCGTCGGCCATCTGCGACCCGCTCGACGAGCGCGAGATGAAGGCCCTGCGCGCGGCCTACGGTGAGGGCGCCGAGGGCAAGGGAATCGGCACGGTCGAGCGACGTGCCAAGGGTGCGGTCAAAGCGCTCGAGGATCGTCAGAAGCGACGACGTCGACGCGTGGTGCGTGATCAACTCGATCGGGTGATCGTCGACCTGATCGCGTTCTACCGCGACGTTCTCGTCCTGCAGCTTGGTGCGGCGTCGGGACTCGTCAATGACGAGATGCGCCCGGCGATCGAGCGCGTGGCCGCAGAGTCTGAGCCGCACCAGACCCTGCGACGTGTCGATGCACTGGAGCGCACGCGCAACCTGCTCGAGGCCAATGTCGCCCCGCTGCTGGCCTTCGAGTCGCTCACCGTGTCACTCAAGGACCCAACGCTCGGGTGATTCCATCGCCGACCAACGCGTGCGCAGCACTCACGCGCATGAGGTGGCACACGCACCAGCGGGTCGGGCTTAGTCTCGACCTGTGGTGACCGAGAGCGCGCAGCTTCACATCGACGACCCAGATTTCGGCGACCTTGTATTCGATGCCGTCGTGGCCGGGGCCGACGACGGCGAGCCGGTTCTGCTCCTGCATGGGTGGCCGCAAACTTCGCTTTCATGGCAGTACGTGATCCCTCCGCTCGCGTCTTCGGGTCTGCGGGTGGCTGCCGTTGACCAGCGCGGTTACTCCTCGGGCGCGCGTCCTGTCGATGTCGCGGCCTATGACCTCTCGCGCTTGGTCGACGATGCGGCGGGAATCCTCGACGCCCTCGGTTGGGGCACCGCTCACATCGTGGGCCACGACTGGGGTGCGCACGTCGGCTGGGCACTCGCAGCGAGGCACCCCGGGCTCGTGCGTTCACTCACCGCGCTGTCACTGCCCCACCCGCGCGCGTTGGCCGCGGCTCTGCGCGACGATGACGAACAACGCGCTAAGTCCTCGTATATCTCGACTTTCCGCAGGGATCCGCCCGCTGCCGCCGCTGCGCTCCTCCGCGACGACGCTGCCGCGCTGCGGGCGGTCTACGGTGACGGGGTGCACCGTCGCGACATTGATTCCTACGTTGAGTACTTCGCCGTTGACGACGCGCTTGAGGCGTCGCTGCGGTGGTATGCCGCGATCGACGCTGCCGCATTCAATGCCCTGCCCGAGGTCGACGTCGCGACCGCGTTCGTCTGGGGCAGCGAGGACATTGCGATCGGTTCCGCTGCGGCGTATGCATGCGCCGAATGGTGCCGGGGTCCCTACGAGTTTCGCGTGCTCACGGGCCGCGGGCACTGGCTGCCCGATGAGGACCCCGACGCCGTGGTCGACGCGATCCTGGCCAGGGTGGGCTGAGCGGTGGCGATGATGATGGCGGTAAGTTTCACTCGCGCGGGGCGTCTCTACTACCTCGATCCCGGCGAGTACTCACCCAGGGTCGGCGATCGCGTTCTGTTCCCCACCACCACATCGCCGGAGATCGCCGAAGTTGTGTGGGGTCCGGAATGGATTGACGACGAGGTGGGCGGGTTGCCCGTCTGCGTGGGCATGGCCGTCGACGCGGATGTCTTGCGCGACAAGGAGAATCGAAAGCGTCGGGCCGAGATCCAGGTGTCGGCGCAGCGTCTCATCCGCGAGCACAAGCTGCCTATGAAGGTGAGCGGCATCGACTGGAGCGATGTCGGACACGAGACGGGCCGCGCCACCGCCACCGTGTTCTTCAGCAGTCCGATGCGGGTCGACTTCCGCCAACTCGTGCGCGACCTGGCTAACACCATCGACGCCAAGGTCGTCTTCACCCAGCTCTCACCCCGTGACGATGCGCGGGTGCAGGGCGGCGTTGGCACGTGTGGCCGTGACACCTGCTGCTCGACATTCCTCAAGGACTTCGATCCCGTCACCGTACGTATGGCGCGCGATCAGGATCTACCGGCCAACCCGATGAAGATCTCCGGTGCTTGTGGTCGGCTGATGTGCTGTCTGAAGTACGAGCACCCGCTCTACGAGGACTTCAAGGGGAGCGCGCCTGCGGTGGGCGACCGTGTCGAGTCGCCCGAGGGCGAGGGTCGCGTGGTGGCGCACGATGTGCCGCGCGACCAGGTCGTGATCAAGCTCGACGCGGGGGGCAAGCGCTCGGTGTGCGACCGAGCGTCGGTGTGCTCCTCGCGCAAGGCGTACGAGTCCCGCGGCTGAGCCGCGCTCGCCCTGCCGTCTCGACTGAGCCGCCCCCGATTCGGGCATCGAGGGGAACTCGGCCCCACGCTGACACGTCCCATGGCGGAACCTGACAGGGTGATCCTGTCCGCTACGCGCCCCAACTCTGCCGACCGGAGCATCCGTGAGCCCGCACTCGCTGCCGCGACTTGTCGCGGTGGGCACGGCATTCCTCTCGGCGACCGCGCTCCTCGCGGGCTGTTCGAGCACGGTCAGCCCGCCGCCGGCGCCCTCAACATCGGCCAGCGGTATCGCGTCGGTGCCGGCAACACCGTCGGCAACACCGTCGGCCACCGCCCCGGTGTCGCCCACTCCTGGTGTCTCGCTGGCTGAGTTCTATACGCAGACCCTGCGCTGGTCGGGGTGCGGCGGTGACTTTCAGTGCAGCAAGCTCACCGTGCCGCTCGACTACGCCAATCCCGCGGCGGCGACGATCTCGCTCTCGGTCATCAGGCTTCCCACCAAGAGGTCCGATTCGCGTATCGGGTCTCTGGTGCTCAACCCGGGGGGGCCGGGCGGATCCGGAGTCGAGTACGCGAGAGCGGCAAGGGGCGTCGTTGACGACGTCGTGCGCGCGAAGTTCGACATCGTGGGGTTCGACCCTCGCGGGGTCGCGAGCTCATCGCCGGTGCAGTGCCTCAACGATGCGCAGAACGACGTCTTCCTCGCTGCCGACGGATCACCTGATACCCCTGCGGAAGTCGCTCAGCTTGACACCCTTTCGCGTCAGTTCGCTGATTCATGCAAGAGGAACTCACCGGCGATCTACGCACACATCGGAACCGTCGATGCCGCGCGCGACATCGACATCCTGCGCGCGGCCCTGGGCGACGACAAGCTTTTCTGGCTCGGTGCTTCTTACGGCACCTTCCTCGGGGCAACCTATGCCGACCTGTTCCCGACCCGGGTTGGGCGCATGGTTCTGGACGGCGCGATCGACCCCACACTGACGAGTGTGGAGCTGATCCACGGCCAGGCCAGGGGTTTTGAGCTTGCGCTCAGCCGTTTCGTCGAGGACTGCATCACCCAGGCCGAGTGCCCGTTGCCGCGTGGCGTCCAGGCCGGGATGGACGCGATCCGCCAACTCTTCGCCGACATCGATGCAAGCCCGCTTCCGACTGGCGACCCCAAGCGACCGTTGACTCAGGCACTTGCACAGAATGCAGTGCTCACGTATCTGTACTTCCCGCCGACGGACTGGGAGCAGTTGCGCTTCGGGTTCAGTGCGGCGTTCGCGGGCGACGGCTCGACTCTGCTGTCGATGCTGGATGCCCGGCTCGAACGTGACGAGGCGGGCCACTACAGGGGCAACTCGAGTGCCGCCCTCTATGCCGTCAACGCGCTAGATCGCACTGATCGACCCACGGTCGCCCAGTCGCAGGTCCTGGCCGACCAGTGGGCTAAGGAGTCACCGGTTTTCGGCGCACTCATGGCGTGGGGCAACCTGCCGTTCCAGTACTGGGGCGCGCCAGCCACTGACAGCCCTCACGTGATCACCGCGCCTGGCTCGCCGGAGATCCTCGTCGTTGGCACCACGTACGATCCCGCGACCCCCCATTCCTGGGCTCAGGGCCTGGCAGGGCAGCTTTCACGGGGGGTCCTGCTCACCCGAGTGGGTGATGGGCACACGGCGTACGGCATGGGCTCGGCCTGTGTCGATGCAGCCATCGACACGTATCTCCTCACAGGCGTCACGCCGCCGACGGGAACCGTTTGTCGCTGAGGTCGACTGGATGATTCGCGCATTCGGAGGTTCCGCACCTGCGATGTCCTGGCCTATGCTCGTTCCATGAGCGTGAATGACATTGTTGATGATGATCTTGAGTCCGAGGATGCCCACCCAGCCGCGCGGCTGAAGTCCCTTGTGCACCAAGGGGCAGGGCGCTTGTCGGTGTTGGGGGCGATCCTGACTATCTGGATTATGGACACTGTGCTGTCACGCCACCTTGTGGCCAGTGGTGTGGTTGCTTCACATGTCGAACTCCTCGACGCCCTTGAATGGGTCGGCACGGCAATCTTTGTCCTCACCTCCGTCACCCTGATGGTGGCGATGACCCGTCGCTACGACCGGTTGCTCATTCCCGCGGCGGCCGTGTACCTCGCCGTTGCGGTGCTGCAGGTGGTCGTGAACGTCATCTCCATGCTCAGCACGGCCGACACCCATCATGGTGGCGGCCTCGGCACTCTCTGGGACGTCGGCGCGGTATACGGCATGAGCGTGATCGTCTTCATGTTCGTCTACATCTTCCTCGACCTCACCACGCCCGGTGGAGCGTTCGTGTGGCCCGCGCGCGACGGCAAACCAGCCCCCACGCCCAACCTCTTTGACTACATGTTCATCTCGATGAACGTCAATTCCACCTACGGCCCCACGAACGAGGCAATGATGTCGCGCCCCGGGAAGTTGCTGATGGGTCTGCAGGTTCTACTCGCGGTCATGATGCTGACGGTGCTGATCTCGCGCGCGGTCGCGGCGACGAACTAGTTCTGCGGCTCGGGTCCCTCGCCACGCGAGTAGGCCGCGCCCGTGCTCGTCATCCTCGCCATGCCGGGCCTCTGCGCCGCCGGTCGGGCGCCCCAGCCCCTGGGGTATCGTTCGTGACCGTGCCACCGTCCCCCGTCGGGGGGCGGCAGCGCGCCGCCTTAGCTCAGTCGGTCAGAGCGTCTCACTCGTAATGAGAAGGTCATCGGTTCGATTCCGATAGGCGGCTCCATCTCGGAACCCTCCGGCGTCCACCGATGCGGAGTTGTGAATGCGACGCCCCGCCCCGGCCCGGCGTGATGGGCCCGCCGCCGACGAGCCATAGCATCGTCACATTCGCCGCGACCCGCCGGCGCTCACGAGGAATGAGCCCGCAATGTCCGCAGCAACGGTCGTAAGTGCTTCTGATCGGACGACGATCCACGCGTCGTTCTTCTCGTTGACCTGCGGCGCTCTGGGCATGTTGGGCGTCGCGGTCGGGACGTTCATCTCTCCCGGCTCGTCCGGTACGTTCGGCTGGGCCCTACATGCGGGGGGCTGGATTCTGGTGTCGGTGGCGATCATCGCCCACATCGAACACCTCTCGAACCGTCTGGGCCGGGTGGCGGTGATCTGCGGAATCCTTGCGGCCGTGGGCCAAGGCCTTGCCGATCTACCGTTCGCCATCAACTCGACATGGGTCAGTGATACCGGCTGGATTAACTACTTCAACGCCATGTGGGCCGCAGCATCGCTTCTGGCTGCGGCGAGCATCGGGTTGGCTGCGGTCCGCAAGGAGAAGCAGATGGAGGCGCACCTCGCGTCAGGTCGGCCCGGGATGTACGCGTCCGAGGATTACTCCACCACTGTGCATGCCTCATTCCTGAGTCTGGTGACCGGCGCTGTCGGAGCTCTTCTTACGGGTATCGCGTCCCTGATGCTGATCGGAGGCGGCGGGCCCGCGACAAGGTTGTCCTGGATCCTTTATGCGATCGGGAGTGTCCTGTTGGCAGCTGCGATCATCGCCCACATCGAGCACCTCTCGTTGTCGCTCGGTCGGCCCGCGGTGATCCTCGGTTCACTGGCCATGATCCTCAACGCCGTGAGCGCACTGCCCGGGGTCTTCGACCCGGCTGGATCCAACACGCTCGATACGACCCTTATCTGGCTCCTGTTTGCTGGGTCGGCGACGATCGCTGCGATCGCGATCGGGCTGGTCGCCGTTCGGCGCCGCGCACAAGGCTAATCCGCGACCGCGGACAAGATCTCCGAAGTGCTTCAGCTCGCGTCCGTGCTCGGCATTCACACGAGCACGAGCAGCGTTCCCATCCTCCTTGAGGAGACTCAAGCCAGGTAGCCCCCGGCATGCGCATCACCAGATGGGTCGGCTAGGGAACGCTATGGGTTCACGGCAACGGTGAGTGACTCCATCCGGTAGGTCCAGGTCGACGCCGGAGAATCGCGCAGTGAATTCGATCTGCCCGGGTTTTGAGGCAATCGTGGAAATTGACTCTAATCGCTGTGCAATCGCCCCCATGATCGGTAACGTCACATAGTGATCATTTTCCGCGGCCCGGTCCCCATCTTGTTGTGTGGGCTGGTCCTGATGGCGTTGGCTGCGTGCGGGACAACTCCCGCGGGGGCTGCCAATGCGAATGAATCGGTCACAGGCTCGTCGAGCACCACCGCAGGTCCTGCTGAGACCAACCCCTATGGCGTCCCGAGCATCGACCCTCCCGGGCCTGACGACCCGCTGCTCAGACTCGCGGGCGGCTCGGCCGGCGCGGTGGCACTCACTCTTGGCGAGCTCGAGGCCCTCGGCACCGAGACGATCACGATCTACGAACCGTTCCTGAAGCGTCGGCAGACCTTCACGGGCGTTCCGCTCGCGGCGGCACTGGCCCGTGCGGGGATTGATGTAGGTGCCACTGTCCTGACGCGCGCTCTCAACGACTACGAGTACGCAGCCAAGGGCGCCAAACTGGTCGCGAGTGGGGCGCTCATCGCGACTCGGCTCGGGTCGGATCCGATCCCCTACGACGCGGGCGGTCCCATCCGATTGATCTTCCCTGACTCGACGGAGCTTTCGTCCATACTCGAGGCTTGGAACTGGAGCCTGAGCGAGATATCCGTCTCGCCGATGAGCGCCTCCGCCGCCACCTCGACTGGCTGAGCGCGGGCGACGTGAATCGCAGTGCGGGCGTCAGATGAGCGAACATGCGGGTGCTGCCCCTTCGCGCCTCCGGAGGCTCACACTGCTGGGCCAAGGGCTGTTGGCGCTGCTCTTTGTTTGTCTGCTGGTCGCGCTGGGGGTCAGCTCGGCGACCCGGGCCACGCAGGAGAGGGCTCGCGCCGAAGTCCTGAGCACGTCCGAGTCGCAACGCAACAACAGTTTGATCACCATGCGGGATGGGCTGGGCCTCGTGCTCGTCGTCGAGCAACTCCTCAACGGCCAGGCGACGCGACGCGACGTCCAGATCGCACGAGCCCTTCTGGCACAGCGACTCAGCGTCGTGGCAGAGGACAACCGAAGCGCACTGCAGGCGGCACCTGAGTCTTTCCGGGTGGCGCTGGCCGCTCTGGACGCACAGATCGCATCCCTGCCGGCCGGCCTCGCACCGGTGGCTGAACGGTCGGCGCTTGTGGACGCGGTGACTCCTGCATCGGCGGCATTCTCGCGCGAGACCCGCCACCTCGGGGACGGCGCGGCGATCGACTGGCGTGCCCAGGCCCGTGTCGTCGCCGACCGCGTTATCGACGAAAACTATCGGGAGACAGCGCTGCTTGTTGCTGCCCTGTTCGTGGCGCTGTTGATAGCGGCGTGGGTGACCGTCGACGTGCGCCGTGTCGCAGCGCGCACCCGCCGCGCCGTGGCGACGGAGCGTGAGGGCCTTCACCATGCTCAGCGCGCACTCGAACGCGTAGCACTGTTCGATCGTGAGCAGTCCAGGATTCTCGAACGAATCGCCACCGGAGGAACGCTCGCGGATGTTCTTCAGGCCGTTGTCGACCTCGCGTCGCGCACGAGTGATGGGCGGGCCTTCCGGCTCCGGGTGGACGCGGTGTCGGTCGTGTCGGGGGATGTTGGGCCCGTCATCGCCGGCTCACTCGGAGTTTTGTTCTCCTGGCCCGTCGGGGGCGCCAGCGTCGAGGGTGTTCTGGCAGGGGCTGGCGCTGGCCAGTTGGAATTGCTTGGGACGGGCGGGCTCCTCACTGAGGATGTGGCCGCAATCGCGCTCTCCTGCAGTGAACTCGCCGATTTCGCACTCGAGCATGACCGTGTTTCCAAGCAACTGAGCCACATGGCGACTCACGACGCGTTGACGGGGTTGGCGAATAGGAATCTCCTCCTGATCCGGCTGAGCGAGGCAATGCGCCGGGGTGATCGCTCCGGGGACAGTGTTGCTGTGCTCTTTTGCGATCTCGACAACTTCAAGCAGGTCAACGACTCCCTGGGGCACTTCGGGGGAGATCAGTTGCTGATCGAGGTCGCTCGGCGGCTAGAGGAAGCGACTCGGCAGGACGAGACGGTGGCCAGATTCGGGGGCGACGAATTCATCATCATCGCGTCGTCTCTCCCCACCGAGAGTGACGCCTACGCGTTTGCCGACAGGATCCGCACAGTCGTCGGCGCACCCTTCCAGATCGGCGAGACGGATGTCAGCATCGGCATCAGTATCGGAATCACCTTCGTCGATCCCGGCATGGGAGATGCGGCGGCCGTGCTGCTCGCGGCGGATGCGGCGATGTATCGGGAGAAGTCGCCCTCGCGAGGGGTGGGCTTGGCGGCGCACCTCGATCCCACCGTCTGACCTTCTGAGGGCTCCGAGTGGGGAGCACCACACCGCACCTGGCTAGATTGCGGACATGGACATTCAGGAGAACGGATTCACCTTCACTCCGCTCACTCCCACCGCATTCCTCGAGCGTTCCGCGAATGTATTCCGCGACCGCATCGCGATCATCGACGGCGCACTGCGCTTCACCTACCAGGAGTACTACGAGCGTTCGCTCGCTCTCACCGGAGCACTCGCCGGTCTCGGGGTGGAGCCGGGCGACCGAGTGGCGGCACTGTGTGTGAACAGCCATGTGATGCTCGAGATGCACCACGGCGTTCCCATGAGGGGCGCGGTGCTGGTGCCGCTCAACACTCGCCTTTCAGCGCCTGAGCTCGCCTACATCCTGGAGCACTCAGGTGCCCGAGTCCTCGTGGCGAGTTCGGAGTTGGCGGCAGTTGCGCGAGAGATCGCGGCCGACGTCGGCGTGCGGCTTGTGATCGCCGGTGGTGAGGGCGACGAGTACGAGCAACTGCTCATCGCGGCCACCCCTGCGCTGGTCCCGTGCACCGACGAGGCGAGCATGATCGCGATCAACTACACCAGCGGCACGACCGGCAAGCCCAAGGGTGTGATGTACCACCACCGCGGGGCCTACCTCCAGTCGCTCGCGATGGCCTTCCACACGCGGCTGGAGTCCGATAGTCGCTATCTCTGGACCCTCCCGATGTTCCACTGCAACGGTTGGTGTTTCACATGGGCCGTCGGAGCGGCGGGAGGCACCCATGTTTGCCTGCGTGCCATCGATCCAACCGAGATTTGGCGCCTTCTCAGGGATGAGGGGATCACTCACTTCAGCGGTGCGCCCACGGTACTCACCATGATCTCCAGTGCACCGGAGGCGACAGGCGGTCCGGCGCTGACCCGGCGCATCAACGTCAACACCGGAGGGGCACCGCCCTCTCCGACGCTGCTGTTGCGCATGAGTGACCGGAGCCTCGACGTGACTCATCTGTACGGGCTCACCGAGACCTTCGGTCCGCTGGCGATCAACGAGTGGCAGCCGCAATGGAGTGAGCGCTCCCCGGATGAACAGTCGGTGCTCCGCGCGCGTCAAGGGGTCGCCAATGTGGTCGCCGACCGCGTTCGTGTCGTGACCGCCGAGGGCCACGACGTCGAGGCGGACGGCATCGCGATGGGGGAGTTGGTCACGCGAGGCAATGTCGTCATGCTCGGTTACTACCGCGATTCAGAGGCGACCGAGCGGGCGGAGATCGACGGCTGGATGCGCACCGGCGATGTCGGGGTGATGCATGGCGACGGCTACATCGAGATCAGGGACCGCTCCAAGGACGTCATCATTTCGGGAGGGGAGAACATCTCCTCGGTGGAGGTAGAGCAGGCCGTCGACTCGCACCCGGCGGTTCTGGAGTCCGCGGTCGTCGCCCGCAAGGACGATCACTGGGGCGAGGTACCGGTTGCCTACGTCACGCTCAAGCCGGGGGCGACCGCCACCGAGGTGGACATCATCGGTCATGTGCGGGCGCGACTGGCCGGCTTCAAGGCCCCGAAGCACGTCGTGTTTGCCGACCTGCCCAAGACGGCTACGGGCAAGATCCGCAAGAACGAGCTGCGGCAACTAGAGGTCGAAATCCGAGTGGCGAGCGCGGGCGCACCGCCCACTCCAAGCTGAGCGCCGCTCCCGGGAGCGACCATCCGGAGACACCCCGGGAGAGGGGCAACCACGGGTGTGCCGCGATGATCTGGGCTACATCGAGTGAAGATCGGCCGGCAGGGCCGCTCACCGCCAGCTCCCGGAGGTCTCCATGGTTCTGTCTTCGTCCTCAGCTGTTGTCACCGGCGGTGCGTCGGGCCTCGGGGCTGCCACGGCCCGCGCCCTCGCGGCGCGAGGTGCGTACGTGGTGGTGCTCGATCTCGACGACGTGCGAGGTGCCGAGATCGCAGCCGAGATCGGCGGGCGTTATGCCCGCGCCGACGTCACGAGCAGCGACGAGGTCGAGGCCGCGGTGGAAGCTGCGCGGTCTCAGGCCCCATTGCGAGTGCTCGTCAACTGCGCGGGCATCGCCCCGGCGGTGCGCACGATCGGGCGCGACGGCACGGTCGCGAGCGCGCACTCGCTCGAGATCTTCCGCAAGGTTCTCGAGGTCAACCTTCTCGGCACGTTCAACTGCATCCGCATTGCCGCGTCTGCCATGAGCGCCAATGTGCCCGAGGAGGACGGCGAGCGCGGCGTGATCATCAACACTGCCTCGATAGCGGCTTTCGACGGGCAGATCGGGCAAGCCGCCTACGGCGCCTCGAAGGGCGGCATCGTGGGAATGACTCTTCCGGTGGCGCGCGATCTTGCTGTGTCCGGCATTCGCGTCAACACGATTGCGCCTGGCCTCGTCGACACGCCGATCTATGACACGGCACCGGATCCGGCCGCCTTCAAGGCCACGTTGGGGAAGTCGGCGCTCTTCCCTGCGCGCCTCGGGACGCCTGCGGAGTTCGCCGAGCTCGCACTGTCGCTGATCACCAATCGCTATATGAACGCCGCGGTGGTGCGTATGGACGCCGGGACGCGGCTCCCCGCGCGCTGACTCTCGGCGCCTACCATCGAGATCGGGATCCTGCCCGCGCCGAATGTTCGACTCGGACCACGTACGAGAGGGGTGCCTGTGAGTACCACCTCATGTGGTCGGACCTTGGTCGTGCGAGCCGTGGTCGGGGCGTCCCTGGCATGCGCTGCCTGGGCTGTGCCCGCGACGGCCGGCGTGGCTGCGACATCTGAGCCGCCGCCCGCCACGTCCGCCGCACCCGATTCGTCGAGCTTCGGCCTTCAGCCGGCGAGTGCCGAGGGCCCCGACTCACGCACGTCCCTGACCTATGACGTCATCCCGGGCCAGGTGATCGACGACCACGTCGCGTTGACCAACGACACGTCGAGACCACTTCTCATGCGCCTCTTCGCGACGGACGCGACCACCACCACCGAGGGTGGTTTCGTCCTCCTTCCGAGTGGCCAGCGCCCGATCGACGCGGGCGCATGGGTGCGGTTCGACAGTGCGGCCACGGTGACGGTTCCCGCTCGCATGGCCGGTTCGCCGTCACCATCGACAGTGGTCGTCCCCTTCCGGCTGACGGTTCCCGCGGACGCGGCTCCGGGCGACCACGTCGGCGGTGTTGTGGTGGCCGTGGCCTCCACGTCGACGGACTCCCGTGGCCAGCAGAGCGCCCTCGAGCGCAGAGCCGTCACTCGGTTGCTCATCCGCGTGGCGGGCGCGACACGACCCGAACTGGCGATCGATGACCTGCGGATCGACTACGCGGCCTCGGCGAACCTCCGCGGTACTGGGGTTGCGACGGTGTCTTACACGGTTCACAACACGGGCAATGTCACCGTCGGGGGCCAGCAGAGTGTCTCGATCGCCGGCTTGTGGGGGCCAGTTGCGGACGTGCGCGGACCTGGCCTGTCACCGATGGTGCCCGGAAGTTCCCTCAAGGTCGTCATCGTGGTGCCCGACGCCCCGCAGGGCCTGAGCGACACGGTCACCGTCACCGTGCTTCCGCAGGAACTGCGCCCCGGCGCCGGGCCGGGAGCGGCGAGTGCGGCGGTTGCGGCAGTTGCGTCGAAGACCTTTGTCGCGGTTCCGTGGACGGCGATGGCGGTAGCCGCCGTGCTCGTGGTGATTCTGGTGATTGGGGTGCGGACGAGTCGTCGGCGACGTCGGTCGAGGTTGGCGCTCACGTCTGTGCCAAAGCCGAGAACTGCCAGCGCCGCAAGACATTCGCGGCCCTGATCTCGAGCTGGTCAGTCGCTCTCGGCCTCGAGGGCGGCCGCGATCGCCGCTAGCTCTCTCTCGTGATCGTGGTGCCGCTCGATCGATGCGTGAATCTCCAGCTCGGCCTCGGTACGCCCCACCCACGAGGCGCCCTCGACACTCTTGCCCGGCTCGAGGTCCTTGTAGACCTCGAAGAAGTGCTGGATCTCGAGGCGGTCGAACTCGGGCATGTGGTGGATGTCGCGGAGATGCTCGATCCGAGGGTCGCCGCTCGGGACGCAGAGCACCTTGTCATCGCCGCCGGCCTCGTCGGTCATGCGGAACATCCCGATCGCTCGGCACCGGATCAGACAGCCAGGGAATGTCGGCTCCTGGAGGACGACGAGGGCGTCGAGGGGGTCGCCGTCCTGGCCGAGCGTGCCGTCGATGTAGCCGTAGTCGTGCGGGTAACGGGTCGAGGTGAACAGCATGCGGTCGAGGCGGATGCGCCCGGTGATGTGATCGACCTCGTATTTGTTCCTGCTGCCTGCGGGGATCTCGATCGTGACGTCGAACTCCACGGGGCGCTCCTGTCGGGGTGGTGCTGGGGAGCCGCGCGATCGCGCGGACGAGTGGTCGCGGCCGCGTATGTCGGGCCGTTCGCCTAGTGTTCCGTAGTCGGCGCATGTGCGACGCCACTCACGCGGGGGTTCGTGACCGGTGTCACCCCGACAGCGCCATCCGAACAGTTCCATCCGAGCGTGCCAAGGGAAGGGAGCAGACGTGCAGGGCAGGAGCGCGTGGCACCGGCCCGCGAAGGCCGTGATCGTTGCCGGCGTCCTGGCCTCCACTCTCGCCCTGGCCTTCGGGCCTGCGTCTGCTACGCCATCCCCCACGTCGTCCGCCGGTGGCCCACCCGGCGTCCCGGCTGAGGTACTGCCGCCGGTGTCGGGTGAGATTCCCGCGTCACCGGTTCCCGACGATGCGAGCCTGGTGGCGAGTCTGGCCTCCGCGCTGACGGTCGGCCCCCTGGGAGCCGATGTCACCGCCAGCGTCGTCGACGCGGCGACCGGTGCGGTGATCTTCAGTCGGGGGGCTGAGCGCCCGCAGCAGCCAGCCAGCACCCTGAAGATCTTCACCGGTGTCACAGTGCTCCGCGCCATGGGCGACGACACCAGGCTCACCACGCGTGTCGTCACGGGCAAGAAGCCCGGAACGATCGTCCTCAGTGGCGGTGGCGACGCGACACTCACCCGCCTGCCGACCGATCCCACCGATCTCCCCGCGGGGCTTGGCGCGCGCACGTCCAGCCTGACGGAGTTGGCCACGCTCACTGCCCAGTCGCTCAGGGCCCGACGCCTGACGAACGTGACCTTGCTGATCGACGACTCGGAGTTCACAGGGCCCTCACTCGCCCCCAGTTGGCCTAACGCCTACCTCTACTCCGGGTTCGTGTCGCGCGTCTCCGCCTTGTCGGCCGACGGCGGTCGCGTCTCAGCGGGCTCGCCGTGGCGCGATGCCGACCCCGCGCTGGCGGCCGGACAATTCTTTGCTCAGCGGCTCATCGCCGAGGGCATCGTGGTCCAGGGTCAGGTGGCACGGGTCGACGGGTCAAAGGCGGCGGGGGCATCGCAGATCTCATCCGTCCAGAGCCCGACGATCGCCGACATGGTCGAGCGGATGCTCACTCTTTCCGACAACGATCTGGCCGAAGCCCTCGCCCATATCGCCGGGGGCAAGCTGGGAGGCGAGGCCAGTTTCGCGGGTGGGGTGCGCGCGGTCGAACGGACTCTGTTGGCCCTCGGGGTGTCCACCAGCGGCGTCACCGTGGCCGACGGCAGCGGGCTTTCGGCGCTCAACCGCGTCACCTCGGACTCGCTCGCCCACATCCTGGCGATCACGGCCTTCGACGCACCAGCGGTGGGGGCCACGGTGGGTGAACTCTGGCCCGTGGCGAGCGGTCTGCCGATCGCTGGCGTCACCGGCACCCTCGCACCGCGTTTCGTTGGCCTCGGAACCTCCGTTGGGCGAGGGATCGTGCGCGCCAAGACGGGCACGCTCAGGGGCGTCGACTGCCTCGCCGGTCTCGTTCGTGATCGATATGGCCGGCTCCTTGCCTTCGCCTTCGTCGCCGACCGTGCCCCTGGTCCGGTGCTCGCTGCACGCAACGCGCTCGACCGTGCTGCGTCTCTGCTCATCTGACGTTGTACGTCTGACCGCGATCGTCGGCCCGGCCGAGTCCGCTGACGTAGGGTCGCGACCGTGGAGGTCATCGACTGGGGACTCGCTCGCACGATTGGCCGACGCCTGTCGCCGTCCGGGCCGACGTCCTCGCCAGACTCCGCACGATCAGCAGTCGCCGAGTTGCGGGCACTTGCTCAGTACGCCGTTGATCCGGTCCGCGAGCGCACTGGCCTCGATGCCGGCGATGCGCCCGAGGCAGTCGTCGTCGACCGTGGCGCCTGGATCGACAGCAACATCAACGGCTTTCGCGTCCTGCTCGCCCCCCTGCTCGAGCGAATGGCCAGGGAGCAGCCCTCACTGGTGACAGCGGTGGGATCGCGCGCGACCGCACTTGAGGTTGGTGCCGTGTTCGCCTTCCTGTCGGGGAAGGTGCTGGGACAGTACGAGGCGTTCACCGCCACCGGGGAGGGCCGGCTGCTCCTGGTCGCGCCCAATATCGTCTCGGCCGAGAGGCGCCTGGATGTGGAGCCGCGCGATTTCCGGCTCTGGGTATGCCTGCACGAAGAGACGCACCGAGTGCAGTTCGGGGCAGTTCCCTGGCTCGCCACCCACCTGATCGGCGAGATCCACGACTACCTCGCGATGTCGGGCGTCGGGGCGGGGGATTCCCTGCGGCGGCTGCGTGCGGGACTCGCGGCCGCAGTGGCTGCCGCGCGAGGGGTCGAGGGGGCGTCGCTGGTCGATGCCGTGCAGACACCTGAGCAGCGGGTCATCGTCGACCGAATCACCGCACTGATGAGCCTGCTCGAAGGTCACGCCGACCACGTGATGGACGAGGTCGGCCCCGAGATCGTGCCCACCGTAGCGACCATCCGGGCGCGGTTCGACCAGCGCCGGGGCCAGCCCGGCCCGATCGACTCCCTCGCACGCCGGATGCTCGGGCTCGACGCGAAGCTGCGGCAATACTCCGAGGGACGTGCCTTCGTGTCGGGCGCGGTTGATCTTGTTGGTCGCGACGGCTTCAACCGCGTGTGGTCCGCCCCTGCAGCGCTCCCGACCCGCGAGGAGATCCTGGACCCGGCGGCGTGGTGTCGCCGGGTCGCAGCGGATCTGCTCACATGAGGGGCGCGTCGAGATGACGGGCGTCCTGGGATGACCGCGCCCCCTGTCGAAGTCCGCCGCGCGGTGCGCGAGGCCCTGGCCGATCTGCCTGCCGAGGCCCTCGTCGTGGTGGCGTGCTCGGGTGGGCCCGACTCAGTCGCCCTCGTCGCGGCCGCTCGGGCCGAGCGTCGCCGAGTGGGTGCCGTCGTGGTCGATCACGGACTCCGACCCGAAGCGCGCGAGCAGGCCGCCGTGACGGCCGGGTGGCTGCGCCGTGCCGGCGTCGACCCCGTCGAGGTCATCGCCGTGAGTGTCGTCGACACCGGTGACGGCCCGGAGGCCGCCGCCCGCGACGCGCGCTACCGGGCCCTCGAGGAGATGTGCGAGCGCGTCGGTGCGGCCGTCGTGCTGCTCGGGCACACGCTGGACGACCAGGCGGAGACCGTGTTGCTCGGCCTTGCGCGCGGCTCGGGCGTGCGCAGCCTGGCCGGGATGCCCCGTGTTCGCGGGATCTTCCGTCGACCGATGCTCGATCTCACACGCGCCGTCGTGCGCGCCGCCGTGCCAGATGACGCGCCCGTGGTTCATGACCCTCACAACGCCGACGGCAGGTACGCCCGCGCCCGTGTGCGTCACCGTGTCCTGCCCGTCCTCGAGCACGAACTCGGGCCGGGGATCGCGGCCGCACTCGCGCGCACGGCTGACCTCGCCAGGGCCGATGCTGATGCACTCGATGAGTTGGCCTTGGCTATCGCGCTCGACCTGAAGTCGTGGGCCGACATCGAGGGCTCACTCGACATCGACGACCTCCTCGACCTCGGAGTTGCGGTGAGATCGCGCGTTATTCGCTTGTGGCTCAGGGATTCCGGCGTTCCGGCGGGCGCCCTGAGTGCCGACCATGTCGGGCGTGTCTCCCGGCTCGTCACCCACTGGAGAGGCCAGGGTGCCGTGGCATTGCCGGGCGGTGTCGAAGCGCTGCGCGACTGTGACAGGCTCTCGGTGCGCACCTCCCCGCGACATTTGGAGACCTGATGGACGCAGCACACCTCGGCTCGGACCTGTCCAAGGTCCTCGTCGACGAAGAGTCGCTCCAGTCCAAGGTGCGCGAATTGGCGGCGCAGATCGATGCCGACTATGAAGGCAAAGAACTGCTTCTCGTCGGTGTGCTCAAGGGCGCGGTGATGCTCATGGCCGATCTGTCGCGAGCGCTCGCGAGCCCCATCGAGATGGATTGGATGGCGGTGTCGTCCTACGGCTCGGGCACCAAGTCCTCAGGAGTGGTGCGGATCCTCAAGGACCTCGATCGCGACATCATGGGCCGTCATGTCCTGGTGGTCGAGGATGTCCTCGACTCGGGCCTGACTCTCTCGTGGCTCCTGCGCAACCTGCGCTCGCGTGGCCCGGCGTCGGTCGAGGTGTTGACGATGTTGCGTAAGCCAGATGCCGTGAAGGTTGCGGTCGACGTCAAGTACGTCGGCTTCGACATCCCGAACGAATTCGTGGTCGGTTACGGCTTGGACTACGCCGAGAAGTACCGCAATCTGCGAGTCGTGGGAACCCTGGCTCCTCACGTCTACTCCTAACCCTCCCCGCGCGGACGCGCACGCGGGCGGGCCGGTGTAACGTCGAACCACTCGCGCACCCGGCCGGAACCCCCGGTCACCAGGGTCGTCGCCGGTGAAGATCAGGAGGGACGGGGCCGAGAGGCCCCGCGTCATGGACATCAGGCGAATCATCCGCGGTCCCATCATCTGGATCGCCCTTGCCGTGTTGCTGGTGATCATCGCCAGCAGCCTGCTTAGTAACCTGGGCGCGCCTCGCGACGTCGGCACCTCCCAGGTGGTCACGGCGATCTCCGAAGGCCAGGTCACGTCTGCCACGATCCTCGGGGGCACCGACCAGCGCATCGAGGTCACCCTCACCGATGGCACCAAGGTCCGGGCCCAGTACATCGAGGGTCAGGGTGTCCAGCTGCAGAACCTCCTCCAGGAGCAGGTCAAGGCTGGCGCCCTCAAGGACGGCTATAACGTCGACAACCCCAAGGACAGCGTGCTGCTGTCACTGTTCTACGCCCTCTTCCCGGTGCTGCTCATCGTGCTCTTGCTCTTCTTCTTCATGGGGCAGATGCAGGGGGGCGGCAACCGGATCATGAATTTCGGCAAGTCCAAGGCCAAGCTCGTCTCCAAGGACATGCCCAAGACCACGTTCGCCGACGTCGCCGGTGCCGACGAGGCAGTCGAGGAGCTCCAGGAGATCAAGGAGTTCCTGCAGGAGCCCGCGAAGTTCCAGGCCGTAGGGGCCAAGATCCCTAAGGGTGTGCTGCTCTACGGTCAGCCGGGCACCGGCAAGACGCTTCTCGCGCGTGCAGTCGCCGGCGAAGCCGGAGTGCCGTTCTATGCGATCTCCGGCTCGGACTTCGTCGAGATGTTCGTCGGTGTCGGCGCCAGCCGCGTGCGGGATCTGTTCGAGCAGGCCAAGGCCAACGCTCCGGCGATCGTGTTCGTCGACGAGATCGATGCGGTCGGCCGACACCGGGGTGCTGGCATGGGTGGCGGTCACGACGAGCGTGAGCAGACCCTCAATCAGCTTCTGGTCGAGATGGACGGCTTCGACGTCACCGGCGGCGTCATCCTCATCGCTGCCACCAACCGTCCCGACATCCTCGACCCCGCATTGCTGCGTCCGGGCCGTTTCGATCGTCAGATCGCGGTGGCTGCCCCCGATATGAACGGGCGCGAGCAGATCCTCAAGGTGCACTCGCGTGGCAAGCCGCTGGCCGATGACGTGGATCTCGGGGCAGTGGCGCGTCGCACGCCGGGCTTCACCGGCGCCGACCTCGCGAACGTCCTCAATGAGGCAGCCCTGCTCACGGCTCGCACCGGAGGCACATTCGTCGACAACCTCTCACTTGACGAGGCCATCGACCGCGTCATCGCCGGGCCGCAGCGCCGCTCGCGCCTGATGAGCGAGCACGAGAAGAAGATCACCGCCTACCACGAGGGCGGTCATGCTCTCGTGGCTGCGGCGTTGCCGCACACCGACCCGGTGCACAAAATCACGATCCTGCCGCGAGGCCGTGCCCTCGGTTACACCATGGTGCTTCCCGAGCAGGACAAGTACTCCACGACCCGTGCCGAGATGCTCGACCAGCTCGCCTACATGCTCGGCGGGCGCGCAGCCGAGGAGCTCGTCTTCCACGACCCCACCACCGGCGCGTCCAACGACATCGAGAAGGCCACGGCCGTCGCTCGCGCGATGGTCACCCAGTACGGCATGACCGAGCGCCTCGGGGCGATCCGCTATGGCCAGGAGCAGGGCGAGGTCTTCATGGGCCGCGACTTCGGGCACACACGCGACTACTCCGAGGATGTCGCCGCGGCCATCGACCAGGAGGTGCGCGCCTTCATCGACGCCGCACACCACGAGGCCTTCGAGGTCCTCGTCGACAACCGCGACATCCTCGATGCGCTCGTCGTCGAACTCCTCGAGAAGGAGACCCTCGACAAGGCGGACATCGCAAGGATTTTCGAACCGCTCCGTCGTCGGCCCGAGCGCCCGGCCTGGACGGGGTCTTCGCGTCGAGCACCCAGCGAGCGCGGGCCAGTGAGCACGCCCAAGGAGATCGCGGCGGCGAATGGCAGCGCACCCTCGGACGATGTCGCCGCCGAGTTGTCCGATAGCCCCACCGAACCGGGAGTGTGATTCCCACGTGACCACCTCCGATGGGTTCGTCGAGGACGCCTCCGGATCGGCAATCAGCGCCGTGCATGTGCCCGAGGTCGCGGTGACGGTGCCGTTCGACCACGCTCGCGCTGAGGCCGCTATCCGGGAACTGCTCGCGGCCGTGGGCGAGGACCCCGACCGCGAAGGCCTGCGGGACACCCCGGCGCGGGTCGCACGCTCATATGCAGAACTGTTCGCGGGTCTGCGCCAGACCCCGGACGAGGTGCTCACCACCACCTTCGATCTCGGCCACGACGAGATGGTCGTGGTCAAGGACATCGAGGTCTATTCCACCTGCGAGCACCATCTCGTGCCCTTCCACGGTGTCGCACACGTCGGCTACATCCCGGCCCATGACGGCCGGATCACGGGCCTGTCCAAGCTCGCGCGACTCGTCGACGTCTACGCCAAACGCCCTCAGGTGCAGGAGCGCCTCACCACCCAGATCGCCGATGCACTCGTGCGTATCCTGAACCCGCGCGGCGCCATCGTCGTGATCGAGTGCGAGCACCTGTGCATGTCGATGCGGGGGGTGCGCAAGCCGGGTTCGCGAACCCTCACCAGCGCGGTCCGCGGTCAGCTCCGCGACCCCGCCACGCGGGCCGAGGCCATGAGCCTCATCCTGCACTGAGGCTCTCCCATCGCCCCGGCCTATCACTCGTGACCACGTCACCGCCTCACCCGATTGGCCTCCCGGACTCCCTGGCCTCGGCTGAGCGCTGCCTCGTGATGGGCGTACTCAACGTGACACCGGATTCCTTTTCCGACGGCGGTCACTGGCTCGATGTCCACCTCGCAGTGGCGCACGGCCTCGCGATGGTCGAGGCCGGAGCCGATCTCGTCGACGTCGGCGGTGAGTCGACCCGACCCGGAGCACAGCGCGTTGCTCCGGACGAGGAACTCTCCCGTGTGATGCCGGTGATCGAAGGTCTCCTCGAGCGCGGAGTTGTCGTCAGCATCGACACCATGTGGGCCGCCACCGCTCGGGCCGCTGTAGAGGCGGGGGCTGTGATCGTCAATGACGTGAGCGGCGGCCTGGCCGACCCGGCGATGCTCGAGACGGTCGCACGACTCGGAACCCCCTACGTTGCGATGCACTGGCGAGGTCACAGCGACACCATGCAGGAGCTCAGCGACTATGACGATGTGGTCTCGGAGGTCGTCTCCGAGCTGGCCGAGCGCCGCCAGGCCGCGATCGATGCGGGTATCGACCCGCGCGCGCTGGTCCTCGATCCCGGCCTCGGTTTCGCGAAGGAGCCCTCGCACAACTGGGCTCTGCTGCGCCAGTTCGATCGCCTGCTCGCCCTCGGACATCCCGTACTCGTCGGGGCCTCTCGCAAGAGGTTCCTGGGCGAACTTCTGGCCGAGGGTGGGGTCCCGAGGGCGATGTCGGGACGTGACGTCGCCACTGACGCCGTTACCGCTCTGGCGGCCGCGGCGGGGGCCTGGTGCGTGCGGGTGCACGACGTGGCGGGCAGCCGTGACGCGGTGCGAGTGGCGGCCGCATGGCTTCGTGGGTGAAGGTGGGCGCGTGAACCTTCCTGCTGGTGCCTCCGACCTGTCCGCGTTCGACCGGATTGGCGTGACCGGTATCTCCGCTCACGGATTCCACGGCGTTCTTGACCACGAGCGGCGCGACGGTCAGATCTTCATCGTGGACGTGACGCTCTTCCTGGACTCACGCCCCGCGGCGGCGGCCGACAACCTCGCACTCACGGTCAACTACGCCGAGGTCGCGGCAGCGGTGGTGAGGCTTATCGAGAGTGACGCGGTCGACCTGATCGAGACCCTTGCCCAGGACATCGCCGACGCCTGCCTTGCTCACGAGATCGTCGGCGCGGTCGAAGTCACGGTGCACAAGCCCGAAGCACCAGTCGGTGTCGCCTTCGGCGACGTCACGGTCACGATCGTGCGTCATCGGTGAGTCTCGTCGCCTTCGGGCTCGGTGCCAATCTCGGTGATCGGGTTGCGGCTCTTCAGGGGGCCGTCGACATCCTGTCCCCACATTTGCGCAACGCCCGGGTCTCGGCGATCTATGAGACCGCTCCGATCGGCGGCCCAGAGCAGCCCGACTACGCGAACGCGGTTCTCGTGGGCGAGTCCGACGCGTCGCCACTCGACCTTCTCTCACTCGCCCAGGAGGCTGAATCTGCGTGGCATCGCACGCGTGAGGTGCGTTGGGGCGCAAGGACTCTCGACGTCGACATCCTGTGCGTCGGCGACACCGTGAGCACTGATCCCATGCTCACCCTGCCGCACCCGCGCGCCCACGAGAGGGCATTCGTCCTCGTCCCCTGGGCTGAGGTCGACCCGGAGGCCGCACTTCCCGATGGTCGTCGTGTGGCCGGACTTGCCGACGCGGCCATGGCGCTCGCGGGGGCTGAGTCCGTGCGCATTCGGGGCGACATCACGTTGCTGGTGCCTGCGCCGTGAAGCCCACGCGCATCCGCCTGCTCGTCGCGCTCGTGGTGATCGCCGCAGCCGCGGGATGGGGTATCGCGAAGGTGGTCGACGCCTACGCGAGCAGGTCACTACCCGTTCCGTGGACGGCGCCCGTCGTCATGACGGTGCTTGCGATTGCGATCACTTTGTGGGCGCGCGGCACCCGGGCCCGGCTGGCCCGTCGCCCGGGAACGACCCCGATGGACCCCCTGCTGGCGGCGCGATCGGCCGCGCTGGCGCTGGCGGGATCGCGCACGGGGGCAGTCGTGGCTGGCCTCTATGCGGGCATCGCACTCGCGTTCGCGCCGAGGTGGGACGTCCTTCCCGTCCGCGAACGGGTCATCCTCGCCGCGGCGACCGTGGTGGCGTCGGGCGCGACGACGGCCGCCTCGCTGTGGCTCGAGCGGGTCTGCCGGATCCCTCCTGGCCCTTCCGGTGAGGGCAAGGCCTAGGGTCGGGGCATGGACGAGAACTTGGTACTAGAGGACCTGCCCTACGACGAGCTCAGGGAGCGCGCATTCACCCTGGCCGAGTCACGGCATGATCTTCGGTTCTTCATCGATCTGTTCACCCACACGCCCGCGATGCACGATGCCTCCGACGAGGGCGGCTCGCTGGGCGATATCAGCGGCAGCATTGTCGAGTCCATCCGTGCCGCGCGCAGCCTGTTCCGAGGGGGCTCGGTCGGAGACCTCGAACCGCTCTTCCGTGCCAGGTTCGCGACCTACATCCGCGATCACTCCCCGAAGTAACGGCCGGGCGACCTCAGCGAGCGGTCGGCGCGCCGGGAGTCCGGAAGCGAGCGGCGGCGCGCAGGCCCCCGGACGGCGAGGTGTCGAGCCACACGGTGCCGCCGCTGGCCTGGGCGAGCGAGGCGACGACCGCAAGGCCCAGGCCACTGCCTGATCCCTCCTGGCTGCCACGCCAGAACCGGTCAAACGCTCGCTCGCGATCCGCCGGTGCGAGCCCCGGGCCCTGATCGTCGACGGTAAGTACGACGCCCGCGGGATCGAGACGCACGCTGACCAGAATCTGGCTTCCATGGGGGACGACGTCGAGCGCGTTGTCGAGGTAGTTGTCGATGATCTGGTCGACGGCATGGGGCACTGCGCGCGCGATCGCCATTCCCGGTGCATCTAGCTCGATTCTCACGTCCCGCTCACCCGCGAGTGATTGCCAGGTGCCAACACGTTCAGCGGCGATCGTGGAGACGTCGACGAGGACGGTCGACTGGTCGCGGTTGTCGGCGCGCGCGAGGACGAGCAGGCCGTCGACGAGGCGCTGGAGGCGGTCGATCTCGTCCCGTGCGGCGTCGACCTGCTCTGTCGCCGGGTCGTCGATGCGCATCAGCTCAGCCGCGAGGTCCAGCCGCAGACGCAGCGCCGTGAGTGGGGTGCGGAGCTGGTGCGACGCGTCACCGGCGAATCCCCGTTGCGACTCGACGAGGTCTTGTACGCGATCGGCCATGGTGTTGAACGACTCTGCGAGTTCCCCGATTTCGCCTCCGCCGGTGACATCGGCACGCGCGTCCATGTCGCCGACGGCGATTCGCTCAGCGGCGTCAGTGAGCCGCCTAATCCGGCGCGTGACGGTGGCAGCGACCAGAACCGCGATGATGCCTGCCGCTGCGAGGGTGATGAGGGCGGCGACGCCGAGGCCGCGGACGCGCTCGTCGACTGAGGTGTTGACCTCACTCGAGGGGTAGCTCAACCGCACTGCGCCCAGCACGTTGGTGCCGGCACGGACCGGAACGGCGACGAAGAGAAGCATGTCGCCCAGGGTCTGCGACTCGCGCTCGCCCGAGACTGCGCGGCCCGCGAGCGCCTCGACGATTTCGGGCCGGTTCGTGAAGTCCTGACCCGTGGAACCGTCTGACGCGGCGATCGCGAGTCCCTGGTTGTCGACGACGACAACGCGTGCCCCGCTGGTCTTGGCATAAGCCTGGAGTGGGGCTGAGAGTGCGGCGCTCGGCTGGGGTTTCGCGACCTCGAGGGCCTCGACGGAGAGTCCGGCAAGGGTGAAGGCGTCACGCTGCAATCCGGTGATGATGCGGTCGTGCTCGACGGTGCGTAGGTAGTAGGCGAGAGGGATGTTCTGCACCAGTAGGACGAGTGCCGTGAACCCGACGAGAACCGCGACGAGACGCCACTTCATCGACACATCACGGCGACCCGAGACGGAAGCCGACTCCGCGGACGGCCTCGACCCATGCGGGATCGCCCAGCTTCTTGCGGATCGCGGCCACATGCGCGTCGATGGTCTTCGTTGCGCCGTACCAGTGGCCTTCCCAGACGTGTTCGAGGATCTCAGTGCGACGACGAACGGCACCAGGATCGTCGGCGAGGAATGCGAGAACGTCGAATTCCTTTGCGGTGAGGGCGATTTCCTCATCACCAAGATGGACCCGTTGCGCTCGCCGATCGATCCTGAGTCTGCCTACCTCCTGGATTGCGGAGGCTTGTGGCTGCGGCGCGGGCGTCTGCGTGCGACGAAGTACAGCGCGGATCCGTGCAGCGAGTTCGCGCATCCCGAACGGCTTGACGAGGTAGTCATCGGCCCCGAGTTCGAGGGCGATCACGCGATCGGCCTCGTCGCCTCGCGCACTCACGATGATCACCGGCACCTCGGAGGCGGCGCGGATTCGACGGCAGACCTCCTGGCCGTCCATGTCCGGGAGCCCGAGGTCGAGTAGCACCACGTCGGGAGGCGACGTTGAGGTGACTGATGCGAGAGCGGCTGCGCCAGTGGTCACGTGCACGGTGACGAAGCCCAGAGATCTCAGCCCGTCGATGGAGGACGCGGCGACCGCGGCATCGTCTTCGACCAGGAGGATCAGCACCCGCACATTGTGTCGGTCTGACGGGGGTGGGCGCTCGTCAACGCCTGCCTGGGCGGGCTGCGCCGGCCGGTCTTGGACGTTCCTTGGGCGAGCGCGGTGCGTCTTCGGTGTGTGGGGCGCCTACCGTGGTGGCAGGTGGTCGTGTGGCGAGGGTTCGCGAGAGGGAGGTGCGGCGATGAGGCGAGTGGGCCTGATGGCGAGCTTGACGGTCGTCGGCGTCGTCGCCGCAGGGGGTACTGCGGCGGCGCTCAACGCGCGAGTTCTTGATCCTCGCTCGACCGTTCCGGTGGGCGTGGCCGAGGTCTTCCTGCCCAGCGTCGCGTTGAGTCCGAACCCCGATGCCACCCTCAGCGATGCGCCGTCGACAGTCGACGTCGCGAGTCCCAGCCTGACGGAGGTCACCTCCGCCCCGGCGATCGCAGACCCGTCGGAGTCGGGGGCGACGACACACGGCAGTTCTACGCCCGCCGCCTCGCCGGGGGACGCAATCGTCGACGGCGAGATCGGGGAGTCGCCGACCGACGTGACTGAGCCAGAGGACGACGAGACATCCGCCTCGTCGTCGAACGAGGACCCCGCGGACGACTGAGCCTCGCGGACCCCACGTCCGCTGACTCGTCGGCTAACCCCCTCGTGTCCGCAGGATCTCGGCTGCCCTGCGCCGTAGTCTGCCCACATGGTCAGGCACTCGAAGGCGAGGCACGCGCGGCCCCGGGGGCGTGGCGCATTGCTCGCCTCCTACGACCTCCTCCGAGCGCAGGCCGCGGACGCTGCGGCGGCACGTTTCGCCGATCAACTCGACGTGGTGCGCCTCAGTGTCCTCATCGCCACGCTCGGCGGTCACCTCGAGCAGCTCGTCAGCGAGTTGGCTGCTGTCAGGCGTGAACTCGATTGGGCCCGCACGTCGCCTGCGCGGACCGATCGCCATATCGACGGGCTGCTTCACCAAGTCGCCGATCTGCGGATGACCGTGGATGCCCAGGCCAGTGGGCTCGCCGCTCTTACCTCGCAACTCACGCTCTCATCGGCTCGTGCGCTTGAGGCGTCACCTGTGACCCGTGTCGACGATGGTCCGCGTTCGGATCCGCCTGTGGCGCCGGAGTCCCCGCGTCAGCCGCTCTCAATTGATGCCAGCGGGCTCGCCTCCGACTTCGTGTCGGACGACGAGGTCGTGATGCGACTACGTCTGATCCGCCAGAGTTTCGACCGCTGAACCGCTGAGGCTCAGACGGGGGACTTCGCCCGCCAGGGCATCACGACCTCCGTGCGCCACTTCGCGGGGTCGGCTTCCTCCATCGGATCGGTGAGGTAGACCTCCCAGTGCGGGCCCGCAGGCTCGACGCCATGGCCGCTCATCCAGTTCTTCAGCGCATCCACGGCCGAGGCGATGCCGTCATATGGTCCGACGTGGGTCGTCACCGCAACGGGGCCCGCGGGTAGCGATCCCGGTGCGACCCGGCCGCTCACCGAGATCGGCGACGCCACCGGCGCGCCTGCCTCCACCTCGAACTCTCCGTCATGCATGACATACCGGGCGAATGGCGGGCCGGTCGGTGCGATGTGCTGTTCGGTGAGCACCTCGTACACCTCGTCGTACGCCTGCGGCATCCACTCCGATACCCGCTCGATCGGGAACTGCCCGCTGACTGCCGCGGTCACCTTCTCGGCCTCGTCTCGGGTGTCCACCACGTAGGTCATGACTGCCTCCTCGCCCCGGGTCAGCATCTCGGTCGACGAGTCGTCGACGTGGATGTGCGGGATGGTCTTCAGGGACGTACTCGTCTCCTCAGGATCCATCAGGAACTCAGGGCCGCGGGGCCGAACGCACAACTTCAGGGTGTGGCTGGGGATAGTTCGCCTGCGACTTGTGTGCCAATGCGCCGGATGGGAGTGATTGTCACGTCGCGCTGGTGAACTACTTGTCGAGGTCGCCCACGACGTAGAACATCGAACCCATGATCGTCACGACATCGGTGAGCCTCTCGCCAGCCAGCTGCTCGCCGAGCACCGAGAGGTTGTTGAAGGATGCGCTCCGCAACTTGAGCCGCCACGGAGTCTTCTCCCCTCGGGAGACCAAGAGGTAACCATTGAGCCCCAAGGGATTCTCGGTCCAACAGTAGGTGTGTCCCTCTGGCGCTTTGAGGACCTTGGGCAGTTTGAGGTTGACGGGGCCGGCTCCGAGCTCATCGAGGCGGTCCAGGCACGCCGTCGCTAGATCGAGTGACGCGAACACCTGATCGAGCAGTACCTCGAACCGGGCCAGGCAGTCGCCAGCCGTGCGCGTCACGATGCGCAGTGCCCCGAGTCGTGTTAGTTCGGCGTAGGCGAGGTAGGGCTCGTCGCGCCGCAGGTCCATGTCCACGCCCGAGGCGCGCGCGATCGGGCCGGACACTCCGTACTGCTCAACCTGCTCACGGGTCAGCACTCCGATGCCGCGAGTGCGTTCGGCGAACTGCGAATCTGCGCCGATAAGTGTCTCCAGCGGCGACAGGCCGGCACGGACCGTGTCGAGGGCTGAGCGCGCGCGCCCGAGCCATCCCTCCGGGAGGTCCTCGCGAAGTCCACCGACGCGGTTGGCCATGTAGTGCATCCGGCCGCCGGAGGCCTCCTCCATGACGCGTTGGATCGCCTCGCGCTCGTGGTAGGCGTAGTACGCCGGGGTGATCGCCCCGCTGTCGAGTGGGTAGGCGCCCAGGAAGGCCAGGTGGTTGAGCACCCGGTTCAGCTCTGCCAGGAGCGTGCGGGCCCAGGTCGCTCGCTCGGGGATCTCCATGCCGAGCATGCGTTCGACGGCGAGCACGATGCCGAGCTCATTGCAGAACGCGGAGAGCCAGTCGTGCCTGTTGGCCAGGACGACGGCCTGGCGGTAGTCGCGCACTTCGAACAACTTCTCGGCGCCTCGGTGCATGAAACCGATTCGCGGCTCAGCTGACACGATGCGATCCCCGTCGAGCACGAGCCGGATCCGTACGAGGCCAGCGGCTGCGGGGTGGTGCTCACCGAGGTCGAGCGGCGTGTCACGTGTGCCGTCGGGGCTGCTGAAGCCCAGGCTCGCGGCCCCGACCCCGACCGTCACCTCGCGCAGTGCGCCCATGGCCGCATCGTCGCAGATGACGGATGGCGGTCGATCACGCGGCTCACGCCCCGGGAGTGGTTGCCACGCGGGCATGATCTCAACGTCGTTAGGCTGGCGGCGCAAGTCCGGTGCCACCCCC
>CAFBPU010000033.1_pt1 | contig 29394 bp, 30 predicted proteins | sample 7269791 | NCBI WGS metagenome assembly CAFBPU01 (sample SAMEA6814154, study PRJEB35770) | freshwater metagenome | biome: Freshwater; feature: Freshwater reservoir; material: water | place: Czech Republic | collected 2017-06-27 | depth 30m m
GAGCGATGACTCGCAGAGCAAGTTCGTGAGCGACTTCGTCGCCGCCTGGGTCAAGGTTATGAACCTCGACCGGTTCGACCTCGTCTGATCCCGAAGTCCAGGTCGGCCCTCGTGGCCGGCCTGGACTTCATGGACGTGGTGGCCGTCATCCGCGGCACTCGACCGCCCACCCCCTAGCCAAAGCCCTCCCCGAAGCGCCATAGTGCGAGAAGCACCAGCGCGAATCCCCCGAATGTGCAACCCAAGTTGCACCACGCGGTGGGACGTCGAAGGGCAATCGGCATGGATTCGGTTCGCGGACTCTCGACCTTCTTGACCTACCTTGCCTCGCGTCCGAGCCCCGACCAGGCACTCGCCGCATGTCTGCGCGGGCCACTTGCGAGCTTCGACACCGAGTTCGGGTCGATCCACCTCCCCGACGATGAACGCACTCTCGTGATGGTCGGCATGTGCGGTATGTCCGCAGCCGAGGCCGACCGCTACCGGACCATTCCTCTGGGTGTCGATATCCCGCTCAGCCGCTCGTACCTCAATGTCGAATTGATCCAAGCCCAACCCACAGACCTCGCGCTCGAGTTTCCGACGCTGGTCGCGTTGGACTCCGAGATCCTCGACGGCCTCGAGGTCCGGGGGCACGGGGGCACGCTGTTCATCGTGCCCATCATCCGCGGCGGATACCCCGTGGGAACACTCGGCTTCAAGTGCCGTGGTGTCGTCACGTTGTCGCCCTGGCAGGTCCAGTTCCTCCTCGCACTGGGGGCCGCGTTGGCCCTGTGGCTGGCGGATCCGGAGTCGAAGATCGACATGCCGCGAATGACCCGATGGGACTCCGCAGACGAGGCGTGGTCACTCACCCCACGCCAAAGCAGCATTCTGCTATTGGCCGCAGCCGGCAAGAGCGGGCCGGCCATCGCCGGAGCCCTGGGCTTCTCACTTTCCACGATCAAGCAGGAAATGCACCGAATCACCCGCGGACTCCGCGTCGAGTCTCGCGACCAGGCCATCGCCAAGGCCGACAAACTCGGCCTCCTCACAGGATCACATGAGCGGCCCTCGCAGGTGCGGGCCGCGCGCAACGCCTTGCGTGAGCACACGACATTTGCCCCAGCGGACGAGTACTCCGTCTCCTAGCACCTCGGGAGCGCTCGAACCCGCCCGCGCCCGCTTGTAAGCGGCTGCAGGCGGCGAAGATCGACCAATTCACCTTCCCTCTACTTGCCCACAAATCCGCTCGTGACCCTCGAAGGATGGACGATCATGACGGTGCCCACGACGAGCCCGCACGACAGGGCAGTCCAGATGTTCGTCGCTGCGACGCCTCCCGTCGGAGCCCCGATATCGCAATGGCGAGAAGGGTTCGAGGCACTGTGCGCCGACTTCGTGCTTCCGACGGATGCTGACGTCGTCCCCCTAAATCTGGGTGGCGTGCCTGCACTTCGGATCACCGCTCCGGGCAGCGATCCCACCAACGTGGTTCTCCACTTCCACAGCGGCGGATACGTAGAAGGGTCTGCCAAGGGTTACCGCGAGTTCGCCTACCGCCTGTCGGCCGCAACGGGTACGCCCGTCATCGTGATCGATTACCGACTTGCTCCGGAGTTCATGTACCCGGCGCCCATCGAGGATGCGGTGGCGTCCTATCAGGCGTTGCTCGCCGACTACCCCTCCACCAACATCGTTCTCACCGGTGACTCCGTAGGCGGTGCCATGGTGATCGCAGCATTGATGCTGATTCGCGACGAGCGCATCTCACCACCCGCGGCCGGGGTCTCGATCTGCGGAAACATGGACCTCGCTGGCGAGACCGCGTCTTTCGATACCAACAGCGCGCGCGACCCGCTCATCGATCGGCACATGGTTGTCGAGGTGGGCAAGGTCTACATCGGCGACCTCGATCCCAAGCAGACACCACTGGCGTCACCCCTCTATGGCGACCACCACGACCTGCCGCCGTTGCTCCTACTCGCGAGTGACTCCGAAGTGCTGCGCGATGGCTCGGTCGTTCTCGGGGAGCGCGTGCGCGCCGCAGGTGGCTCGGCGGTAGTGGTCTTGGAGCCGGACATGGTCCATATTTGGACCCTGTTTCCCTTCCTTCCAGAGGCGGCCAAGTCCATGTCACAGATCGGCGCATTCGTACGTTCCTCACTGCTCTCGTCTCGAGTCGCATCATGACTACCGCGACCAGCGGCACCTTCGAGGGACGCACCGCGATCGTCACCGGTGCTGGCGGTGTGCTCGGACGTGAGGTCGCAGCCCGCCTCGCTGCGGCGGGTGCCCACGTACTTCTGGTCGATCGCGACCCCGCCGCCCTGGAGAAGACACTCGCCTCACTGGGCACCACCGCCGGCCGGGTGGCCACCCATGTCGCCGACGTCTCGGTCGACGCTGACGTCGCGAGCTATGTCGACGCAGCACGCGCCCTCGGAACGGGTGAGATCGCCCTGTTCTTCAACAACGCCGGGATCGAAGGCGTGGCCGCGCCCATCGAGGACCAGCGGATCGAGGACTTCGACCGCGTGATGGCCGTCAATGTGCGCGGGGTGTTCCTCGGTATGAGCCATGTGCTGCGCTACATGACCCGGGGCGCCGTGATCGTCAACACCTGCAGCACCGCCGGGCACCGCGGCGCGGCCAACCTCGCGCCTTATATCGCCTCCAAGCACGCCGTTCTCGGCCTCACGCGGACGGTGTCACTTGAGAACCAGGAACGCGGGATCCGCATCTGCGCGGTGAGCCCCGGCCCGATCGAGGGACGCATGATGGCCAGCCTCAATACTCAGCGAGGCCTGACCCGACCCGATGACTCAGTCGAGGCCACCGCGATTCGGTACTCGGATCCCGCAGAGGTGGCGGCCGCAGTGATGTTCCTCTTCAGCGACGAGGCCAGTTTCATCACCGGTTCGGCCCTCGTCGTCGACGGAGGAAGGCTCTCCTAAACCTGCTCGATGCGACGAACATAGCCAGTACATGCCTCCGGGCATGTCCCGTACATCCACCGCACATGACCCGATCATGTCCAGTTCGATCGGGGCGCGAGTTTGCATGCCACCTAACGTTTTGCGCTATCGCATCCGGCCCACGGCACAGGTCCGAGGCCGACGACACGCATACGCCAGGAGGCACGCACATGGCACTTCGGATCCGCGCCCGAAAGACCCTGATAGGAGCAGCGCTCGCCACGAGCGCCATCGTTCTCACGGCCTGCAGCAGCACGGGCGCTGAGGCCCCGGCCAGCAGTTCAGCAGCGAGTCCTTCGGAGTCCAGCGCCGCTACGACGCAGGAGATCACCATCGGTTCCACCCTGCCACTCACCGGCACGGGAGCCGCCTACGGCAAGTCGATGCTCGAGGGCCTGCAACTTGGTCTCAAGGACGCCGAGGGCCTGCTCAAGAACGTGAAGTTCAACCTTAAGTCGATGGACTCCCAGGCACAGGCTGGTCCCGCGGTCACCGAAGCGCGGCAGCTCATGGGCCAGGACGGAGCGAAGGTCGTCGTCACGGCTTACTCGGCACCTCCGATGGCACAGTTGCCCATCGCTGAGCAGTACAAGGTCCCGCTGCTTAACGGCGGCGGAAACACCCCTGACCTCGCCGGCAACACGTGGTTGTTCAACGACGCGTTCATGGTCGAGCAGGGCGGCAAGGCGATGATGACCTACGCCCACGACACGTTGGGGATCAAGAAAGTCTCAGTTCTGATCGATACCAACTACCCGCAGTCAACCGCCGAGGCCTTTAAGACCATCTGGACGGACCTATCGGGGGAAGCTCCGCCGATTGAGTTCATTGCCTTCGACGCAACCGACGCGGGACCCGTGCTCGACAAGCTGCTCGCGTCGAACCCTGACGCCCTGTATGTAGCTGCGGGAGGTACCACGCTCGAACTGATCCTCACGCAGTTGGAACAGCGCAGCCTGAAGATCCCGTTCCTCAGCAACGACGGCGCCGTGGTCGGCACCAAGTCCGCGAGCACCGTGTCCTTCCCGATCTACTACGCCAACCCCGCCAAGGGCGCAACGCAGGCACTGAAGGACTCCTACAAGGCCGTCTACGGTGCGGAGCCCGATTTCCTCGCGGTCCAGAACTACAACCTCGGTCGCATCATCGGGGCCGCTGTCGGCAAGCTCATCGAAGCGGGCAAGGAGATCACGGGCGAGAACTTGCAGGCCCTGTTCAACGACCCCAGCCAGACGTTCGCCGTCGATGGAGGTGACACCTCGTTCAGCTCTCGACACATCGCTGCTCAGGATGCCGCAGTCATCAAGGTCGAGGGCGGCAAGTCAACTGAGATTGCGACCGGGCTCAAAACGACCTGATCGCATTGGCCTCCGCCGTGTCCCCCTCGCCTCGAGCGAGGGGGACACGGTCCCCACACTCGCTGGGATTCGACAGTGAACATCACGCTGAACGCTGTAGTGAACGGGCTGATCCTCGGGTGCGTGTACGGGATCGCCGGAATGACCTTCGGTGTGCTGTATCGCATCACAAAGGTCTTCCATATCTCCTTCGCCGCCATCGGCACACTCGGCGCGGTCGTGGCTGTCGCCGTGTCCGGCACATCAGGATCCTGGACGGCGATCACCCTCGGCATCATCGCCGGAGCGGCAGTCGCGGCCGTCGTCACAGCTGCGGCCTTTCTGGCGCTGTACCGACCGCTGATCCGGCGTGGGGCCTCTGCCGGCATCACCTTCATCGCATCGCTCGGTGCTTTCATGGTGATCGAAGCGGTGGTCGCGATCGTGGCAGGCCCCGACGATCGCAAGTTCTCCGTCATGGGCTTCACCCGCCAGTCAGAAGTGCTCGGGCTCAAGCTGAGCGGACTCCACGTCGCGAGCCTCGCCCTGTTCGTGCTGGTCGCCGCAGCGATTTCGTTCTACTTCGCAAAGACTCGCGCTGGGCGACAAACGCGGGCCCTGATCGGCAACCCGGAGCAGGCCGAGCTCGTCGGTATCCGCGTCCTCCTCATCTCGACACTGATGTGTGCCGCGATGGGTGGGATCTCGATCGTGGCCTTCGCCGTCAACGGAATGAACAGCAGCGTCACTTTCGCGGGAAGCCTCCCGCTGACGCTCTTCGGTGTCCTCGCGATGATGTTGGGCGGCGTCGACAATCTGGTGCAGACGGGCATCGCGGGTCTCGCGGTCGGCGCAGTCGGTGGGCTGGCGGCAGCGATTCTCCCCGGGCAATGGTCGAGCACGATCGTGTTCGCTCTGGCCATGGTGTACATCGTGATCCGCCCGACAGGTGGCTTCCTCCGGGTTCGTGCCACATGAACGAGGTCTATCTCGCCCTCCTGATCCAGTTCGCCGTGTTCGCCGTGGTGGCCCTCGGGCTTGACTTCATCGTCGGGTACACCAAGATCTTCTCGGTCAATCAGGGGCTCATGCTCGCTCTTGGCGCATTCAGTTACTCCTTCTGCGTCAAGACACTGGGAACCACCAGCCTGATCACAGCGTGGGCGATTGGCATCGCCGCCGCCTGCCTGGTGAGCCTTCTCATCGGAGTGATCTCACTACGAGTCCGTGGCGACTACTTCGTCGTCATTTCTTTCGGTGTCCAAATCATCGGCATGCAGGCAATCTTCAACTCATCGTCCATCAGTGGCGGTGCGTCAGGTGCCTTCGGTCTCCCACTCCCGTCGATCTTCGGCTGGACCCCTTCGTCGTTGAGCCAGATGGCCATCCTCGCCGTGATCATCACCGTGGCCCTCTACCTGGCAACGGCACTCTTGGTGAGATCCCCCTGGGGTCGGCTGCTTCGGGCCGTCGGAGACGAGGAGTCCGCGGTCGAGGCCGCGGGATTCAACGTGCGGCGAATGAAGTTGGTGGCATTCGTTCTGGGCGGCACTTTCGCGGCGATCGCCGGGCCACTCTTCGTCGGGTCGATCGGGGTCGCGCAGGTGGGCGATTACAGCCTGGGCCTATCGGTCTCCCTGCTCGCGATGGTGGTGATGGGTGGCGCAGGACGTCTCGCTGGCGGCCTCGTTGGCGCGCTGATCTTCGTTGGCGTTCCGTACGTTCTCACGTACACCCACCTGCCGCTCACGACGGCAGCGTTCCTACAACAGGCGATCTTCGGGGCGCTGCTACTCCTCGTCGTTCTGACCATGCCGTCAGGGCTCACCGGCGGTATTGCTCTGGGATGGAAGAACATGGCCCGTCGACGAGCGTCCCACGTCGGCACAGACACAACGGCCAGCGACGATTCCGGCCGTCTTCCGACTGGAGCGCAGCGATGACCGGCCTACTCACAGGACTCCAAGGCGGGCGGATCGACGCAGTCGGACTTACCAAGTCGTTCGGCGGATTCGTCGCCGTCGACAATGTCGACATCTCTATCGATGGCGCCGGTGTCACTGCCCTGATCGGACCCAACGGCGCCGGGAAGAGCACGCTCTTCAATCTGATCTGCGGGCAACTAACCCCCGATGCGGGTTCCGTCCACATCAACGGCATGGACTTCACCGGGAGCCCACCGCACCTCGTCGCGCAACAGGGTGTCGCACGGGGCTTCCAGGATGTTCGACTCTTCCCGTCAATGACCGTGCTCGCCAACGTGATGGTCTATGCACAGCCACAGTCCTCGTCCGGCCTCATCCACACGATGGTGCGGCCGTTCCACCAGTTCAGGCTCAACCGCGAGCTTCGAGCGACCGCGATGGAGTTGCTCGACTACCTTTCGATCGCCCAGCTCGCCGACCAGGAATGTGGGTCCCTCGGGTTCGCACAACAGAAACTCGTTGCCATAGCAAGGCTCTTGGCGTTGCGCCCCAGAGTTCTCATGCTCGACGAGCCAGCATCAGGGCTTGATCACGACGGCCGTGAGGTGCTCACAGACGCGATCACCCACCTCGCAAGTGATGGCCTGACCATCTGCTTCGTCGAGCACAACACCGAGATGGTCCGGCGCATCGCCGACCGGGTCGTGTTCCTGGCGCAAGGCAAGATCCTCGCCTCCGGGACGTCGGACGAAGTCTTCAACCACTCAAGTCTCGCGGAGGCCTACCTTGGCATCGCCTGAACCTCCCGCGCTCGAGCTGCGCTCACTGACCGCTGGCTACGGCGCCCGGAAGGTCCTCAACGGGCTCGATCTGCATGTGCAACCCGGTGAGCTCGTCGCAGTGGTCGGCCACAACGGCGCCGGAAAGACTACGGCGCTGCGGGTGGCCGCCGGACTCAAGACGCCATCGGAGGGCTCAACCTTTCAGTCCGGTCGGGATCTGCGAGGGATGAGCGCATCGGCACGGGCACGCGGTGGACTGGGGTTGGTGCCGGAAGGGGTTGCGGGCCTGTTCCCCACCCTGACAGTGCGCGAAAACCTCGATGCCGTCCAGGTCTACGCCGAGGCCAAAGATCCTGATGGCTGGGCGCATGTCGAAGCCGAAATGCGGGCACTCTTCGCGACCGTCCTCGAGGACCGCAGTGGCCAGGTTGCAGGGTCGATGAGCGGAGGCCAACGACAGATGCTGGCGATCGCGCTGGCACTGACGAGGCGCCCATCCGTCCTGCTCCTTGATGAGCCCTCCACCGGGCTCGGTCCCGCCATCGTCGGGACGATCTTCAAAGTCCTCGAAACCCTGGTCGCCTCAACCTCGACCGCGGTGGTGCTCGTCGAACAGAACCTTGCCGATGCGCTCAAGGTCGCGCATCGGGTGGTGGTCGTCCAGTCAGGCCGGGCGGTGGCGACCTTCCCACGGGACAACTTCCCTCCGGCGACTGAGCTCTGGAAGTACTTCTAAATCCGCGATACCCCGAATGGCGGGGTCGCTCCCCTGATCCAGGAAGGCACATTCATGGTCTACAAGGCGGTTTCGACTTGGTCCACGCCCACAGACATCGTGGAATTCGAGAAGTACTACAACGACGTGCACGTCCCCTTCGCGGCCCGGGTACCGGGCGCACTCAGGCTCGTTCTCACGCGCACCTCGGATGGCTTCGAGACGACCCCGTCCGCCTTCTACCGTGTCGCGGAGATGCACTTCGAGTCGCGCGCGGACTTCGAGAAGGCGACGACCACCCAGGAGTGGGCGGACATGCGGCAGGACGCCGGTTGGGTGCATGAGCGCTTCGGGGTATCCCTCGAGAGTGGTCTCGGCCTTCAGGTGGACGCAGTGCTCGACCCCAGCGGACCGCTGCCATCCATAGAGTCTCGAGGTAAACCCGAGTGACTTCCGATGGACGTCCATTACGCGCCCCGGTCCAGCCCTTCGTTCTGTCGGACAAGGTCGCGATCATCACGGGTGCCGCCAGCGGCATCGGAGCCACCGCCCTCGAGACCCTCAGCGAGGCTGGTGCGCACGTTCGCGGCTGCGACATTTCAGCCCTCAGCGGGAAGGCGCATCCCAACCTGACGGGTAACGTCGAGGTGCGCGATCCCCTCGCTGTCGGCGCCTTCGTGCAGTCGGTCATTGACGAGTTCGGCCGGATTGACATCGTGGTGAACTGCGCGGGCGTCGGTATCACCGCTGACGAGCCGACCCCCGTGCACCTGATGTCGGATAGGGACTGGGAGCTGACCCTCGGGGTCAACTTGACGGGCACGTTCAATGTCTGTCGCGCGTGTATCCCCGCCATGCTCGACGGCGGCGGGTCGATCATCAATATCTCGAGCGTCATGGGCCACGTCGGAAACGCGGGGGCGTCCGCGTACACCGCATCGAAGGCAGGGGTCCTAGGTCTCACGAGGTCCATGGCGCTCGAGTACGCACGACAAGGCCTACGTGCGAATGCCATCTGCCCCGGATTCATCGATACCCCGATGGTTCGTCGGCACCTTGACCAGAGTGCCGATGGCGTCGAGGAGCTCCGACTCATCGAGGCGTCCCACCCTGTGGGCCGCCTCGGAACATCACAGGACATCGCGAACGCCATCCTGTGGTTGGCAGCTGACGCTTCCTCGTTCATGACGGGGGCAGCTCTCACCGTTGACGGTGGCTACACCGCCGCCTGATCGTCCACGTCGAAGGGCACCAAGGGAGAAGCTGTGGCACAGACATCACTTCAGGGAAAGCTCGTCGTCATCACGGGCGGCGCGGGCGAGATCGGCGCGGCCACCGCGCGTGTGTTGGGCGCGGAAGGTGCGCATGTGGTGATTGTCGATCGCCTACAGCCGGACGTCGATCGGGTGGTGGCCGAACTGACCTCCAGCGGAGCTCAGGCTAGTGGGCTCGCCGCGGACGTGATATCCGCGACGGACAGCAGCCAGTTCATGGCCGCCGCCGCCTCGTTGGGCGGGGGTCGCATTGACGGAGTGTTCGCCAACGCCGGCGTACTCGGTGCGATCGGGTCCATCGAGGAACACGACGACGACGACTTCGCACGCGTGCTCGCGGTGAACGTGACCGGCGTCTATCTGACCCTCAAGCACGCGATCCCGCACATGGGCCGTGGCGGAGCCATCGTGGCAACAGGAAGTACTGGGAGCGTCTTCGGAACGGCTGGGCTTGCACCGTATGTGGCCTCCAAGCACGCGGTTCTCGGGCTTGTGCGTTCCGTGGCCAAGGAAGTCTCGGACCGGGGCATCCGGGTCAACTGTGTCTGCCCAGGACCAGTCGACGGATCGATGATGGGCGCGATCGAGGACGCGTTCGGGGGACGCGCACAGGCGCGTGAGTTGTTCGAGGCAACCGTGCCTCTGGGCCGCTACGCCAACTCCTCGGAAATCGCGCAGATGGTGTGGTTCCTCATGTCCGACCGCTCGAGCTACATCACCGGCGGTCACTTCCTCGTCGACGGCGGCCAACGGGCCTGACCCTCGCTACCAAGAACATCCGTCCCACACACAACAAGGGGATCAGAGTGCGCATCGGCCTAGCAATGGACCTGAACACGAACGGCTACAACCCTCCGATGCCATCACCACAGGCAGCGGCAGACGCCATGGACGCGATGATCGAAGAGTGCATCATCGCCGAGCGCGCTGGTTTTCACGGCATCCAAGTGCCCGATCGCCATGGCCGGACCGAGACGATCCTCCCGGGCCCGGAGCAGTTGCTCACGATCCTGGCCCGAGAGACTGAGCGAGTCGCGATCGGCAGTTTCACCTTCGTCGCCACCTTGTTCCACCCGATGAAATCGGCCGAGCAGTTCGCGGTGATCGACAACCTCTCTCGCGGTCGGCTCTTCACTACCCTCTCGCGCGGGTACCACACTGGCTACTGGAAGCAGTTCGGCATTCCGCAGGAACGCCTGCTCGGGCGGTTCAAGGAGTCGCTGCGAATCTGGGAGCTAGCTTTCACGGGCGAGCGGTTCAGTTTCGACGGTGAGTTCTGGCAGGTCGAAGATGGCATCTTGGCGCCGGGGCCCTTTCAAGAGGGTGGGTGGCCGATCTGGGGCGGTGGGCAGGCAACTGACGTCGCGATCCAGCGATGCGCTGAGTACGGAACAAGTTGGACGTGCGACCCGTTCCCGTTACGCAAGGACGTGTGGGACCGCCAGGTGCAGACCTACCGGGACCGCGCCGAAGAGCTCGGCAAGAAGCCGTTCGTCGTCCTCATGCGCGACGGCTGGGTCGGCGACAGCTTCGAGGACGCCACGCGCACCGTCGGTTCCTACTTCCAGGAAGAGATGCGCTTCTACTTCAGAAACGGGATCTTCAGCCACCACCCGGAGTTCCAGAGCGAGGCCGACATCACGCCGGAACGCCATGGCCGTCACATGATCATGGGATCGCCATCCCAGTGCATCGAGCAACTCGAGATGTACGCAGAAGACTACGGCGTCGACTACTTCACCATCCAGTTCCGCGTCGCGGGAGGACCTCCCATGGAGATGGTCCGCGAGCAGATCCAGCGCTTTGGAGAGGAAGTCGTTCAGCCGATCCACAAGAAATACCCCGCGATCGACCACCCCGCGATCCCGGTGGCGTGTCGCTGGTAACCACAAGGCGAAGGTGGTCAACGGCCAGGTGGTCAACCGTGCGGGCCCACCTGTCATACCAGCGGTCGATGCCGAGGGTTCCGGGTACCCTTCGACCCTAGAATCACGCGGTAGGAACGCGCTCGTGGGCACGATCCCCCCGGCCCGTCACCTCCACCCAATAGCATCCCGACACCCCCACCCGAAGGAGCCCACCGATGGCATTCGAGCCCAAGGCCCCGACGATCGACATCGATCCGGAGCAAGTCGCCCCCGACACTTTCGTCATCCACTCGGTGCAGAAGGCCGTCGGGGTTCCGCTCTTCGTCCAGCTCAATTCCCTGGTCATCAAGGGCCGCGAGCCGATCATCATCGACACCGGCACGCGCGCCAACCGCACGAAGTGGCTGAGCGATGTCTTCTCACTCGTCGAGCCCGAGGATGTCCGCTGGATCTTCGTCTCACATGAGGACAGCGACCATGTGGGCAATCTCGAGCAAGTGATGACCGCCTGCCCGAACGCCACGCTCGTATGCGACTGGGCTGTCATGGAGCGGTTCTCCAACTTCTTCGAATTCCCCGTCGAGCGCTGCCGCTGGGTCGAGCATGGGGAGTCATTCGACATTGGCGACCGCACGCTTCGCGTTCACCGGCCGCCGATCTTCGATTCACCCAGCACGCACGGCATCTTCGACACCTCCACCGGCGTCTACTGGGCCGTGGACGCCTTCGCAACCGGCATCCCCGACGCGAATATGGACCTCCACGACCTCAATTACGACGACTGGGCCGAGGGCATGGGCTTCGGTGCGTTCGACGGTGTCAGCGCATGGCTGCCACAGGTCGATCCCAAGAAGTTCAACGCCGCCATCGACACCATTGCCAACCTCAAGGCAAGTTGCATCACATCCGCGCACTCGCCCGTACTTCGGGACACCCTGATCGACAGGGCCTTCGCGCGGCTTCGCGAGCTGCCGTTCATCGAGGCGCCGCTGCCCCCCGGGCAGTCTGTCCTCGACGACATCATCGCGGCGGCTGCTGCCGCCCCCGAGTAGCCCGCGCCTTTCGAGCGATCACGAGCACCCCGCTCACGCCCCCGAGGACGATGCCGGCTCCGTAGACGCCCCAGAAACACAGTGGGCCCCATGTGGCCGACTGCGCCAATGGCGGATCGAACACGAATGCCACGGTTGTCAGGCTCCATACCCCAGCGCCGACAATCGCCACGGTGACGGCCGCAACCCCGAGCCGGCGCGCGAGGTGATCAAGGTGCGTCGCGAGCGCAAGGGCGAGCAGGATCGGCCCTGCGGCCTGCATGCCCCAGGCGAATCGTGTGCCGACGAGATCTTCGGCATAGGCCAGAAACCCCAGGCCAAACAGCATCCACCCCACCGCCCCGAGGGTGAGGGAGCTAAAGGACGCGTGGATGCCAGCGTCGCCCGTCGCCCCACCCTGCTCTAGTCGCGACTCCTTGCGACCCAGCACAAGGAACAGCGCCAGCGCGAACAGCAGATATGCGGCTGACCACGCAAGGTAGAGAACCTGGTTCCATCCCGGGGAGGCATAGGACTCCGGGCTGATCAGGAACGGGACACCACTTACGGCCCACACGAAGAGCCCGATGATTCCGAGCCGCACCGCCCACGAACCGATCCGCCGGGCCATGTGCTCGAGCTGGGTCGATAGCCCCACGGCGACGAGCAGCGGACCTACGACCTGAAGGCCCCAGGCAAGCCTCGTGCCCTCGGGGGTGATCCAGACCGCCAGGCATCCCAGGCCGTAGACAAGAGCCCCAATAGCGCCGCATGTCAGTGAGAGATAAGAGGCATCGATCGTCACCGAGCCTGACCTTGACGGTCGTTCGGCGGTCGTGATCATGGACACTCCTCGACGCTCATGCGTGCTCATCGGCTCTGACAACGCGACGTCAACCGAAGCCGACACCACACATTAGGCGCGCATCGGATCATCGCGTCGTTCATCGCCCGGTTCACCATTCACCCCACCTCGATCCGGATCGACTCCTAGACTCGGTCGTGAGGTGAGTGGCATGTGGGCAACCGCAACACGAGAGAACGATCGCTCCTCGCGCGAGACAGTCGCGAAGCAGCCGATCTCCATGCTGGGCAACGAGTTCTGCGACGCGTGCCACGGCCCTGGCCTGCCGCATGTGTCCCATGCCTATGTGCTCGTCCAGCTTCCCTCCGGGCGTCTCGCGCTGTGCTACCACCACGCGAACCTCTACCAAGGGAAGATCGAGGATCTCGGCGGCGTGCTGCTCGTGGACGAGAGATACCAGTTGCTCGGCCACAGCACCAAGGCCTAGGACAACCCGGGCTCACGCGCGCTGCCGTGAGAGTCAGGTGCGCCCCGGGCGAGCCGCGATCCGGCCCGCCTCTGGTTGGATCAGTGCATGAACCCCGACATCGACGCCGCGCTGGGTGAGGCCTCCGAGCACATGGGAGTCACCTTCGACGAGGGTGTCGCGACCGTGGAGTTCCGTCGGCCCGACAAGCACAATGCCATCTCCTTTGCGATGTGGCAGTGCTTCGCGCGGCTCATGCCCGCGCTGGCCGATGACGACGCCGTCGAGGTGGTCGTCATGCGCGGAACGCCTGGCGGTCCGTTCAGCGCCGGTGCCGATATTGCGGAGTTCGGCACGTTACGAGCGGACTCGGCGGGTGCGCAGCGTTACAGCGAAGTCCTCGCAGCAGGTGAGGGGGCGATCGTCACCTTCCCGAAACCGACCATCGCAGCCATTGAGGGTTTCGCCATCGGCGGTGGCACTCAGATCGCCATCGCATGTGATCTGCGGATCTGCGGCACCAGCTCACGGTTCGCCGTCACGCCGGCCAAGCTCGGTGTGGTGTACGCGCTGTCGTCCACCGCTCGGCTCGTCGAGGTCGTCGGCCCCGCGTGGGCCCGCTGGATCTTGCTCACCGCCGAGCCACTGACGTCCGACGACGCACTGCGCGTCGGACTCGTACACGAGGTTGTCGCCGATGAGCAGGTCATCGATCGCGCCGACTCGATCGCCCGGGTCATCGCCTCCCGTGCGCGGGTGTCGCTGCGCGGTGGCAAGGCGATGATCGACCTCGTCGTCGCTGGCAAGCTGGCCGAGGACGCCAATGTGCTCGCCATGTATGAGGAGTCCTACGCAAGCGCCGAGTACGCGGAGGGTGTCGCGGCATTCCTCGACAAGCGCGCACCTGATTTCCCGGGGGCTCGGTCACCGGGCTAGCTCACGTCGTGCGGCGCAGCGAGGCAAGCAGAGCCGCGGGCGCCTCGACGAGTGCCGGCCCGTACCAAGTGAGGGACCGCCCGCTGACGAGCGCGCAGGGTGCGCCGTCGAAAGCCTCCGGCCCATCGGCGGCGGTGAACAGGTAGGGCTCGTCCGGAAGCACGACGAGATCGAATCTCGGCAGGTCGGCGAGGGCGATCTTCGGGTAGCGCTCGGGATGGTCGGCGAGCACGTTGTCGACGCCCAGGCGGCGAAGGACGTCGCCTGCGAACGTGTCGCGACCGACGTGCATCCAGGGCCGCCGCCAGATCGGGATCACGGCTCGAAGACGTTTGGGCGCAACCGTTTCCAGTGCACCCCAGTTCGCGCGCGCAAGATCGAGCCATCCCAGGTGCGGAGCACCGAGTGCGGTGAGCAGGCGAGTGAGCGAGGTCAGTGCGTCGTCAACGGTTCGGATATCCGTGACCCACACCCGGAGCCCGAGTGCCCGCATCTCCGCGATATCGACCGCCCGGTTCTCCTCGGCGTTCGCGACCACGAGGTCGGGCGACAGAGCAGCAACAGCGGCAACGTCCGGGTTCTTTGTGCCACGGATGCGCGTGACCTTGAGATCCGCAGGATGGGTGCACCAATCGGTGGCACCGACAAGGACGCCGGGTGCACTCAGCGCGATCGCCTCGGTGATCGAGGGGACGAGGCTCACGACACTCCGAACGGCTGCATCGAGCTCGATCGCGGTTCCCTCGTCGTCGACGAAAGACCTCATCACGGTGCGGCCCCCATCAGATCGAGAAGTCCGAGGTCTCCCAGACGCCGACGGTGTTCATCTGCAGACTCGCGGGCTCGGCATGACCGGACACCAGAGTTTCGAGCGCAGCCACGCGGGCGAGAAGGGCCTGGAGCGTGGCCGAGACCGGATCGGGGTTCGAGGACGCGTCCTCGACGAGCGGAGCGGAATTCGGCGCGCGCCCCGAGGAGATCACCTGACCGGGCACCCCGACCACCACCGAGTTCTCACCCACCGACCGCACGAGCACCGAGTTCGCGCCGATACGCGATCCGTCGCCCACCGTGAGATTGCCCAGCACCTTCGCACCCGCGCCTAGGACGACGCGATCGCCGATCGTCGGGTGCCGCTTGCCGTGCTCGAGCGTGGTGCCGCCGAGAGTGACGCCGTGATAGATCGTGACGTCATCACCAATCTCGGCAGTCTCCCCGATCACCACCGCCGCACCGTGATCGATAAAGACGCGTTCGCCGATCCGAGCCCCAGGGTGGATCTCGATCCCCGTCGCCCAGCGAGCGGACTGTGAGAGCCATCTCGCCGGGAACTGCGCCCCGTGGTGCCACATCCAGTGGCTCGCGCGGTGGGCCCAGAGCGCGTGCACCCCGGGGTAGAGAAGGGCGACCTCCCAGCCGTTGCGGGCAGCCGGATCCCGCTCGATCACCGCTCGCACATCACGCCTCATGTGCTTGAGCACGATGCCGCTCCCCTCAGGAGGATTCCTCGATCAGTCGCCGAGGCCGGCGAACAGGGCCGTGCTCAGATAACGCTCCCCGAACGACGCGATGATCACCACGATGACCTTGCCCGCGTTCTCGGGACGGCGGGCGACCTCGGCCGCTGCCCACAGCGCAGCACCGGAGGAGATGCCGACGAGCAGGCCCTCCTCGGTCGCCGCGCGCCGGGCGGTCGCGAAAGAGTCCTCATTGGAGACTGCGATGACCTCGTCGTAGACCGTCGTATCGAGCACGGGCGGCACGAAGCCCGCTCCGATGCCCTGGATCGGGTGAGGACCCTTGACCCCACCGGAAAGCACGGGCGATGCCGCTGGCTCGACCGCCACAATCTGGATCGAGGGCTTGCGCTCCTTGAGGGCCTGGCCGATTCCGGTGATCGTGCCGCCTGTGCCGACTCCGGCGACAAGAATGTCGACGGCCCCGTCGGTGTCGTTCCAGATCTCCTCGGCCGTCGTGCGGCGGTGGGCAGCCGGGTTCGCCGGGTTCTCGAACTGATGGGGCATGAAGTACTTGGGGTCGGAGTTGACGAGCTCCTGAGCCTTGGCGATCGCACCAGCCATGCCGTCGGGGCCGGGGGTGAGGATCAGCTCGGCACCGTAGGCGCGCAGGAGGATCCGTCGCTCGATGCTCATGGTCTCGGGCATCGTCAGCACGATCGGGATACCCCGCGCCGCGCACACCATGGCCAGTGCGATTCCGGTGTTGCCACTCGTGGGCTCGACCACCACGGTGTCGGGCCCGATGAGCCCCGCAGCCTGCGCCGCGTCCATCATCGCGAGGCCGATGCGGTCCTTGACGCTGTGGGCCGGGTTGAAGAACTCGAGCTTGGCCACGACCTGGCCGGCCGCTCCGTCCGTGATCCGGTTGATGCGGACGAGCGGGGTGTTGCCAATGAGTGCTGTGACGTCGTCTGCGATACGCATCGTGCTGCCTGCCGATCGAATCTGGGGGACTGGGGGTCGGCCCCCAACTCAGGTGGGGGCGCAGGGTGCGGGGGTGTCCGGTGCGCGGGCGGGCGAGACCACATGCGCGCCACAGGACTCAGTGGTGGCGACAGCCCATCGAGGTGGAGCGGCACAGGTCGACATGACGGCGACGGATGAGCACCAGCGGCGCACCCGCTCCGGCGCAGGAGGGCGCCGTGCCAGGAGTGCCGGCTGGACGGGGTGCCCCGGATCGCATCACGCCCATGAGGATACGGGCATAGGCCCCTCAGCGCGCCACCCTGGCCTTCTGAGGGTCTGCGTCCGATTGACGGACCCAGATCCCAGCATCGATCAGGCAGAACCCCAGCACCGCTGAGCACAACTCCAGCACAACCCCCGCATCCACCAGCCCTGCGGACGACGGGTGGAGGAATGCGCGGTAAAGCAAAGGCCAAGAAGGCTCGTATGCTGGTCACATAATGACTGTGACTGTGGACGGACCCGGGACGTGGCGGGTCGGCGACGGCTCGGCCGTCGAATTCATCGATGCTCAGGCCGAGTGGGCGCCTTTCGCCCGTGAGGTGCTGATCGAGACCGCGAAGAAGTACCACGGTTTCGTCACCTACAAGGACCTCGCCGAGCAGGTGCAGCTCAGGAGCGGCGTCCGTACCCGCTCCCAGATGCGCAACTGGCTCGGCTCCGTTCTCGTCATCGTCGCCGACGAGGGCAGCCTCAAGGGTGAGCCGGCGCTCACCGCGCTGTGCGTGCGCACGGACGAGACCGCCGGCGAAGGGTTCGCGCACGTCGTGGCCCTCACGGGAGCCGAGCCTTCCGTCGATCTCGAGCCCCTGGCCGCCACCGAGCGGATGAGTTGCTACCGCTTCTTCGGCGCCGAGATCCCGACGGGTGGTGGCCACCCGGCACTCACGCCCCGCGTAGCCTCCGCTCGCAAGCGCGCTGCCGCCGCGATCGTGCGCCCCGTCGTGGTCTGCGCCATCTGCAATATGCAGGTGCCAGCCTCGGGCGTGTGCGAGAACTCGCACTGATCTGCTCGGCACATCACCCGCCCGACGACTGCACTCGTCAGAGGTAGGGATGCAGCCGGAACATGCGGGGGGTCAGACCCCCGCGCCGCTCGAGATAGTTCGCGTAGCCCGGGTAGATCGCGACGAAGGCAGGAAACAACGCCTGCCACGCATCGTCGTCAAGGAGTTCGGCTCGACAGAGCAGGCGCTCAGGGCCGATATCGACCACCACCTCGGGCTGGGCGATCAGGTTCGCCGTCCAGGCCGGGTGCCGGGGCTGGCCGAAGTTGGTGCCAATGAGCACGACATCGTCGCCGTCGCGGATATAGAGCAGCGCGGATGATCGCGGCTGGCCGGTGCGAGCACCTGTCGAACCGAGGATGAGCACGGGGAATCCGTAGAGCGATGCCATCAGGCGGCCATCACGAATCCGCGCAATACGCGGGTCGATCACAGGACCAATCCGACGGTAGAGCGCAGAGAAACCCGCCGTTCGGCCCAGGGTCCGCATCAGGTGGGTCAGCGGGCCAATGTGCACCCGAGCCTCATGGGCGGCAATGCGGTTGAGCTGCGCGCGCAGCGGGCTCTGATCGTCCGACATGCGGGGAGGTTACCGCCGAGTGGGGCACGAAGGAGTGACAGTGGCACGGCCGCGTTCCGGCAGGGTCGGCTCTGGCGGCGACGCGTCGGGGGTCTTACGTCGTGTCGCACGGGCGAGGAGCCCCCAAGCGGGCATGCTGTAACACGAACGCGGGGCCCCTCGATGTATGAGATCGAGGGGCCCCGCTACACGTCCGCAAGGCCCGCGTCCGAGTTGCCCCGTGCGCAGTCACTGACGATCGTGCTGCCTCGCTCACGTCGGCACTCGACGTTTCCCAGTTGCCTGGTTCCTGTCGCCGGAGTTGCCTCCGAACGCACCTGACGATCACTTCGGCGCCGCCGCTAACTCACGCCGGGCCTCGCCGCCACATCGGTTTCCCGATCTGACACCGCCGGAGTTGCCTCCGAATGGCCCGCCGATCGCTCTCGACGTTCCCAGGTTCTCGTGATGGGCCTCGCCGTCAGACCGGTTTCCCGATCTTCCGCCGCCGGAGTTGCCTCCGAGTGGCCCGCCCCTCGTTCCTGGCGTAGGGCTAGTTCTAGTCCTGATTGGCCAAGGGGCACAAGGGGTTTGGCAAAAGAATCAGGACCAATATTTTCGCCCACAGGATGTACACAACTTGTCCTCCGGATTACGAAGGCAGTCCCCAGGTTGTCCCCACCTTGATCCACAGCCAGGCGCAGACTTGATTACTTCTGCATGTGCGAATATGGGTATCTCGCGTCCGCGCCCCCCGGAGGATCTCCATGACCGTCCCGCTCTATCAGGCCAAGGCGGAGTTCTTCCGCACACTGGGGCACCCTGCCCGGATCCGCATTCTCGAACTGCTCAGTGAGCGCGACCACGCCGTGCACGAACTCCTGTCAGAGATTGCCGTCGAGCCGAGCAGCTTGTCGCAGCAATTGGCCATCCTGCGACGTGCCGGATTAGTCGCGCAGCGACGCGTAGCCGGCGAGGTTGTCTACTCCGTGATCGTGCCCGAGGTACGCGACCTGCTCCGCGATGCCCGGGCCATTCTGCGCGGCGTCCTCGACGGGCAGGCGCAGCTCAAGCGCGACCTGAAACCCCCGGGCCGAGCTAAGCGATGAATCCCGGTGGCGCGCCCTCACGATCATGGGGCCGCGCCACGTCGCGGGCCATGGGCATCTGGGCCGCCAGCTCATGGGCTCGCACCCGGACACTGCTCCCGGGCCGCCCCGAACTGATGTCGGTGCGACGCAGCCCCCGTCGGGATCTGCTCGCCGGGCTCACCGTCGCGGTCGTCGCCCTCCCCCTCGCACTTGCATTCGGCATCACGTCCGGACTTGGGGCCGGTGCAGGCCTGGTGACGGCGGTTGTGGCGGGGATCGTCGCGGCCGCGTTCGGGGGGAGCAACCTGCAGGTGTCGGGGCCGACCGGTGCGATGACCGTGGTTCTCGTCCCGATCGTCGCGCAATTCGGCGCCTCGTCCGTGCTCGTCGTGGGCCTCATGTCCGGGATCGTTCTCTTGGGGCTGGCGTACTCCGGTGCAGGCAAGTACATGCGCTACATCCCGCTGCCGGTGGTCGAAGGCTTCACCATCGGCATCGCCCTGGTCATCGGCCTGCAGCAAGTGCCGGCCGCGTTGGGGGTGAAGGGCGCAGGAGAGAAGGTCGCCGTCATCGCATTCGACTCGCTACGACTGTGGTTCGCCCATCCACACTGGGCCGAGCCCGCGATCGCCGCAGGTGTAGCGATCACCATGTTGGTGGCGGTGAGATTTCGACCGACATGGCCGATGTCGCTGCCGGCCGTGATCATTGCCGCCATAGTCGTAGCTACGTCGCACCTGACAATTCCCATGATCGGGGCCATCCCTGCAGGTCTGCCCACACCCTCGATGCCCCATGTGGAGTGGTCATCACTCACGAGCCTGCTGCTGCCCGCAGTGGCCGTTGCCGCGTTGGGGGCTCTCGAAAGCCTGCTCTCGGCAACCGTCGCGGACGGCATGAGCGTCGGCGAACGGCACGACTCGGACAAGGAACTGTTCGGGCAAGGGCTCGCGAACCTCGTCGTACCGTTCGTCGGCGGAATGCCCGCAACCGCCGCGATCGCGCGCACGGCCGTGAACGTGCGTTCAGGGGCACGGTCTCGCCTGTCGGCCGGATTTCACGCGATCGTCCTGCTCGTCGTGATGATCGCGTTAGCTCCCGCGGTCGCCAATATCCCGCTGGCCGCCTTGGCGGGAGTGCTGCTGGCCACAGCGGCGCTCATGATCGAAGTGTCGAGTGTTCATGCGCTTCTGCGATCGACAAGGGGCGACGCCGTCGTGCTCGTGCTCACGACCGTCGCCACCGTGACGTTCGATCTCGTCACCGCAGTGATCCTCGGCCTCGTCGTCGCGGGCTTCTTCGCACTCCAGCAAGTGGCCCGATCCGCACGGCTGCAGGAAATCGCGATCCCCAGCGACGAGGCCGACCACAACGCCGAGGAGACCTCGCTCCTGGCCGACCACATCGTGGCCTACCGCCTCGAGGGGTCGCTGTTCTTCGGCGCGGCCCACTCGTTCCTGCTCGCGCTGTCGGAGGTATCCGACGTCCGGGTGGTCGTGCTGAGGATGTCGCGCGTCGCCACACTGGACGCGACCGGTGCCTCGGTGCTCGCCGACACGATCGCGCGCCTGGAGGCGCGAGAGATCACGGTGCTTCTCTCCGGCGTCAGGCCCGACCATGAGCGTGTGCTCACCCGCCTAGGTGTCTTCGAGCAGCTGGCGCACGCGCGACACGTCTTTGCCACCACTCCCGAGGCCATCGCACACGCGCGCGCGCACGTCCTAAGGGCGTCCCCTGCCGTCACCAATGATGACCACGGGCCGGAATGAACTGGCGGCTCCGTGAGTTCCCTTGTCCGCCGTCGGCCCCGTAGTGTGCGCGGGCAGTGGACTATCCGGCTCGGGATCCACTGATCGCGTTCGCCGAGCACCATCGCGTGGAGGTCACAGGTCATGAACGAAGATCACTCATCCCGGGACTGGCCCTCGGACCCACACATGCGCGAAGTCCTCCAGGGACTTCTCGACGCCGACGTGCCCCAGATCTACGCCAGCGGCGTCAACGAACTCCGTGACCGGATCCGCGAGATGCGCAAGAACCTGCCACCCGGCCCCGAGGTCGAGACCGTCACATCCTTCGTCGTCCCCACCGCATGGGGAGGCGTGCCCGTGCGCTCCTACGCCAGTGAGGGCAGCGGTGGCGGAGTGATCGTCTACATCCACGGCGGCGGCTGGGTCATCGGCGGTATCGACGAATCCGACGGTCTCTGCCGGTATTTGGCACGTGAGAGCGGCCACGAGGTGATCAGTGTCGGCTACCGCCTCGCCCCCGAGCATCGCTTCCCCGCCGCCATCGACGACGCCGATGCCGTGGTCTCATGGGTGTCACGCGTGTACGCGAAAGGTCGCCCGCTCGCGCTGGTGGGTGACAGCGCCGGTGCGAACCTCGTGATCGGGGCCGCCCGACGCGCACGCGACCGCGGCAACGAGCCGATCGACCTGCAGGTACTCGTTTACCCCGTGACCGACCACCGGATGGACACTGAGTCCTACCGGCGCTTCGATGTCGACGGTCTGCTGATGGTCTCGGCCGACATGCGATGGTTCTGGGATCACTACATCCCCGATGCCGAGGATCGCGCAACGCCCGATGCCTCGCCCGCACTCATCGCCGACCTCGCCGGCCTTCCGCCCGCGGTCCTGATCACCGTCGGCTTCGACCCCCTGCGCGACGAGGGTGTCGCGTTCGCCGAAAGGCTCGCCGCTGCTGGCGTTCCCGTCACCACAAGGGAATACCCCCAGATGATTCACGGCTTCCTGTCGATGTTCGCCCGGGTTCCGGATGCGGCAGACGCGATGAAACTCATCGTCGCGGAACTCACACGAGCGCTGAGAGCTTCTTAGCGCTCAGGCCGAGAGCTCGAAGCCAGGGAAGCCGGCCGCAATCTCCTCATTGCAAATAGTGCGGTACAGACCCATGCCGCCGGTGAAGAGCAGCACCACGTTGGGCTTCCCGTCGATGTTGCCGCCGTTGTACCAGGACCGCGTGGTCGAGAGCAGCATCGGTGCCGCGAGCTCAGCGACCCGCTTCGTCCACTCCGACTCCGCCTTCGCACTGGCCTCGATGACGGGGGTGCCCTTCTGACGCGCGAACTCGAGGGCAGTTCCGATCACGCCGATGTGCTGTTCAATCGAGTTGACGGTGTTGCCTAGCGCCGAGGGGCTTCCGGGGCCGACGACAGTGAACAGGTTCGGGAATCCGTGGACCATCAGACCCAAGAAGGTCACCGGCCCCTGGGCCCACTTCTCACGAAGTGACTGACCGTGGCGCCCCTGGATGTTGGGCGCGAGCAGGGGGCCGGTGAGGGCATCGAACCCTGTCGCGAGCACCACCATGTCGAACTCGTACTCGGCGTCGGCGGTACGCAGCCCGCTGGGAGTGAACTCCTGGATAGGTGCTTCGCGGACATTGATCAACCTGACATTAGGCCGGTTGTACGTCGCGAAGTAGTCGGTGTCGACGCACAAACGTCGTGCCCCGAACGGATGGTCGTTGGGTGTCAGCAACGCGGCCACCGCCGGATCGTGGACGGCAAGAGCGATCTTCTCGCTCACGAACGCGACGGCTGTGTCGTTTGCCGCAGGGTTCCGGCTGATGTCGTTGAAGGTGCGGAGGAAACGCGGCCCACCCCCGTCGGCCCACGCGGCCTCGTAGAAACGCCGCCGATCCTCATCGGTGTGGTCCAACGCCGAGCCCATGCTGGTTTGCTCGGGCATCCCGGCCAGCGCGTTCCTGGATGCCTCGCGACGTTCGGGATAGGTACTTCGCAGCTCATCCATCTCACCCGGGCGCAGCGGTCGGTTTCCCGCCGGGACCGACCAGTTGGCAGTGCGCTGAAAGACCAGCAGCTGCTCGGCCTCCTTCGCGATGAGCGGGATGGACTGGACGCCGGTGGAACCGGTGCCGATGACCGCCACCCTCTTGCCCGAGAAGTCGACGCCCTCAGCTGGCCAACTCGACGTGTGAAGAACCTCGCCCTGGAAGGACTCGAGCCCTGGGAAGGCGTCCTTCTTCGGCAGCGAGAGCACACCCGAGGCCATGATGACGTAGCGAGAGACGATGGTCTCGCCGCTCTGGGTCGAGACGCGCCAGAGCTGTGAAGAGTCGTCGAAAATGATGGAGTCGACCACGGTGTTGAACTGCACGTGGCGCCGCAGCTCGAACTTGTCGGCGACGAATTGCAGGTAGCGCAGGATCTCGGGCTGCCCGGCGTACCGCTCGGTCCAGTTCCACTCCTGCTGGACCTCCTCTGAGAAGGAGAAGGAGTAATCGATGCTCTCGGTGTCGCAGCGCGCACCCGGGTAGCGGTTCCAGAACCAGGTGCCGCCGACGTCGCTGGCCCTATCGATCGCTCGAACCGAGAAACCCAATTCGCGCATCCGGTAGATGGCGCAGAGGCCGCCGAAACCGGCGCCCACCACGAGAACATCGAGAAGGTCGCTGCCCTCATTGCCGTGGGAAGACGCGGATTCAGATGACGTTGACACTCTCTCACCGTAGCCTTCGCGACTGATCGCGCACTACTAGCAGATGGGCTAGTGCGACCCGGAACCGATGGTGAGGACCACAAGCCGGGCCTCCAAGGTCCGGCTAGGCCTCCTCGGCCTTGCCCCAAGCGCGCAAGCGCTCGGCCGCCGCGAACGACATCGCATGGTCGATCATCCGGCCCTCAAAGGTGGTGCTGCCGTCGCCCTCTGCGGACGCCACTCGCATCGCCTCGACCAGTCGGATATCACGCCGCATTTCGTGCTCGCCATAGCCGAACTCTTCGTTGATCACGGGAACGTGGCTGGGGTGGATCGCGAGCATGCCCTCGTAGCCGAGGTCGCGACTCTCACGGGCGAACTCCCGCAGGCCGCTGAGGTCACCGATGTCGGTCCACATGCCGGTGATGGGGTTGTGAGTGCCCGCAGAGCGCGCATCGAGGAGGATCTTGGAGCGCATCATGAGGGTCTCGGTGCCTTCGCGTGACCATCGAAATCCGAGTGCCCGCTCGACGTCGCCACCGGCGACGCCGAGTCCGCCCACATAGGCAACACGCGGCGAGGCCGACGAGATCTCATACGCCAGGCGCATACCGGAAGCGCTCTCGAGAACCGGGACGACGCACACGCTGCCGTTCTCGAGTCCGGCCTCGGCCTCGAACCACGAGAGCAAGGTGGCCACCACAGTGACGTCGGACGGCCTGGTGACCTTCGGCACGAGGACACCGGCGAGAGCGGGGCAGGTGATCGCGGCGAGATCGTGCAGGGCGCCGACTCCGTCGAGACCGTTGATCCTCACGAACTGCTTGAGAGGAAGATCCGCGGACGTTTCGAGATGTTCCCGCAGCTGCTCGCGCGCCCGCGACTTCTCGGCCTCGGGAACGGCGTCCTCGAGGTCCCAGATGATCGCGTCGGCGCCGCAAGCCACGGCCTTGGGTGCCAACTGCGGCTTGTTCGCCGGGATAAAAAGCATCGATCGAATTCGCGCAAGCCTGCTCGTCATCTAGAACTACGTCCTCATTGCTCGGTGGTGATGCGGCGGAGAAGGATCAGATGATCTTGTCGGCGGACAGCTGCTCGACATCATCGGCAGAGATCCCCAGCCACTCACGGTAGACGAGATCGTTGTCCTCTCCGAGTGCCGGACCCGAGCGCCACACCCGGCCGGGGTTGCGCTCGAAGCGAGGCACCACGGCCGGCATGCGCACCTCCCCGAGCGCGGCATCCTGAACAGTCACGATGTCCTCGCGCTCACGGTAAGTCTCGTCGGCGAAGATGTCCGCGATGGTCAGGATCTTCGAACCCACCACGCCTGCTGCGGCCAGCTCACGAATCACGTCGTCGGTCTTGTGCCCACCGATCCAGAGGGCGAGCTGGCGATCGAGCTCACGACTACCCGCGCGCTGCTGGTCGACGGTGGTGTAGTCCTCAGCGGGGAGCCCGAGCAACCGCACGATGTTCAACACCGACCGCGGAGTAGCCGAGGTGACGGTGACCCATTCCTGCTCAGCCGTCAGGAAGGTGTTGATCACGGCCCCGGGTGCGACGGCGAGTGAGTTGCCGGCTCGCACAGGAACGGTGCCGAGCTGGTCGTGAATGATCACCCGCCAGTCGATGAGGCGGTAGAGGGTCTCGAAGAGTGCGAGGTCGATCCACTCGCCGCGGCGCTCAGGATCGGCGCCACGCCTGACCAGAGCCGAGGTGACCGCGAACGCCCCCATGAGACCGGTGGTGGCGTCGCCGTGGGAAAACCCGGTGTGCACCGGAGGCCCGTCGGCGAAGCCCGTCAACTGCACAACTCCGCTGCGCGCCTCGCCCATCTTGCCCAGGCCTGGCTCGTTGCGAAGCGAGGTGTTCGAGCCATACCCCGAGATCTGCAGCAGGATCGCAGAGGGGTTAATGCGCGACACCGTCGGCCAGTCGAGCCCGAAGGCCTCGACCGTCTCGGCGCGGAAGGTGACGATGACAACGTCGGCCCAGGCCACCAGCTGGTGAGCGAGATCGAGCCCGGCCTGCTGGCGCAGGTCGAGGGTGACAGAACGCTTGTTGCGTCCGATCACCTTCCACCACAGGTAGTGCCCGTCCTTCGTTGGCCCCATCTGACGGGCAGTGTCGCCCGCACCCGGTGACTCGACATGCACAACATCGGCGCCCAGATCAGCCATCAATGTGCCGGCCAACGGGCCTGCGATGACCTGCGCGAACTCCACAACCTTGATACCGCTGAGCGGGCCTTGTGCGGAACGTGCGTCGGACATGGGAGCCTCCGGGGTTTCCAGGCTCAACGAGTTGCGCCCATGCTCAGTAGTTTCAGGTGACGGGCAGCCGCCGCCTTGGGGGCGATCATGTCAGGAGTCCAGTCCAAACCCAGATCGTTGGTGACGACCACCGACGTGACGCCCTCAAGAACACCCACGCGCTCGGTGATCTCGTGGGAGAAGTAGCCGACCTGCAGGCAGGTGGGTGAGGTCAACCGGAGCCGAACGGTGACCTCACCACCATCGTCGATCTCGAGTTTCTCGAGCAGACCCATCTCGACCAGACCCATCGGCGAATGCGCGGCGACACTGCAGGGATCGGGAATCGAGTTGATGGCGCTCTCGATCTCGTTCCACATCAGCGATCCGCGCTCGGCGAAATTCACCGACTGCCCGCCCCGAAAGGAGTCCTGACGGCACCCGCGAACTGGGTGGTCGAGTACGGGTCGGGCAGACCATTGGCCTTGATCCTGGCGAACTCGTCATCGGCGATATTGGCCTTGAGCGCGTCGACGTCGAGGCCGTGCAGACGCGCGAGGTTGCCGTGCAGGATCTTCTCCTTGTGCGCGCGCGTGATCTGCGGGATCGGGAGGAAGACCCCGTTGTTCTCCAGGATGTCCTCGGGGAACTCGAAGTCGACGAACGCCTGCAGGCTCAGGTTCGGGTGGCAGTTCATCGCACCACTGGCCCAGTACATGCGGTCGAGGATCTCCTCCCCACCCACGCTGAGGAGCCCGGCCAGAGTCTGGGCGAAGACCCGCGGGCGGTTGGAGAGCATGATGTTCAGCGTCTCCATGTTGACCCAGATGTTGGAGAACCGTGCCAAGAGCCAGGCCGTCTCCTCGGTGAACGCCATACCTCCGTGCACCAGCGCGAACGTGAGGTCGGGGAACGCCGACGCGGCACCCTCGACGTCACCCGGGCCGAAGGGCGCCATCCCACTCGGTGCGGGGCCCAGTGGCAGCGACTTGTGGACGGCGACAGTCTTGATACCGAGCTCGCGGGCCTTCTCATACAGAGGGAAAGCGATCTCCGGGTTGTCCATGCGCCACGCGTCGACCTTGCCCGCGTAATAGCTGATCGGGTAGAGCTTGAGGCCCATGACCGAGGGCAACTCTTCGAACTGACGCTCCATCTCATCGAGCGCACCCGGGTGGATGGGGTCGATCGCGATGTAGCCGCCGATGAAGCGGTTCGGGTACCGCTTGACGGCCTCGACTCCCTTGTCGAATCCCGACAAGCCGTCCTTGTAGAAGTAGATCGGCGTCGCGTGGTAGATCGCAACGTCAGTGTTGCTCTCCTTGAAGACGATCCCCGCGGTGTCGTCGACCTGCCAATCCTTGGTCAACTGTGCCGGGTCGAGGTCGTAGCCCGGAGGCTGCGCGGCCAGGAGCCCGCAGTTGAGCTGGTTGATCGGATTCGCCAGCTTGGGATCGGCCTCGTTCTCGGGGCTCATGTCGAAGCAATGCGTCACGCCGTCGATCACGAAAATGCCGTCCTGCACGTTGATCCCTCACTTCTAGTGGGCGGTTGCTACTACGAATGGCACGAGATTGGCGAGTTGACTTTCAGGACTTGAGATCCGCACCGCAGTCGACCGCGAGCGCGACGCCGGTGATGTAGCGACCCTCATCGCTGGCGAGGAAAAGAATCGCGTTGGAGATGTCGACCGGATCAACCCACGGGACGGGCAAGACGTGCATCGACTGTGAGACGTCAGCGATGTCAGCCTTGGTCGGGTTAGGCAGATCCGGACGGAAGAGCTGGTAGCAGTAGTCGTTCATCAACATCGGGGTGTCGACCTGTGTTGGGTGAATGGAGTTGACGCGAATGCGGTTCGCGCCGAGCTCGAGTGCAAGCGAGCGCATGAGCCCGACCAGCCCGTGCTTGGCAGACACGTAATGCCCGATGCCGGGGATCGCGTGCAGGCCCGCTGCCGAGCTCGTGATCGCGATCGAGCCGCCAGACTCCAGCATGTGCGGCACGGCGAACCGGCAGGTGTTCCAGACGCCCGTGAGGTCGATGCCGAGCATCATGTCCCAGGACTCGCGGCTGAGTTCGTGCACGGCGCCGAAGTTGCCGGAGATGCCGGCGTTGGCAGCCACGACGTCGAGCCGGCCCAGCTCGGCGACGCCCGCGTCGATCGCGGCCTTGAGGATGTCGTCGTCGCGCACGTCGGCCTTGTGCCAGCTGATGCGACGGCCCAAGGCCGTGACGAGCCTGACGGTCTCCTGCATGTCCGCCTCGTTGGACATCGGGTAGAGCACACCGTCGATCTGCTCGCAGACGTCGATGGCGATGATATCCGCGCCCTCTTCGGCCAGGCGAACAGCGTGTGAGCGCCCCTGCCCGCGGGCGGCGCCCGTGATGAGCGCGACCTTGCCCTCCATGCGACCCATGATCGGTTCCTCTCCACGGACTCTCACGCTGGCCGTCGGCGTGGTCGGCCCTGAAGTCACGGGAACCACCTGCGACGGATGGCCTCGAACGTACGTCCCCCGCTCACGGCTGACTACTGTCGGTTGCGCCAGGACTTTCCGCGGGCAACCGACCTCACGAGCGCCTCAGGGAACGATGACGGGTTTGATCTCGCGCATCGCGAGCATCGCCTCCATCGCCTCGCCGAGCTGGTCGAGGGAGTAGCGCTGCCCGAGCATGAGGTCCCAGTTGAATCGGTCGCGGTAGCGGGACAGGAATGCCATCGCGTCGGCGTAGTCGCCCACCTCGCCGCTCATCGAACCAGTGATACGCAGACCCTTAGTGACGATGCGGGAGACATCAACCGGTTGCGCTCCACCACCAATGGTGCCCATCACGACATAGCGGCCAAAGGGTCTGAGCAGCTCAACACCTTCGGCAAAGGCACCCGACACTCCGGCGAACTCGAGCGCGAGGGTGGCCCCGCCACCGGAAATCTCACGGACCGCAGCAATGCGCGCCGCAGCGTCGGGCATCTCCTCGATCGACACGGTGTGGGTGGCCCCCCACTCGCGCGCGAGGGCAAGACGGTCGTCAGGGCCGCCCACGACGATGATCTGCCGAGGCCCCATCGTGGACAGCACCGCCGTGGCGAAGAGTCCGAGGGGCCCCGCACCCTGGATTACGACGGAGTCAGTGAAGCCCACCGGCCCTGCGACCTTGAGCGCCTTGACCACGCTGCGCAGCGCGCAACTTCCGGCGGAGGCCCAGCCGCTCTCGACGTCGTCGGGAACGCGGATTCGACCTGCGTTGGAACGGATGTAGCCGATCTGCGCGAACGCCCCCGTGAAGTGCGGCGGCACGCTGCAGTCGTTGAGGTATGCGACGTACCGGCTGCGGCACAGCTGCGCCTGATGCAACACCGTGCACTCGACGCAACGGCCACACGGCGCATGCGCCCACACGACGCGATCACCGAGCGCAAGGGGCGCGCC
>CAFBPU010000034.1_pt1 | contig 28991 bp, 27 predicted proteins | sample 7269791 | NCBI WGS metagenome assembly CAFBPU01 (sample SAMEA6814154, study PRJEB35770) | freshwater metagenome | biome: Freshwater; feature: Freshwater reservoir; material: water | place: Czech Republic | collected 2017-06-27 | depth 30m m
GCGTACGGGGAGTGCTTCCCCCCGGCTTTGATTTCCCACCGGATGAGAGGATGACCCCCGCGCGTACGGGGAGTGCTTGGGTTGCCACCGGTCCACGAGCTCGGCCAAGGGATGACCCCCGCGCGTACGGGGAGTGCACTTGCTGACCTGCGGTGATGCTAGCGCGTGTCGTTGTTCGACATGCGTCGACGGGTTGGGAGTGGCCAGCCACCGTGATCTTTCATCTGCCACACCCCGTCATCTCGGTGGGCTATGCGATAGCCGATCTCTTCTCCGGTGGGAGTAACCATGAAGGCGTCTCCGGCCCCAGCTCGTTCGTCAATCACTCGCCACAGGCGTTCGGCCACTGGGCCGCTCAACGAGCCGACGAAGATGCTGGAGCGCACTTCATTCAGGTATCGGTCCAGGTACCCGCGGAGGTGTTCTGGCACGGTTTCGACGTAGACCACGACGAGCATGGCTAGCGCCCGTGCCAGTTGGTGTGCCCGGGGACGAGTTGCCCGTTGTCGCCTAGGAGCATGTCAGCGTCGGGGGTGGCCTTTAGCCCTGGGGTGAGAACATCTTGCGCGAGGGCGAACATTGCGTGTAGGAGTCGGCGTCGGTGGATCTCTCGTCGAACCGCGCGTGAGACGTCCGCGATGGGGTCGTCCGAAGTTGCCACGCTGAATGCGGCTGGGATGGTGACCTCGCATTTGTAGACGTCAGCAAGGTCAAACAGGAGTGCTGCGGAATGACCTTCATGGATGAATCCCAGGGCGGGATTGAGTGAAAGCGCCGCGGTAACCGAGGCCGCCAGCCCGTAGAGGATGGAATTGCCGATGTTGAGCGCGATGTTAACGGGATCAGTGGCGCCCTTGCTGATCCGCTTGAAGTTCTTGACTCCGTGCACTTTTGCCATGGACTGGTAGGTGCTCTTGACCTTGTGCCCCTCGATGCCTCTGAGCACGGCGAGGCTGACACCCGGTGGCATTTCCTGATCGGGAAAGCGGGCGACGTAAAGGGACACTGCTGCCGCTCGACGCAGGCCGGGGTCGACCCAGATGCGCGCTTGGGCTGCTGCCCACCGTCCACTGCTGGTCAGTGGGCGCCCCACTGAGTAGGCGACGAGTCCATCGCCGGAGGTAAGGATGACTGTGGTGCCGCTGCGATGGAGCGTGGTGAGGGCGGGCGTGGTGATGCTGACCCCTGGGCCTAGTGCCAAGACGCTTAGGTTTCCTGCGGGGATGGTCGTCCTCCATAGTTCGCCCTCTTCTTCCTGCCAGGATTCGACACCCGTGCGTGTCTGTTCGATACGGCACTGATCAAGGAACAGGAATGAAACGCGATCTTCTACTCGCCCCAGGTGGGTAATCGAGGGGATTCGTAGGTTGAGAGCCGCCGCGCCGTAGGCCATGGGTCAAGTGCCCTTCCGAGTATCAGCTCAAGCCGGTGCGATGGTGAGAAGTCCACAGCCGTATGACTTTCCACGCCCCACCCCGTTGATGAGCTTCTCGGCTAGTACACCAGGGTCCGCCACGATGGCCTCGCCAGTGATCCGGGCCACTCTCAGCGGGATGCCACCGGATGAGCGCAGCACGGGGGTGACATCGAGGAGGGTGAGTGAGCCGAAAGCACCGTGGAGGAGGCCGGGGCGGTCCAGGTCGAGGGGGTTGAGCAAGAAATCAGAGAGGTCTTCGGCGGCGACGGGGACGCGCTTACCTGTGCGTGATTGGCTACGAACCGCATTGATGTCGATCCGCACGCGGACAGCGAGTCCTGGCGCAAGCACGGTGGCAAGTCCGGCGAGAGTGGTGCTCGTCATTCCGAAGTCGCTCTGGCGCGGAGCCGCACTCGACTGCACCAGGACCCGGGGGCTACCGATGAGGGTTTCCAATCGGTAGAGGATCGCCGAGGAGGCCCGCTTCGCCCCTTCGGGCCCGGGTAGTTCGGGTGCGAACAGCGACATCACTGCGCGGTGCACTTCTGCCTGGTCGTGCCAGTTGACCCGTCGCGAGGTGAAGCTCGGATGGGTCGCCGGGACTGCTGTGAGGTTCACGCCGGCAAGGTCAAGGGTGCTCATCGCAGTGCTCACGTTGAGTCCAGATGTGTTGTGGCCCAGACCAGAAGGCCCAGGCGGTCGGACACGGGCGCTGACACGGTGCTGATGTGACGGACACGGGGGGTGTGCCCGGCGTGCGGATGGGACCCGACCGGGTCATCCGTATGGGTGATCGAGGTGCCACCTGTGACAGGGATCGCGCCCATGGCGGTGAGCATCTGGAGTTCCACGTGGCGAGTCAAGATGACCGGTGTTTCGGGATCGGCCTGCTCCCACGGCCGATATATTGATCTTGGTGATGGGTCGGCGACTGGGACCATGCTTGCGAGATCAACAAGGGTTTCCTTCGACGTACCCAGGAGCAGTGGCCAGTCGGGAGGGCAGGCCTTGCGTCCCAGACTTAGTTGCCATTTCGGGCGTCTCAGTGCCGCGGTGAGGCGCTCAATGTCCGCTGCGGGTCCCTCCACCAACCAGGTGAAGGCCGCATCGGCGACGTAATGCCGTTCGGTGATCAGTGTTGAGGGGGTTTTCCCCACAGCCCAGGCGCGACCGTTGCCCATCGGGACGATGTAGGGGGTTTGGTTTGCTTTCGAGCTCTTCCTCTTTGCACCAATGGCAGAATCCCAGGAGCCCGATGGTGGTGGATTGACGGTGTGGAAGTCTCGCGCGACTGAGCCGGGGGTGTCGATGCGGATTGCCATGGCCAAGGTGCGTAGCCATGACCAACTCGCCGGGTCCGCCTCGCGGGAGGAGCCCAGAGCCGCACGGGCTAGGCCCAGTAGCCCGGAGTAGGTCGGGTAGGGCAGTGTTCCGCGTTGGGTGTATGGGGAGTGTTCTCCCCATGACTGCAGCGGACCTGAGAGCCGCGCCACCAATGTCTGCCTTGCGTGAGAGTCTTCGGGGCTCACCGATCAAGTCCTGACCCCAGTGCCCATGCCGCGATCGCAGCGCTCGCGCGGGGGAAATCAACGGCGCCTGCCCCTTCGGTGTCAGCATGCGTTCCGGTGGAGAGGGAGGAACCGAACAATGCGGGGGCGTACGCGGTGTTGCGCTCGTGCTCGTTGAGCAACGCCTGGATAGATCCGTCTACGTGGCCCCCGTCCACGCCAGGGGTGACCGGTTGCTCGAACGCCGCCTGGAGGCTGACCGGGGCGTCAGCTTCGCTGATCAAGACAAACACGGGCAGGTTGTGGTGCGCGGAATTGTTCTGAGATCCCTTGGGAAGGTCATGGAGTAGGTGTCGTGCCAGGGCGGTCAGGTTCCGGGCAGCGTCCTGGACATCTGTGGTGTCCCACACTGCGTTGAGTTGGTCGCGATCGATGTTGGCGTGCCAGTAGTACACGCCGCCGGTGTTCTGTTTGAGGCCAATGTGGCCCGCGCCCCGATCTACGGTACGAAGATCATCCATGGCCGTGAAGTAGTCAAGATCGACACTGGCAGCGTGGGTAGTGAATGCGTGGGCGCGCTGGATGGCTGCCTCGTTCTGCAAGTCTGGGCGTTGGGCGAACATTCGCCCGAACGCGGCGATCGACAACGACGCGGTGCGTCCTGCGATCACGAAATCGGCGGGGGTGATCGCAGCGTCAAGGTCACTTGCAATCTTGTGGGCCGCATTAGCAACTTCCGCCTCCGCAAGCCAGACGAGGGTGTCTCCCGAGTCTGTATCCACGTCGTTATCAGCAGCGGATTCGATGGGGGTGCTACCCCCGCGTTCCATCGCTGCGGCAGCCTCCACGCCCTTCTTCTCGGCTTTCGCCTCTGCCATCACGAGTGCATTCACGGCCGTGACGGCCTTCTGCACGATCTTCGCTCGCATCTTCACGTCAACATTGGTGCCGGCTTCTAGGAGAAGCTTCTCGGCCGCAACGCTGATATGAGAACCTAGTTGCGCGGAGCGGTAGGAACGTTCCCCGTCCGGATCATTCTCATAGCCCAGCCGCTTTGCGCGGGTGAGGGCCTGGGAACTCATCCGCGAGCGTTCGACGCCGCCGTAACGCAGAGACTTTGGTGTTCCGGTGTCGTCGCGGTTCGGGTTCGCGCCCACGATTGTTGTCAGGACGTGGATGTTCAGGTACTTGCGGCTCATGGGCTGGAGTCCTTCGCTTGTCGGTAGGCGCGGTCAGTTAGTGGAGGTAGAAGTCGGACAGGATTTGTTTGCGACTGGGGTATGCGTCGGGACGGGAGTTCCAGTACCGGTAGGTGCGCCAGAGGGAGAACCAATCGAGGGTGATTCCGCCGCTGGAGTGTGCGGCGGCGAGCAGGCCACCGAGGATCTTGTGCGCTTCAGGTAGGGGTTTAAGTTGGATCGCCAGAAGTCGGGTTTCCACCGACGACTCCTGGATCACTTTGCGCTGGACCAGGTTTCGAGCCATCCGCCCGATACCTTGGTTCTCACCTTGCCGCACCCGGTCATAGCGGGCGGCCGCCGCGGCATGTAACAACATCGGCGTTCGAAGACCAGGTTGATCTGCCCACCGAGGGGCGAGCAGCGGGTAAGCCATGTGTTCGGCTGCGGGCATGTCAGCCCGGCGAAGGGAGGCCCGCGACGCTGGGTCTTTCACTGCCGCGAGAAGCCATCCCACGTAGGCGCCGTCGTTGAATGCCGACTCCAGTGGGGTGGGGGTGGGTTGTCTCATGTACGGCTCCTGACTGCGGCAACTGCTTGGACGACGCCACCCGCGTATCGGGTGGTGGAGGCATAGGGGGCGAGTACGGCGCTCACGGCATCGCGGCCGACCTTCCAGAGTGCGGCTTCGGCCTCTTCCAAGCTCCTCGTCCCCGAGAGGGCCTCGGCGGTGATCGTCTCGGCCGCGGCGAGCCAGCGCCGGTGAGCGGCGGCTGCCAGGGGGGCACCGACCATGGACTTCTTCGGGTCTTCTTGTCCCCGAAAGACACTGGTGATGGCGTATCGGATGGTCGGGTAGACCCCGCGTTCTCCGAAACCAATATCGATCAACGCATCGAGGTCGATTGATCTTGACCACTCGGGATCAAGATGAGCCGCGGGAAGCGCGACCGTGGCCGCGGCAGCCCATTGCGGCGAGGTGGCTGAGCCAGCCAAGTTCGCCAGCGTCAATTCGAGGGTCTCGTCCCGGCGACGGGTGGCGTCGCTAAGCCACAAGTCGTTCTCGCGCACGACCCCAGTGGCTGACACGTTTCCAGCTTCGATGATGCCGCGACGCAGCACAGCAAGTCGGCGCAACGGTGGCTCAAAGGCCGACAGGCGGACATCGGATCTGGGCTTGCCTTTGGCATCAAGCGTTCGGCGAATCCGGTGCGGGTCATCCTCACGGGCCGCCTGCTTTGCCACCTTGCGCGTTTCCTTACTCCCGGCAGGGTCGTCGATGCTGCCGCGTAAGGCCTGATGGATACGTGCGTCACTAGCAACCGGCCCCAGCAGGCAGGCCGTTGCCGTCGTGCTGTAGCGGTAGAGCCCATCCCCGCCAGTGCTGGGGTGACGTGGGTCGGCCCACGCAAGACCTGTCATCGGACTTCGCGGGCTCTCGATGACGAACTTGGCAATATTGCGCAGCAACGTCCCGAACAGCCCGGCTGGGTCTACGCGGAAGGCGTGAGTGAGAGGCGCGTCTGAGGTTCCGTTGGGGAAGGCCCCACCCATGTCCCCGCCTCCACCATTACCTGAAAGCCCGTAGTACCAACGCGCAACGACGGCCCGCGCTGCGCGGTCCCACGTGAGTCCGGAATCAACACCAAGATCACCAGGCTTGAAGGCCCAAGCGCGACTCGTCGATCCAGGAAGGGGGGTGAGCAGTTCGTCGCTGTTGGTCTCCCAGTTGCTGTCGAACTTCCGGGCTGGCTGGAGGAATCGGCCGTCCTGCATGAAGGGGGTCCGTGGGTGGAAGAGCCACAAGTGCTCTCGCTGATCGGTGATGAGCGCTTCGACCTCATCTGATGTGAACCCGGTGGATGCGTCGAGACGGCTCAGCCACGCGAACTTGTCGGGCGAACCAGGGAGCAGCACAAGGCGCGCGGTCAGCGCGGTGAGGTAGCGGCGCAGCGCTGCGCGCACCAACGGATCAGATTCGGTGATGTCGAGGATCGTGTGCGACGCGGTGAACAGGTCTCTAGCACCGATGTTCGCCCGAGTCCCGTCGCGATACATGACCGGGATCCAAGGTTCCTGGGCAAGGTCATACGTAGCACTTGCGTGTGCGGCGAGGAACAGAGCTGATCCCTGGAGCACATCCGGTGGCGGAACCAGAGCGGTTGGTGTCATGGCGGACTCACTCACTTGTTAGCCCCAAGTCGGGGTGAAGGGTTAGACCGAGGGATGCGAGCTCGCTGATCGCGATCGGCCGCAGGCTGCGCAGGATCGCTGTCGCCTGGGTCTGCCATCCGTTAGGAACATCAATGCTCCGAAGGATCTTTGTTGCGAGGTTGCCGCTCACCGGGAGGACACAACTGAGCGCGACATTGACCACGTCGGGGTTCTGAAGCGACGCCATCAGCCCGGCCATGTTGTCCGGGTAGGCGTACCGGGTGAGCCCTGTGGGGTCGTAGATGAGCAATTGGATGTTGGCACCCTCGCGCAGTCGGGTCAGTGCCTCGGCATCCCAGAGAGTGCCTTCGGTGAACCCATCGAGCATTGCGTTGGAATCCCAACGCGGGGTGTATTCCCATCTCTGCTCGAACTCGGTCAGGTCGGTACCGACACGCATAGCCGCACCGGCGTCGGCGGCTTGCTTACCCAGGTGGGACATCAAGTTCTGGACCGACGCCACATCAGCATCGTCGATGGTGAGGTCCGCGAAGGTGACATCACAACCGTCAACCAAGACCTGCAGGTCCCCGGGGATAGCAACGCGATCGCGCGCCCCGCCATCTAGGCCTGCCGCGAGTGTCTTGTCGATCTCCGCATGGGAATAGGGCACTGCCGCGTGCCGGTGACGGGCACCCTGCACATCTCGGGCCACGAGAACGTGCACGACTGGCTCAGGGGTTGTTCGCCGGCGCCTCGGCGGATGAATCCAGGCGGACCCTTCCACATGCGATTGGCGCCACTGACGACCCATGCGTTGCAGCAGAGAGGTCATCGGGGCCAGGTCGCAGACCAGGACGTCGAAGTCGATATCGAGCGAGGCCTCCGCGATCTGAGTTGCGATCACCGTCAACGGCCCCGGTGTCCCATCTGGGCCTGTCATCTCCAGCAACGCCTTGGTCTTCTCCGCACGCTGCGCCGCGGTCATCCGGGCATGAATGACCAGCGGGGTGACCTCCCCCCCAAGGGAACGGGCCACGGCGATCGCGCGATTGACCGTATTGACGATGAGCCCCATGCACGAATCGGGATTCTCCTCGCGCAGGCCACGCATCAACGTCGCGGTCCCAACCGCGAACTCATCCACGAACTCCTCGTAGTTCGTCGACCCCACCGTGATCTCCGCTACCGACACCCGATGTTCGTAACTGCGGTGGGCACCGAGTTGCACCTGCGTCAGTTGCCCATCGGGTGCTGTGGAGGTAACGCACGGATACAGGCCGCGTACCTCGCCACTGAGTGTCGCCCCCGCGCCCTCGGCATACGCGCGCGCATAGTCCGCGGCCCGCCTGGTCGGCAATGTCGCGGACAGCAACGTAACGCGCGCACCGTAACGGCCCAGCCACCCCAGCAACCGGATCAGCAGCAGATCCTGATACGGGTCATAGGTATGCACCTCATCTAGCACCACGTGCTTACTGGCGAGGGAAGCCAACCGAACCGGAAGGAACTTGTGATTGACCGCCGCAGCCAGCACCTGGTCACAGGATGAGACCGTGACCGGGGCCGTCAAGGATCGGTGACGACCGCGCAACCATTCCGAACCCGTCAGGCCCCCAGCCCCGTCACAGACCCCCGTTGGGGTCACAGTGGCCGGGTCATAGAACGAATTGAGGACGGCCTGCCCGTGACGCAGCGCAGCGAGTGCCGGGGTGCTGGCATAGAAGCGTTGGATCCGGGTGAACATGGCATCTGCGGTCGCCATCGTCGGTAACGCGAACACCAGGCCATCACCGACCTCGCTCGCCGCATGCATCCACAGTGCGGTCTCGGTCTTGCCCTCACCCATCGGCACGGTGATCAGCGTCAGTCCCGGGCCATGCAACCCTTGCTCGACTGCCCACCGCTGACTATCGCGACTGGGTGAAAACCCCGGGAACACCTGGGCGAACGTCCCCCGGGGGCGAACCGGAACACCAATCGTGGTGGGGATCAGCGCCAGGGCTTGCGATGAACGGCGCCGGAAATACTCCCCTGGCTCCGAGTAGAGCAGCTCCAACGGCGCGCTCGCAATGAACATCTCGTCACTTGCGCACCAATCGGCAAGACAGATCAGCCCCGTCATCAGTGGAATCAGCGCTCCGACACTCCGAGTCTGCGCAGCTCCCGCAGCGAATCCCTCCCAACCGACGGCATTAGCAATCCTTTGCAGGTCACGCGACTGCTCAATCGCCCACCCGCTGCCCGCAACCCACGCCCGATATTGATCTACCGGTCGTGTCACCGCTGGCGGGGCATCGGGCATGTAGCGCCCGTGATGCCCCGAGACAGCGGCAACAACCCACGACGGCGCCCCAGATCTCTCCAACGCAGCAGCGGACCCCGCCTCATGCCGCAGCAACCGTCGCATCGTCGGGTTGAGCAGAACACGCCTCACCAGCGGGGCCGAATCGGGAAACCTTGATAGCCCAGAAGCCGACAACAGTTCTGAGTTGGCTGCGAACTCGGCCACTCGTCGAGACGCAAGTTGACCTTGGAACCAGGGATCGGCCTTCCCACAATCATGAGCCGCAGCCACGAAAGCGAACCCCGCCCGAGCAGCCACTGAATCGCCGCCGAAGCCCTCACCCAACCGGTCACGGGTCGTCGTCGACAACGTGACGTCCCATAGGCCGGCGGCGAAGGCCGCGGTATCAAGAAGATGCGCCGCCAAGGGGTACGAGTTCGCCGCACCATCCCACTTGCCCCACACCACGCCGACGTTGTTCTGCGCAACTTCGGCTATATCGGTACTGGACATGTCGCCCCTGCCGCTGATCTTGCTCGTTGATCACTCTGGCACGAAGGTCCGACAATGGGTAGAGATCCCGTGGCGGCTCTCTTTCCATCAAGGCAACTTCAGCCAGATTCGGTTGCGAGGGGGAACTGTCGATTCCTCCGATTCGCGCTCGAGAGTTGGTTGATCTGGCAGTGCCCTAGCGGCCCCAGAACCTCCGAGGGAGGCGATCATGCGTGTCTAAACCAGGACAAAGGCCTGCGGCAGAGGCGATTGAGCACCGGGGTAGGAACACACCTGTCGGCAGATCCGGGACTGTCTAGACCCCCCCTCGCCGAACTCGGCCGTGAAAATGAGCCCACCAGGTTGGGATCCCGCGACGTGTGTTCGTCGTTCCCTAGTGCGTTCAGTGCGTTCAGTGCGCTCCCCGAGGGACCAGGGTTGGTCTGTTTGCGCCGGTATTCGGCCCTCATTTGTTCCGCTCGCAGGGCGCGCAAAGATTGGTACCGGCGAGGAGGTCAGCTTCGTACAACTGCCTGTTGCAAACCCTTGCTTCGTTCTTGCTGATGGCCACGGGGAACACTGGGACACCACGCGCCGCCCAAGAGAGTGCAAGGTGGGTGAGGTCGGAGGACTCGTTAAGAGCGTTGAGGGCCATGGGGGCTCTCCCTTCTGTGGGTTCACAGGAGGACAGGGCCACGGGCCTCCTTTTTGCTCGCATATGCACGCACCACTTTTCGTAGTTGCTCATGCCACGCGCTGGCATACGAGCGGCCATGCAGGACACGCTTGCCACGCGGAACCCATTTTGGCCCTCGCCATGTTCGGCGCCAGTAGTCCAACGTAAAGATCGAGGAGCGGGCCATTTCGTCGACCTCGACGCCCGTGACTCTTTCGTCGGTTGGTTCGCCGGCGCTTCTCCTGTGACTTGTTGGGAGCGCGAGCTAGGCATCCGGAGTTCTTCACCTATGGACAGGGCCATCAGGGGGCGGTCTGCTCGCACCGACGGCCGGAACCCCCCGGAGATCTTGTTGCCAGGTGACGTGAAATGTCCTACAACGGCGGCAGCGCGATTCCCGTCTCTGCGTGACAGTCATAGCCACGCGGGTTTTTGTAGAGGTACTGCTGGTGGTAGTCCTCGGCATAAAAGAATGGCAGGCCTTGGGCCGACCCGAGCTCGGTTGTGACACCGCCATAGCCGCGGGCTTGGAGAACGGCGTCGTAGGCATCGCGGGTGCGCTGTGCTATGTCGGCCTGCTCATCGGTTGTCCAGTACAGCGCAGAGCGGTACTGCGTCCCGATGTCGTTGCCCTGGCGGAAGCCTTGGGTCGGATCGTGGTTCTCCCAGAAGACTTTCAGGATGTCGTAGGTGGACACGATTGCGGAGTCGTAGACCACGAGGACGTTCTCGGCGTGGCCCGTGCGACCTGAGCACACCTCTTCGTACGACGGGTTGGGCGAGATCCCGCCCTGGTAGCCGACTGCGGTGGTGTAGACCCCGGGCACGCGCCACAGACGCTTTTCGGCACCCCAGAAGCAGCCGAAGCCGAGGTAGAGGATCGACATTCCATCAGGAAACGGGCCCTCGAGTGGGGTACCGAGGACCTCATGCCTCGTAGGGACGTTGAAAGTCCGGGTGGGGCGTCCGGGCAGTGCTTCGTCGGGCGTGACGAGCCGTGATTTCGCGGACGATCCGAACAGCGAGGAGGTCATGTTCCAACCCTTCCTGCAGAAGCCCGATTCGGCAACCGCGACGCATCGAATCATCGCAGCTTCGGGTATCGGTCCCGGTGTTGGTGCCTAGAGCGTTGTCGCGAACGTCCGTCGAGCGCCCGGCTCGACGTTAGGGTTCCCATCATGACCGAACCTCCGGTGTGGACCCGCTTCGAGACAGTGGCGCTGCACGCTGGTCAGGAGCCCGATGCGGCTACCGGGTCGGTGGTGCCGCCGATCTACCAGGTATCGACCTACAAGCAGGACGGGGTCGGCGGACTCCGCGGCGGCTATGAGTACTCACGATCCGGCAACCCCACACGGGACGCATTGCAGGCCTGCCTCGCCGCGCTTGAGGACCCACTGGGCGCTGCGGCGGGAACGACGCGCGGCATGGCCTTCGCGTCTGGCCTCGCAGCCGAGGACACCCTGCTGCGCGCGGTGTGCGCACCGGGCGGACACGCCGTGATCCCGGATGACGCCTACGGCGGTACTTACCGGCTGTTCGCGAAGGTGCTCGCGCGCTGGGGCCTGGACCACACCCCCGCTCGGCTCACGGATCTTGACGCGGTGGCTGCCGCGATTGAGCCTGGCCGCACCAACGTCGTGTGGGTGGAGACGCCCACGAACCCACTGCTCCGCGTGGCCGACATCGCGGCGATCGCCGAGGTCGCACATGCGGCAGGTGCACTGCTTGTTGTCGACAACACCTTCGCGTCGCCATATCTGCAGCAGCCTTTGTTGCTCGGTGCCGACATCGTGGTCCATTCCACGACGAAGTACCTCGGCGGACACAGCGACGTCATCGGCGGCGCTCTCGTTGCTCGCGATCCCGAGATCGCCGAGAAGCTTGCGTATCACCAGAACGCGATGGGCGCCGTCGCCGGCCCCTTCGACTCCTGGCTCGTCCTGCGCGGGGCGAAGACCCTCGCCGTGCGCATGGATCGGCATTGCGCGAATGCCAAGGTGATCGTCGAGATGCTGCTAGCCCATCCGAAGGTCATCGAGGTCTTTTACCCCGGGATCGAGGGCCATGACGGATATTCACTGGCCCGCAAGCAGATGCGTGATTTCGGTGGCATGGTCAGCTTCCGCGTTTCCGGCGGTGAGTCGGCCGCGGTGGAGGTCTGCAACCGGGCGAGACTGTTCACCCTGGGAGAGTCCCTCGGTGGCGTCGAGTCCCTGATCGAGCACCCGGGGCGGATGACCCACGCCTCGGTGGCCGGCACACCACTCGAGGTGCCGGCAGACCTCGTTCGGCTCTCCGTCGGGCTCGAGCATGTCGACGATCTCATAGCCGACCTCTCGCAGGCTCTGGGGTGAAAGAGAAGTACGTCGTGTGCGTCGATACCGGGTCGACGTATACGAAGGCGGCAGCAGTGGTTGTTGCGGGCTCCTCTGCCGGACGGCTTCTCGCCACAGCCGCCGTTCCCACCACGGTCGGGCCAGGTCTGGATATCCTCACGGGGATCGACGATGCCGTGGCTCGCGTTGTTGCCGAGGCCCGTGGTGAACCTCTCGATGTTCGTGCCTGCTCGTCTGCCGGTGGCGGCCTCCGGCTCGCAGTCGTGGGCCACGAACGAGTGGTCACCGCTGAGGCCGGTGCTCGCGTCGGACTCTCAGCTGGCGCGAAGTTGGTGCACATCTCCAGCGGCCCACTCGATGAGTCGGGACTGGACTTGCTGTCAGTTGCAGGTCCGGACATCGTCCTTCTCGTGGGTGGCACGGATGGCGGCGATGGTGATGTCCTGCGCCACAACGCATCCGCGCTTGCACGGGGTGGACCGCTCGTGCCCTACGTCGTGGCCGGAAATGCGGTGGCTCGCGAAGCCGCTGTTGCGGAGTTCACCGGCCGCGGTCACACGGTCACGGCTGCCGCCAACGTGCTGCCGCGGATCGGGGTGCTCGACCCCCATCCCGCGCGGGCCGCGATCCGTGACGCTTTTGTCCACCACGTGATCGGTGGCAAGGGACTCACCCAGAGCCCCCGTTTCGAGCAGATGGTGCGTGGGGCGACGCCGGATCTCGTCCTCGCCGGTGTCGAGTTGCTTGCCGACTCTGGAGTTGGGGATGTGCTCCTCGTCGACGTCGGGGGTGCCACCACGGACGTGTACTCGGCGCTCACCCCTGATCCCGACGCTGCCGCTCACCGCGACGTGGTTGAGGTGATCTGGCGTGGGCGAACTGTTGAGGGCGATCTCGGAATGCGCTGGGGCGCAATGGGTGTGGCGCTCGCGGCTCGAACTGAGCGTCTCATAGCCGAAGCTATCGGGCTCGAGGGACTCGACGCAGCGGCCAGGATTCGGCACGAGAATCCAACGTGGCTCCCCACCAGCGATAAGGAGCTCGCCGGCGAAGCCCTCGTCGCACGTCTCGCTCTCACCGTGGCGCTGCGGCGCCACGCTCGTGCGTCGGACACAGTTGAGGGGCGCGACCCAGGGCGCGACCTCTCGGGCGTGCGCATCGTCATCGCCAGCGGAGGCGTCTTCCGACACTCCTCTCCCGCGTTCATTCGGGAGGTTCTCGCGCCGATCACAACAGATATCGCGGGCGGATGGCGGATGCCCAGGGCTCCGCGGGTGTGCGTCGATAGTCACTACGTCGTTGCCGCCGCGGGCCTGATGGCCGCCGAATATCCCGAGGCTGCTCTCGCACTTCTCCGTGGGAACGTCCTGATCGATTCGTGACAAATGGCCGAGGATCGCCGTGGAGTTCTCCGGTGTGGGGCCGCGTGCGAGTGATCCGGGGCATAGTGGAGTTCGACGTGTCGTCGATCAGGGGGTTCGCATGAGTGAGCAATCGTCCGCGGTTCCATCGGGTTCGACGAAGCCCCGGTCATCGCATGGAAAGGGCGCTCTGATCACGGGTGCCGTGCTGCTCGGTGCTGGCCTACTCGTGGGCCTGGTCGGGGTGGTCGGGGTGGCGGTGTCCGCGTCGAATCTCCTCTCGGGGCTGAGCGGCCCCGTGACGACCCCGACCACGATCTCTCGCCATCTCGACGCGGGAACCTCGTATTCGCTGTATCAGAGGATCGCGACGGAGGGCGAGCCTGACCTCACGGGTTCGCGGCTCACCCCAAGTGACATCACCATCACGGGCCCCGGTGGGAAGACCGTGCCCTCCTACCTGCCCGGCTCAATGATGCAGAGGTACGACAGTGGGAGTTCGACATACGTCGACGTCGCGTCCTTCGACGTGCCGTCGTCCGGCGTTTATGCCGTGGTGGTCAGGGGTTCTGGCGCCACGGTGGTGCTCGGGCCGTCGATCAACTCGCTGATCAAACTGCTGCCGTGGATCATCCTGATCGTCGTCGGGGGTATGACCGCGCTCGCGGGTTTCGTCACCCTGATAGTCGGCATCGTGCGCAGGTCGGCCTCGCACAAGGTGACCGCGATCCCGGGGTACACCGCCCCTAGCCATGTGGGGGCAGGTGATGGCGCGTCGGTCGCCGCGGCCATGCCAGTCGCCGCCGCACCCGCGTTGCCGCCGTCGGGCTGGTATCCGGACCCCTCCACCGGGAGCGGCGTCCGCTACTGGGACGGTTCCGCATGGACCGAGTACCGAGCCTGACAATCATTCGCTCTCCAAGGCGCGGCGCCTGTGTGGCGGTCTGACTCACTCAGCCGAGCGACCAGTCGACCACCTGGCCACCGGAACGCTCGAGCAGTTCGTTTGCCCTGGTGAACGGGCGCGATCCGAAGAAGCCGCGATTCGCTGAGAGCGGGCTCGGGTGGGCACTCGCCACAATGGGGGTGGCCCCCAGAAGTGGCTCCACTTTGTGGGCGTCGCGCCCCCACAGCACTGCGACGAGCGGGAGGTCGCGTGCCACGAGCGCGCGGATCGCTTGTGTCGTCACGCTTTCCCAGCCTTTGCCCCGATGGGATCCGGCATGCCCCGGTGACACGGTGAGCACTCGGTTGAGCAGGAGGACCCCCTGATCTGCCCAGCGCGTGAGATCCCCATTGCGAGGGGTCAGCAGGCCGGTGTCGGCCGTGAGTTCGCGGAATATGTTCGTCAAGGTCCGAGGGATCGGCCGAACATCGGGGTTCACCGAGAAGGAGAGCCCCATGGCGTGGCCGGGTGTGGGGTACGGGTCCTGGCCCACGATCAGGACGCGCACAGAGCCCATCGGGCGCGTGAATGCCCGAAGAACGTGTGCGGGCTCCGGGAGGAATCCGCGTCCCGACAAGCTCTCTGCGCGAAGGAAATCGGCGACGGACGTCAGATCCTGCGCCACCGGCTCAAGGGCACGTGACCAACCCGGATCGACTTCAGTGTCGAAAGGGCTGGGCACGGGTCAGGCCGCCGCGACGATCCGGGTCTCGGGCATGCGAATGGCCATGATCAGCCCGGCGGCCACGACGATCGCACCGATCGCGAATCCGGCCGCGTACGACCCGGAGGCCACCACGATCGCGCCAGCGACGAGGGGGCCGGTGATGGTTCCGAGGTCGGATGTCATCTGGTAGGTCGCGACGAGCTCACCGCTGCGTCGACCACCGCCGACATCAGCCACGATCGCGGCTGGCGCCGAGCCCAGGAATGCGGCGCCGGCGCCGAGAACCGCCATCGCGACGAGGAACAGCACGGGACCGCTTGTCAGCGCGAGTAGTACCAACGACAGCAGGGTGACGGCTGTGCCGATGATGACGGGATATCGGCGCCCATGGAGATCTGACATCCGCCCGGCGGGCCACAGGAGGGCTCCGGTCAGTACCGCTGAGACGAGGAGCCCTGCACCGGTGAGCCGCGGAGTCTCGTGCAGAACGCCGACGACGAACAGAGGCACGAGCGCGGACCTGAGCCCGAACGCGGCGAAGCCACTGCCGAAATTGACCACCAGGGCCGTGACATAGGCGCGCGAGGCCAGTGCGACCCGCACGGCTTTCCAGCCCAAGTCCTCCGTGACGACGGCGCGCTCGCGAAGCTTGCTGCCGGCGAGCATCGTGATCGACACGAGGGCTGCGGCCCCCAGGGTGCCGGCGTAGACGAAGAACGGGAGGCGTACCGAGGCTGTGGTGACGATGCCCCCGAGTGCCGGGCCAACGATCCCGCCGAGCAGGAATCCACTCTGGTAGAGGCCAGCGGCCCGTCCGCGGACCTCGGGCGAGACCACGCGAATCAGCAGGCCGAAGCTCGACACCGTGAACATCGCCGATCCAAGGCCGCCGATTCCTCGTAGCACCAGCAGTTGCGGGTACGAAGTCGAGAACCCGGCCAGAAGACTGGAGATCGCCACAATCGAGAGCCCAATGCCGAGGACGGTGCGCTCGCCGACGCGGTCGACCATGAGGCCAGCCGGGAGTGCGCTGACCAGGCGCACCAGCGCGAAGACGCTGACGACGGCGCTCGCCCAGAAAGCCGAGACGCCGAACGTCTCGGCAAAGAGCGGGATCGCCGGGGCCACGATGCCGAAGCCGAGGGCGACACAGAAGGCCACCAGTGCGAGCACGAACACTTCGCGCGGCAGCTTGGCCTTGGCCTTGGCCTTGGTCGCGGTCGCGGTCGAGGTCGATGTCGAGGTAGGGGCTGCCGCGGCTGCCGCGGCCGACGCTCCGGCAGGGGTCTCCGCCGGATCTCCGGAGGACCGGGTGTCGGGCTCGGTCATGCGGGGTTCATCCAGGCGGTCACTGTCACATCCTCTCAGCCTTCTCTGCGCGCTCGCCCAGTCGGATTAGGCAGAGCGGCGGCGGCCGGACCGTCGGCTGAGGTAGTCGCTCACGACGTAATCGCCGAGACGGTCGCCCTCGGGGGCGAGGACACGACCGCCGTTGCGCCGCGCGATGTCGTCGAGGAACCGCGCGAGACTGGGATCGTCACCGAGTCGGAAGAACGAGAGCGGCACTCCGCGACGCGTCATCTTGTCGACCTCGGCGAGTGTGAGTGCGATCGTCTCAGGGCCGGGAGGCCAGGAGAACCGCCATTCGCCGTCGCGGTCGAGGTGGGCGGTGGGTTCACCGTCGGTGACGATCAGCACGACGGGTTCGGCGTCGGGGTGCTTGTCGAGGAAGCGTCCGGCCAGCATGAGTGCATGCTGGAGGTTGGTGCCCTGCACCTCGTTGGCATCGAGATCGGGCAGCTCGTGGGGCTTGATCCGGCGTGCGAGATTCGCGAAAGCGATGATCTCGACAGCATCGAGCGGAAACTGAGTGGTGGCAAGGGAATGCAGCGCCATGGCGGTCGTCTTGGCGGTGCGCCAGGTATCGTTCATGACCATCGAGAACGACTGGTCGACCAAGAGCACCACCGCTGCACGTGTGCGGCGCTCGGTCTCGCGGATCTCGAAGTCTTCGGGGCGCAGTAGAGGGCTGTCGCGATCGATCATCCGGCGGCGCACCGCGTTGGACACGGTCTTGACGACGTCAAGGGATTGCTCATCGCCGAACTGCCACTCGCGCGTGGTGCCAGTGAGCTCGCCTGCGGAACCGGTGTCGCGTACGTCGTGGTCGCCGCGATGGCCAGTTTCGAGCGAGGCGAACACGCGGCGCAGCGCCGTTTGCCCGATGCGCCGGATCGCCTTGGCAGTGAGCTCGGTCTGGCCCCCGGAACGTGTGAGATAACCCTGGCGCTCGAGCTCGCGCTCGACCTCCTGCAAAGCGCGGAGGTCGTCAACGGCCTGCCGACCGAGTGCGCGCGCGACAGCCTCCTCGTCGACGTCTGCGAGGCTCGCCCCGGGGTAGTCCTGGGCCAGCGACTCGGCGAGGGAGTCGAGGTCGGAGAGCTCGGCAAGTGCCTCGGTGGCATCGCCCAGACCCAGTGGCTCGTCGCCGCGCATCCGTTGACGGCCCGTCCAGGGCATATCGGGCCGCAGCGCCCGCAGGTTGTCGTTGAGCCTGCCCATCTCCGAGGCGAGGTCGAGATCGCCAAGAGCGTCTGCCATCAGCTCCGAGAGTTCTTGCCGCTGTTCGGGAGTCATCGACTCGAGCATCCGAGACATCGCGGCCGCTCGACGTGCGAGCTCGTCGAGCAGCTGCTCGATCGACTCAGGCTTGTCGGGGAAGAAGTCGCCGTGCTTGTCCATGAAGTCGGCAAAGTCTTGGGTGGTGTCCTCGCCGCGACCGTGCTTATCGAGCATCGAGTTGAGGTCGGCCATCATGTCCTTGAGCGCCTGACGAGACGGCGAGCCTTCGGGGGTCTTGAGAGCCTGCTTCATTCCGCGGAACTGCTGGTCGAGCACCTCACTGCGCAGCATCTCCCGCAGTTCGTCATATGCGGCCCGGGCTTCGGGTGATTGCCACTCGTACTCTGCGAGCTCACGCACTGCGGGGGCGGTCTGTCGTGGGAGGTTGTCGAGTTGGGCCTCGCGGAAGCGGGCGTCGTCCGACGGGTCCGGGAACAGCGCTTGGCGCTCGGCCTCGACTGCCCGATCGAGCAGTTCGCGTGCCTTCTCGAGGGTGCCGTCGAGCCGGCCGGATCGCTCGAGTGATCGTCGACGTTGCTGGACACGTCGCATGAGATCGTCTAGCCCGCGCAACCCATCTGCGCCGCGCTGCATCAGATCGCGAAGTGCGTCGCGCACCCGTGCACCGTCGAGGACTCGTTCGCCGAGCTCGTCGACAGCGCGTCCGGCGTCATAGGGCGGTGCCAACGGGTCAGGCCCGTCGTCATATGCGCCGTAGCGGTATCCGCTCATCGGCTCAGGCTCCGCCGTAGACCGAACGGGAGCCGCCGGGAACTGCGTCCTTGGAGATCCGTCGCGTGAGGTAGAGACCCTCGAGGGCGGTCTCGATACAGGAGGCGACGACGCCGGGAGACTCAGCACCGGACTCGTCGCCTTCGAGTGCCGCGACGATCCGGCCGAGGCCCTCGAGTGCGCCGACGCGGCTGAGAACCTCCTCGCTCGTGACGAGATCTCCGACCTCGACGGTGTCGCCCTCGTCGAATCGCGTGATGAGTGCGGCGAGGTCGACACCGCCCAGATGTGCGCGGAAGGTCTCAGCGACGGCACGGCGCAGCAGGTGCCCGAGGACTTCCTCCTCGCGACCCTCTTCGCTGACCTCGAACTCGACCTTGCCCCGAAGGGTCGGGACGACCGCAGGCAGATCGCCGACTCGTGCCACCGCGGTGGCCTCGCCCGTGATCGCCGCGCGACGCAAGGCGCCAGCCGCGAGTGATTCGGCTGCGGCGACAGCGAATCGGGCAGACACACCCGATCGGGCATCGACCGCGGGCGACTCGCGCACGAGTCGGGTGAATCGAGCGACGACCTCGAGCAGGTGTGCCGGCACTAGTGCGCGGAGGTCGGCCTCCTGGCGTACCAGCGTGATCTCATCAGCCAGCCGCAAGGGGTAGTGCGTGCGGATCTCGGCTCCGAACCTGTCCTTGAGCGGGGTGATGATCCGCCCGCGGTTGGTGTAGTCCTCGGGGTTGGCGCTTGCCACGAGCAGTAGGTCGAGGGGGAGCCGCAGGGCGTAACCGCGCACCTGGATATCGCGCTCTTCGAGGACATTCAGGAGTGAGACCTGGATGCGCTCGGCGAGGTCGGGGAGTTCATTGATGGCGAAGATGCCGCGGTTGGTGCGAGGGACGAGTCCGTAGTGCACGGTCTCCGGATCGCCCAATGTGCGTCCCTCGGCGACCTTCACCGGATCAACGTCACCGATGAGGTCGCCGACGCTCGTGTCGGGGGTTGCCAGCTTCTCGCCGTACCTCTCACTGCGGTGCATCCAGGCCACGGGAGTGTCGTCACCGTGCTGTGTCACCGTGCGCCGCGCCCACACACTGACAGGCTCGTACGGGTGTTCGTGCAGCTCGCTGCCCTCAATCACGGGGGTCCACTCATCGAGAAGGCCCACCAGTGTGCGCAGGAGGCGGGTCTTCCCTTGTCCTCGCTCGCCGAGAAGGACGAGGTCGTGACCGGCGAGCAGCGCCCGCTCGAGCTGGGGACGCACGGTTTCCTCGATGCCGACCACACCAGGGAAGGGATCTACGCCGGCACGTAGCCGCGCGAGGAGATTGGCGCGGAGCTCATCCTTCACGGTGCTGTACTCGTGGCCCGAGGAGCGCAATGCACCCAGGGTGCGGGGGAGGTCGGCAGGGGCGTCGGGGACGCGGTGATCGGTCACCCTCCGACGGTACGGTGCCCACGGCGGTTGCGCGATCCCGTTGTGAGGATGAGATGGTCGCCCCTCGGCCGCGTGAGTCCCCCGACCGGGGCTTCCGGACCGCGTGGCCCCACGCGCCGCGAGCGCACCCAGGGCGGCAGGATGGGTGCATGATGTCTGGGCCCCGGATCGGTGACGGCTTCGCGATGGGTGATGACCTCATTGCCGCCGCCGACTCCGCCGTCGCCGATGCGCTCGCGTCGATTCAGGGCTCGCTGCCGGATCTCGCATTCATCTTTGTTTCGGGTGGATCGCCCGACGAGGCAGCCGCCGCGCTCGCCTATGCGGCGACGGCGACCGGCGCCCGCACCAGCACCGGCTGCAATGCGCACGGCGTGATCGGGGCCGGTCAAGCGGCCGAGGCGGCCCGCGGCGTCAGTGTCTGGGTCGCGAGCCTGCCCTCGGTCGAGGTGCGTGCGTTCCACCTCGAAGTGCTTCGAACGTCCGAGTCCATCGCGGTCGTTGGCATGACCGAGAGGCGAGACAGCGATGTTGTCGGGGTCATGATCGCGGATCCGTGGTCATTCCCGGTCGACGGATTCGTGGGGCACTCCCATGAATCGCTTCGTGGACTCCCCCTGGTGGGTGGGCTCGCGAGCGGTGCCGGACAGGCGGGAGACACCCGGCTCCTCGTCGATGGTCATATCCACGATCGGGGTGCTGTGGGCGTCGTCATCGGCGGCGACGTGTCCGTGCATGCACTTGTCTCGCAGGGGTGCCGACCGATCGGACGACCGATGACGGTCACCTCGGCAGAGGGTTCCACGATCCTCGAACTCGCGGGGCGTCCTGCCCTCGAGCAGGCCAAGGATGCCGTTGCGATGCTGCCTACTGAGGAGCAGCCGCTCGCCGTTCGTGGTCTCCACTTGGGGGTCGCGGTCGACGAGTACGCCGACGATCACGCTCACGGCGACTTCTTGGTGCGGGGCATCGCGGGTGCGGACCAGGCCTCGGGCTCGATCACGATCGGGGACGTCGTCGAGATCGGCTCGACGGTGCAGTTCCTCCTTCGCGATGCTGACGCAGCTCACGATGATCTCGTGTCCGTCCTCGGGCACTTTCGCACCACAGCCGGTGGAGGATCACCGGCCGGAGCGCTGCTGTTTACGTGCACCGGGCGGGGTCGTGCGATGTTCCCCTCCGCCGACCATGACTCCACCGCGGTGCGACGTGGTCTCGGGGTTGACCATGTCGCCGGCTTCTTTGCCGCCGGAGAGATCGGACCCGTGGGGGGCCACAACCATGTGCACACGTTCACCGCGACCGTTCTCGCGTTCGGGTCCTGACCGGCGATGACGTCACAGGTCGCCGCTCTCGCCCTCGACATCGGGGGTACGAAGCTGGCCGCCGGGGTGGTCGACTCTCGGGGTGTCGTACTCGTGCATGCGCGGGTGCCCACCCCCGTCACTGACGATGCCGGGGTTGTGTGGGCTGCTCTCGTCGCCCTTGTCGACAGTCTGCTGGCAGACCCGGCGACGGGCCGCTTCGCTGCGGTCGGCATCGGCTGTGGCGGCCCCATGGTGTGGCCTGCCGGACTTGTCTCACCCCTGAACATTCCCGCCTGGCGGGGCTTCCCCCTGCTCGATCTGGTGCGGGAGCGCTACGCGCGAACTAAGCCTTGCGTGATCCACAACGACGCGGTCGCGCTGGCGGTCGCCGAGCACCGATGGGGTGCTGGCCGTGGTGCCGATCACGTGCTGGGAATGGTCGTCTCGACCGGGGTTGGTGCTGGTCTCGTCCTTGGCGGACATCGCGTCGACGGCACGAGCGGAAATGCAGGACACATCGGACATCTGATCGTGGATCCGCAAGGGCCCGATTGTGCCTGCGGCGGCAGGGGTTGCCTCGAGTCGATCGCGCGCGGCCCCGCAATCGCCGCGTACGCCGTCGAGCGCGGGTGGACGGGTGAGCCGACGGCGGTGGCTGTCGCGACTGGAGCGCGTGAGGGGAACCTCGCCGCGATTGCTGCCTTCGCACGCGCAGGTCGTGCGGTAGGCGTCGCCGTGGCCTCGGCCGCCGCGTTACTTGACCTCGATGTCGTGATCATCGGAGGCGGGATCGCCGAAACAGGAGATCTCCTATTTGAGCCGCTGCGGGCGGCATTCGACGAGCATGCTGGCTTCGAGTTCGTCCGACGCTGTCGGATAGTTGCTCCTGAGCTCGGGCCTCGAGCGGGGCTTTCCGGTGCCGCGGCTCTCGCGTTCGACCTCGTCATCCCGCAGCACTGAGAGAGGCGGGCGGCGGCGCCTCAGACGATCGAGTTCGTCTCGATCTCGGCTGCCGCATCAGACGGGGTCTGGTCGCTCTGCATGTCCTGTGCCATGTCCTCACGAGTTCGCAGCTTTTGCTCCGGCAGGAACAGCGAGAGCACGAAGGCCAGCAGGCACACGGGAACGGCCCACCAGTAGACCGAGGACAGAGCCACCACGAAGGCTTCGCGTACGGCGGTGCGCACGGCCTCGGGCAAGGCGGCGATCACGGCTGGTGACCCAGTGAGCTTGGAGGCATCGACGTGCATTCCGGCGGGGATGGCGGAGGCAAGCTGCGAGGCCAGGCTCGAGGTCATGATCGCCCCGAACACCGCCACACCGAAAGATCCGCCCACCTGGCGGAAGAACATCGACGACGACGTCGCGGTGCCGATCTCCCGCGGGGACACCGCGTTCTGGACGGCCAGGATCAGCACCTGCATCACCATCCCGATGCCGGCACCGAGAACGAGCATGCCGAGCGAGAGGTACCAGTAGGGAGTGTCGATTGCGAGCCTGGTCAGCATCCACATGCCGATCGCGGAGAGCAATGTGCCCGCGATGGGGAACGTGCGGTAGCGCCCGACACGGCTGATGATGCGCCCGGAGACGACCGAGGTGATGAGCAGCCCGAGCATGAGGGGCAGCAGCATCAGGCCCGCCTGGGTCGGGGCAACACCACGGGCGACCTGGAGATAGAGGGGCAGATAGACGATCGCCCCGAACATCGCGATGCCGATGATGAATCCGACGATGGCCGACACACGGAACACCGGGTTGGCGAACAACGACATCGGGACGATCGGCTCGGGGTGGCGTCGCTCCTGTAGCACGAACAACGTGCCGAGAGCAATGGCTCCGGCGCCCATCCCGACCATGGTGGGTGAACCCCACGGATAGGTGCGGCCGCCCCATTCGAGTACCAGGAGTAGCGCCACGACGGTGGCGATCGCAAGGCTCGCACCGAGCCAGTCGATCGAGTGCTCGGAACGCTGCGCGGGGATGTGTAGCACGGCGCCGAGAACCACGAGAACCACGAGACCGAGCGGGATGTTGATGTAGAAGATCCAGCGCCAGCTCGAGTTGTCGACGAAGAAGCCACCTGCGAGCGGGCCAAGCACTGAGGCGACACCGAACACCGCTCCGAACAGGCCCTGATAGCGCCCGCGCTCGGAGGGCGGGATCACGTCGGCAATGACGGCCATCGCGAGCACGATGAGCCCGCCGCCGCCCAGCCCCTGGATCGCCCGGAACGCGATGAGTTGACCCATGGTCTGGGACGCACCCGCCAGCACCGAGCCGAGGAGGAAGACGATCACTGCCGATTGCAGCATCAGCTTGCGGCCGTAGAGGTCAGAAAGCTTGCCCCATAGGGGGGTGGTGGCGGTGGAGGCGAGCAGGTACGCGGTGACCACCCAGGAGAGCTTCTCGAGGCCGCCAAGATCGCCGACGATCGTGGGGAGCGCCGTTGAGACGATGGTCTGGTCCAGCGCGGCCAGGAACGTCGTCATGAACAGGGCCGCGAGGACGAGGTGGAGCCGCCGCCCGCTGAGCAGGTTTGAGCGCTCTCCGAAGGCAGTCGACGTCGTCAAGGGGTCAGGGGACGTCATGGCGTGGGACTCGATCCGCTGGAGGACGATGTCGACGCGTCGGTGTCAGGCACGCGCGACAGCCGGAGTTTACCTCTCGTCCATTGCCGGGGCCGACGTCTGAGAAGGGCGGGCCCGGCGGTGAAGGGTCATCGGGAGTCCGTGGCGAGGCCGCAGGGTTACGGCGGCGGTCGTGTCCACGACGGATCCCGGCACAAGTTCGGGGCGCCACCGAGAGGCCAGGGCCGCGAGGACGAGTACGGCCTCCGTCCACGCGAACTGCTCACCGATGCAACGGCGGTTGCCGAACCCGAACGGGATCCATGCGCCTCGCGGCTGCCCGGGTGCGGTTTCGTCGAAGTGGCCGTCGCCGTTGAGCCAGCGATCGGGGACGAAGCTCGTAGCGTCGTCCCAGTAGGCAGGATCGCGGTGCAAGATCCACGGCGGACCGAGCACGATCGATCCTGACGGAACATCCCACTCACCGATGCGCATGTCGTTGAGGGTGCGCCGCCCCATGATCCACGCCGGCGGGTACAGGCGGATCGTTTCCGCGACCACGGCATGGGTGAGAGGGAGTCGAGGGATGTCGTCGAAGTTTGGTGCGCGAAGGTGCGCCTTGCCGAGAACCGACGTGAGCTCGGCGTGTATCCGCTCTGCCACGTCGGGGTTCTCGGAGAGCAGCCACCAGGCCCATGACAGTGCCATGGCCGTGGTCTCGTGCCCGGCGAGCACCATGGTCATGACCTCGTCGCGCAACTGCGAGTCGCTCATCGCGGTGCCATAGGTCGAGGAACCCTCGTCGTCGCGAGAGGAGATCATCCAAGACAGCAGGTCGTCGTGCTCGATTCCCGCTGCCGCATCGGCGCGGTGCTCGTCGATGATGCGCTGCACGACGTGGTCGAGATCCTCTACGCGCGCCAGGAGCCGACGTCCCTTGGGAAGTGCGCGGACGATGCGCTCGTTTCCGATCGCCGAGAGTTGGCCGAAGCCAGTCATGAGATCCGCGAGGGTGTCGCCGAACGTGCGTGCATCGCCTGTCAGATCGGCGCCGAACAGGGTGCGTCCGACGATGGCGAAGGTGAGAGAGGTCATCTCATCTACCATGTCGACCTGCGCTCCATCAGCCCAATTCCCTTCGTGCTGAAGGGATTCAGAGACCATCGTGGACGCGTAGGACTCGATACGCTCGCGATGGAAGCCCGGTTGGGCGAGCCGTCGCTGGCGCAGGTGGAACTCGCCCTCGCTCGTGAGAAGTCCGTTGCCCAGAAGTGGCCGGGCTGCCTGAAGGCCACGGCCCTTCATCACCTCACGGGCTCGGGTAAGGAACACCTCGGTGACGAGATCGGGGTCGCTCACGAGGTAGACGTGCTCCCCGGCCATGTGGATGTGGGTGACAGGTCCGTGTGCTCGGGCGGCCGCCTCGAAGATCCGATTTGGAGTATCGCGGCGGGTCAGCAGCGCAAGGACGACCCGGATCCCTGAAGGCCCCGACGGCCGGGCCACCCGGCCGAGCACACTCGGGGCCGGTACCGGCGAGTCGACGGGAGGCTTGCGCCGCGCTGAAGCCCGTGCTGCGGCCTCTCGCGTGGCACGAGCGGATCCCTGGCGGTTCATGTCTCCGTTCTACGCCCTCGATCGCGCGGGGGCACCCCGGGGGCGATACCTGTCCCGGTTCAGCCGGTGTAGGCCTCCGCCGACACGATCTCGACGGTCATCGGCTTCCCGCTGGGGGTGAGGTAGTCGACGCTGCTTCCGACTTCCTTGCCCAGGACTGCAGAGCCGAGTGGTGAACTGGGGGAGTAGACATCGATCGACGCCGTCGCCGCCTCCTCCCTGCTGCCGAGCAGGAAGGTCTCGGTCTCGTCGAACGCGGGGAATCTCACCGTGACTACCTGCCCCTGGGCGACCTGGCCCTCGGGTGCGTGTGGCTTGCCGATCTTGGCGTTCTCGAGCAGGTGACGGATCACGCGGACGCGTGCCTCGTTCTTACCCTGCTCCTCCTTCGCCGCGTGGTAGCCGCCGTTCTCCTTCAGATCGCCCTCTTCTCGGGCAGCCTCGATCCTTTTCACGATCGCCTCGCGACGGGTGCCGGTGCGCTCGGTCAACTCTTCCTGGAGGCGGTCGAACGCCTCCTGGGTGAGCCAGGTCTCGGTGATGACGGGGTCGGCCACGTGGATCATTGCCTTCGCTTGGTCGATCCGGACGGGTGTCGCGGGCAGTCTGGCCGCCCGGTGATGACGCCCAGCCTATGTCGCGCTGCCGGATGTGCCCTCACGTCCCGTCGATCGTCCTTACCTGCGGTGGATTGGCGGTTCCCGGTGGGAACGCCGCTGCGTCGACGCGCGGCACCTCATTGGCCGCGCAGCCCAGTACCTCCCCCGATGTGGCTTGGGCCCGGGTGGCCAACCGATAGGTCGGCTGGACGTACGTGCGCCCTCGGGTGATCGTCACGGTGGCGTATCCGACGTCGGTGTGGTTCTCGGCCTGGGCGCGCAGTACACAGATGGTGTCGCTGGCCTCGTCGCGATGGATCTCGAAGGTGATGTCGATGCGTGAGTCGTTCACGACGAGGAATGCGAGGAGGGTGGTTTGGACAGGCGGCGTGGCCATGCGCCAGGTGACGTATCCGATCGTCGAACCAAAGGCGAGCACGAGGGCGGTGATCCCGATGATCATCGTGCGCGAGCGCTGGCGCAGCCCGTATCTCGCCGCCATGGCGGCGCTGGGCGTCTCGGAAGTCACGGTGGCCTTTCGGCGGGGACCTCGCTGGCGGTCGCGGGGTCAGGAGTCTGGGACACTGGCAGTCTCTCCCACGATCCCTTGGAGTTGGACGTGACCCTGCCCACGCCTTCCGCGCCGCACCTGCCCCAACCGGGTGAACTGCTGCGCCTGATGGCCGTCCACGCCCATCCCGACGACGAGTCGAGTAAGGGTGCGGCCACGATGGCCCGCTACGTCAATGAGGGCGTCGAGGTGCTCGTCGTGACCTGCACCGGCGGTGAGCGAGGCGACATCCTCAATCCGGCACTGCTCGACAACCACGCCGTCCTCGCGGATCTCCCCGCAGTGCGACGGGCCGAGATGGCGACGGCGGTCGAGATCCTCGGTGTGCAGCATGCCTGGCTCGGGTTCCCCGACTCCGGGCTTCCCGAGGCTGACGAGAACGGGGTTAAGCCAGATTTGCCGGAGGGTTGCTTTGCGGTCCTTCCGCTCGAGGAAGCGTCGGAGCCCCTGGTTCGTCTGGTGCGTGAGTTCCGTCCTCACGTCATCACCACCTACGACGAGAACGGCGGCTATCCCCACCCGGACCACATCCGCACGCATGAGATATCGATGCGCGCCTTCGAGGCGGCCGGCGACCCCGACCAGTTCCCGGGCACGCGTGATCCCTGGCAGCCGAGCAAGCTCTACTACCACTTGACTTTCCACAAGTTGCGACTGGTCGCACTTCACGATGCCTGCCTCGACGAAGGGGTGGAGTCTCCGTTCGCGGACTGGCTCGCAGGATGGGAGGACAAGCCCGGCGACGCCGAGCGCCTCACAACGAAGGTCCACTGCTCCAACTGGTTCGCGACCCGCGACGCCGCACTCAAGGCCCATGCGACCCAGGTGGATCCTGATGGCCGCTGGTTCACCGTGTCACTCGACTCCCAGAGCCGCGTCTGGCCGACGGAGGACTACCAGCTCGCCCGCTCGCTCGTCACCGACTCGACCCTCGCCGACCCCGCGGGAGGCTACGAGGACGACCTGTTCGCTGGCCTTCGCGTCACAGCCGCATCCGTCACTTCCTGAACCGCATCGAGCGAGGATCATCATGAGCTTCTTCACCCAGGTCCACGCGGCCGTCGCCCTCGGGGTGTCGCCGTCACCGAGCCCAGCCGTAGTCGAGCCCGATGCCGACCGCGTGAGCCCCGGGCTCTACGGATTCCTCGCGGTCGTGTTCCTCGGGGTGGCCATCTTCGTGATCTGGAAAAGCATGAACAAGCAGATCAAGCGCGTGGACTTCGACGAGGACGCCACCACACGTCGGTGATCGAATGAGAGTGGTCGTCGTCAGTCCGAGTCGCCCCGCCGCAGTTTCTTAACCTCGCCTCGGCGCTTCTTGTCATCGACCCTTCGTCGGCGCGAACCAGCCGTGGGCCTGGTGGCGACGCGCGGCCGCGGGGGTGGTGCGATCGCGGCGGCAAGCACCTCGGCCAACTTCTGCTCGGCCGAGAGGCGGTTCTGCCATTGGCTCCGCTGCTCGGACGCTGTCACCGACAGGAAGCCGTCGACGAGCCGTTCGGCCAGGCGGGCCAGGGCCCGCTCACGCTGGGTTGGTCCGAGGGCGGACGTGGCCGTGATGTCGAGCCGGAGCTCGACCCGTGAGTCGGTGGTGTTCACACCTTGGCCCCCTGGGCCGGACGATCGCGAGAAGCGCCACATCAGTTCGGATTCGGGCACCGTGACCGAACCTGTGATCCTCAGGTCTCCGGGCATGTCACCAGCATGCCTGCTCCGCGGGTCCGCCGGGTCCGGCGGCAGATCGGGGTGCGCCCGACGGCTACCGTGGTCTCGTGTTCCGAATGCTGACGTCGGCGAGGTGGATCGGCCTCACGCTGACCGCTCTCGCGGTCATCGTGGCCTTCGGGGGGCTTTCGTGGTGGCAGTGGGAGCGGGCCCAGCGCGACGAACCGGGCGTGGTCGCCCCTGTGGCGGCTTCTGAGATCTTTCTCGCCGGACAGGTGCTTGCCGATGCGTCCTACGGCACGCGTGTGGAGATCACCGGGGTCTACGACAGAGCCCATCAACTGCTCGTCAGGCGAGGACCTGCGACCTTCTGGATCGTGACGACGCTGCGGCCCGAGTCCGGAGCTGCCGTGGCAATCGCGCGCGGGATCGTGTCGTCTCCGCAGGACCCGTCCGTATCGGACGTTCCCGCAGGGGTGGTCACCGTGGCCGGGGTCGCGCAGCCTTTCGAGGGTGACCCGGGCACTCCCTCCACATTGCCGTCGGGCCAGGCAGACAGGCTCACCGAGGCGGCGCTCGCCCTGCCATATTCCGCGGCCTCGGGCTGGATCGCGCTCGAGTCGCAGACACCACGGGCAGCGCGCGCCCTGCCCTCGGTTCCGGCGGCATACGGTCAAGGATCGACGTCCTCGCTGAGACTTCAGAATGCGATGTATGCCATCCAGTGGATTCTGTTCGCGGCTTTCGTGGTGTTCTTCTGGGCCCGAATGCTGCGGTTCGAGGTGCGTGGTGTCACCACGGCACCGCCCGCCGCACCCTCGTCCCCGGTGCGTGAGGTGTACTGATGTCAC
>CAFBPU010000035.1_pt1 | contig 28970 bp, 23 predicted proteins | sample 7269791 | NCBI WGS metagenome assembly CAFBPU01 (sample SAMEA6814154, study PRJEB35770) | freshwater metagenome | biome: Freshwater; feature: Freshwater reservoir; material: water | place: Czech Republic | collected 2017-06-27 | depth 30m m
CCGGCCTGAAGACCTTGCCCGTGCGCTACACGCCAGCCTGAGCGGATCAGACGGTGCTCGGACCGATTCCTGCCACGCGAGGGCCGGGCGGTGCGGGCTCTTTGAGTTCGACGAAGATCGTATGAGTGGCGCTCTGGCCGGTGTTCTCGCCCGCGTGCTCCTGGGCGGGAACCCAGTGCGCGCCGCCTGAGGAAATCGAGACGTCCCTATGTGCCCCGTCCTGGTGGAGGCGGCGCTCGAAGGAACTCAGGGTGAGCATCACACTGTCGGGATGCTCGTGGGGAGTTGTCCGCTGACCGGGGGAGTCGGTGTACTCCAACACCCGCACCCGGTCATTCTCGAACATCACTCGGTAGTGGTCTGGATTCGAAGCGACGGGATCGAGACTCATAGTGAACATGGTGCTCCGCACCGCAGGGCATGTCAGCCGATTGAGGTGATCGGCCCCGGTGCGCGGATCTCGGTCTCTCTCGGTAACATTGCCCTCACTAGTGTCCGGTGAGAACCCTCGTCGGACGCGTCGTCACTCGGGATCCCGTGCGTGGGCTGCCGACACGACCAGACTCCTCAGGAGTGCGAGCACTTCGCGATCCTGAGATCCCTCGGAGGTTGGTTCACGCCAATGAAGATCGTCGTATTGGTCAAGCACGTGCCCGACGCCGCGAGTGATCGGGCCTTCGCGTCCGACACCACCACTGACCGCGCCGCAGTCGACTGCCGCCTCAGCGAACTTGACGAGTACGCCGTCGAGCAGGCGCTCCAGGTTGTCGAGAAGGCCGGCGAGGGCGAGATCACCTACCTCACGATGGGCCCCGAAGCCGCCGGAGAGGCGCTGCGCAAGTCGCTGTCGATGGGCGGTGACGCCGGTGTTCACGTGATCGACGACGCCCTCCACGGATCCGACGCGCTCGCGACATCGTTGGTGCTTGCTGCCGCACTGGGCAAGATGGAGTTCGACGTCGTCATCTGTGGGATGGCCTCGACCGACGGCACGATGTCGGTGGTTCCCACGATGCTCGCCGAGCGACTGGGCCTTCCGTGCCTGACCTGGGCCTCCTCGCTCAGTATCGACGGCCCGGCCGTGACCATCCGTCGTGACGATGACGATGCCTCGACCACCATCACCGGGACCCTCCCCGCGGTCGTGTCGGTGACCGATCAGACCGGTGAGGCTCGCTACCCCTCGTTCAAGGGGATCATGGCGGCCAAGAAGAAGCCCGTGACCACCTGGAGCCTTGCCGACCTGGGAATCGACCCGGCGCAGGTCGGCCTGTCGGCTGCCTGGTCGGTCGTCGACTCGGTCACCAAGCGCCCGGCCCGCCAGGCCGGAACCATCGTGACCGACGAGGGTGATGGTGGCGTCAAGATCGCCGACTACCTCGCGTCCGGCAAGTTCATCTGAGAGGCGTAGAAGCCATGGGAGAGATCCTCGTTCTGGTCGACCACGTCGACGGAGCCGTCCGCAAGAGCACGACCGAACTGCTCACCATCGCCCGCCGACTCGGCGAGCCCGCCGCCGTCTTCCTCGGTTCGGGCCTCGACTCTGCGCTGGAGGTCCTGGGACGCTTCGGCGCCACGAAGGTGTACGTCGTCGACGACGCCACGATCGGGGAGTACCTCGTCGGACCCAAGGCCGAGGCGCTCGTCGCGATCGCAGAGAAGGCGTCGCCGTCCACGATCCTGGTCAGCAGCAACGCCGAGGGCAAGGAGATCGCCGCTCGTGCGGCCGTCCGCCTCGGAGCCGGCCTGATCACCGATGCCATCGACGTCGATGCGGACGGTGTCGCCACGCAGTCTGTTTTTGCGGCCTCGTACGTCGTCACCGCCAAGGTCACCACCGCCACCGCGATCATCACGGTCAAGCCCAATGCGGCGGCGCCGGAGATCTCCGAGACCACACCGGCGGTTGAAAACGTCGCGGTGTCCTACAGCGCCATCGCCACGTCGGCCAAGATCACGTCAGTGGCGCCTCGTGCGAAGTCGGGCCGCCCCGAGCTGACCGATGCCGAGATCGTGGTCTCGGGTGGGCGCGGAGTTGGGGGCCCCGAGGGATTTGGCGTCGTGGAGTCCCTGGCTGACGCGCTCGGTGCCGCCGTTGGTGCCTCACGCGCGGCAACCGACGCCGGGTGGTACCCGCACGCGTTCCAGGTCGGCCAGACGGGCAAGACCGTCTCGCCGCAGGTGTACATCGCCAACGGCATCTCGGGTGCGATTCAGCACCGCGCGGGCATGCAGACCTCCAAGACGATCATCGCCGTGAACAAGGACTCCGAGGCGCCGATCTTCGAGCTTGCCGACTTCGGCGTGGTGGGCGACCTGTTCAAGGTCGTCCCTCAGCTCACCGACGAGATCGGCAAGCGCAAGTCCTGAGTGGTCTGCGTGTCCCAGGCCGACAGGAAAGACCCCGTCACTGACCTAGACTTCTGACGTGGTCGAGTCATCGGTGTACCTAGATCATGCGGCGACCACCCCGATGCGCATCGAGGCCCTGGCCGCGATGGTCGAGGAGCTCTCGCGCGTCGGCAATCCTTCGTCCCTGCACGCATCCGGACGTGGGGCCCGACGCGTGGTCGAGGAGTCCCGCGAGTTGATCGCGGCTGCACTCGGCGTCCCTGCCGGTGACGTCCTGTTTACCTCGGGCGGCACTGAGGCGGACAACCTCGCGGTGAAGGGTGTCTATCGCGCCCGTCGGGGCCAGGATCCTCGGCGCACGCGAGTTCTGGCGACGGCCATTGAGCACCACGCCGTCCTCGACCCCGTCGGCTGGCTAGGAGACTCCGAGGGCGCCGACGTCCGGTGGCTACCCGTCGACGGGCTCGGTCGGCTCGACGTGATCTCGCTGGAGAGCGAGCTTGCCCAGGCGCCTGACGAGGTCGCACTCGTGAGTGTCATGTGGGCCAACAACGAGGTGGGCACGATCCAGCCCATCGCCGAGGTGGCTGCGCTGTGCGATCGCTACGGGGTGCCGCTGCACACCGACGCCGTCCAGGCCGTCGGGCAGATTCCGGTCGACGCCTCGATCGTCGACTCGCTCGCGCTCTCGGGCCACAAGGTCGGAGGCCCGCATGGCGTCGGCGCACTGATCGCTCGACGCGGGCTCGACATCGCCCCCCTGATGCATGGTGGTGGGCAGGAGCGCGATGTTCGCTCTGGCACCCTGGACGCGCCCGCGATCGTGGGGCTTGCCTCGGCGATTGCGTCGTCGATGGCCGACATGGACGTGCGCACGCGTCGCGTCGCCGAGCTCCGTGACCAACTCGTGTCAGGGGTCATGACCTCGATCGAGGGCGTCACGCGCAACGGCGACCCGCTCAGGGCTCTCCCTGGTATCGCCCACCTGTCTTTCGACGGGTGTGAGGGCGACGCGTTATTGCTTCTGCTTGATGCCGCGGGCATCGAGTGCTCGCGGGGTTCGGCCTGTTCGGCCGGGGTGCCGCAGCCCAGTCACGTGCTGCTCGCGATGGGTGTCGAGCCGCTCGCTGCGCGCAGTGCACTCAGGTTCTCCCTCGGCCACTCCTCGGCCGCATACGAAGTCGCGTCCCTTCTCGAGAAACTTCCCGCCGTGGTGGCGCGCGCCCGTCGCGCAGGTGTGCCGCGATGAGGGTCGTGGCCGCGCTCTCGGGCGGAGTCGACTCCGCGGTGGCCGCATCCCGAGCGGTTGAGGCAGGGCACGACGTTGTGGGGATTCACCTCGCCCTCGCGCGATCGCCGCAGAGCCACCGCACTGGCGCCCGCGGTTGCTGCACTCTCGAGGATGCTCGCGATGCCCGACGGGTTGCCGACATTCTCGACATCCCTTTCTACGTATGGGATCTCTCGGAGCAGTTCGCTGAGTCTGTGATCGATGACTTCGTGGCCGAGTACGCAGCGGGGAATACGCCGAACCCGTGCCTGCGCTGCAATGAGAAGATCAAGTTCACCGCCGTGCTCGACCGTGCCCTCGCCCTCGGATTTGATGCGGTGAGCACAGGGCACTACGCGCGGATCGTCGATGCGGCGAACGGACGTGAGCTACATCGAGCCGTCGACCCCGACAAGGACCAGTCCTATGTCCTCGGCGTACTCGATGAGAGCCAGCTCGCGGGGGCGATGTTCCCGCTCGGTGATTCGCTCAAGTCCGAGGTCCGGGCCGAGGCCGCGCTGCGGGGTCTACTCGTGGCCGAGAAGCCAGACAGCCACGACATCTGCTTCATTCCCGACGGTGACACCGGTGCCTGGTTGCGCGATCGGCTCGGCGACGCCCCCGGTGACATCGTCGACGTCGAGTCGGGTGCGGCCCTCGGACATCACGACGGCGCGTTCGCCTTCACCGTCGGGCAGCGCCGAGGGCTCGGGCTCGGCCGTCCGGCTGCCGACGGCGCACGCCGCTATGTCGTGGGGGTCGACATCGCGAGTTCGACCGTGCTCGTGGGCCCGCCCGTGCTCCTGGACGTCGACCTCATCCACGCCGATCGCCCTCGCTGGTGTGGCCGGGTACCCGGCGGGATCGTCGAGGGCACCGTTCAGATCCGGGCTCACGGCGATCCGGTCGACGCAGTCGTGCAGATCAACGACGCAGATGTTGTCGCCTCGCTGCGATCCACCGTTCGCGGAGTCGCGCCTGGCCAGGCGCTGGTGATCTACGACGGCACGCGCGTCGTCGGGTCGGCCACGATCACGCGGTCGACCCGGACGAGGGCGCACGTGCCTGTGTCAGCGACAGGCCCCGAGAGCAACTAGCCTGCGAGGGTGCTCGACAACCTGATCCCCTCGACCGTCACGACCATCGGTTCGATGCCCGGGACGTCGGTGCGCGCCGCGGTGGCCCTCGTCGTCGACGCTATGGCGTCCGGAGACGGCATTCCGCACCTGCCTGAGCTTCCCGCACGCGGGCCGGGCTCTGATCTCGTGGGGCGCACGGCCGGGCTGCTAGCCCAGGTGGTGCCGGATTTGGCCACCGAGACCACGCCGACGGGCTGGCGCTTCGCCGATGCACCCGGGCGTGAATCGCGCCGGGCGCTGTCCTGGCTCGGCGAGGATCTCGACGCCTGGGAGGAGGCGCTGACCTCCTACGAGGGAGTGGTGGCCGTATCCCTCGCTGGCCCCTGGACTCTGGCGGCGACCATCGAACTTCGCGGCGGAGATCGGGCGGTGCGCGATGTCGGCGCCTGCCGCGATATCGCCGGCGCCCTCGCCCATGCGGCTGCAGATCACGTGGCCGACCTTCGCAAGCGCCTCCCTGCCGCGCACATCTCCCTGTGGCTCGACGAGCCCGCGCTGCCCTCGGTCATGCTGGGCTCGATCGCCACCCAGAGCGGCAACAGCCGTTATGCCGCGATAGACGAGTCGGTCGTCGAGGCTGCCCTGCGACAGGTGATTGAGGCCGTGCACGCCTCTGGGGCTTCCGCGGTGGTGCATTGCTGTGGGGCGAGACCGCCCTACCAACTACTGCGTCGCGCTGGGGGTGATGCTCTCTCGGTCGACCTGCTCCTGCACGACCGTCACGATGATGACGCGATCGGCGACCTGCTCGAGTCGGGTGGTCTGCTCGTGGCGGGAGTGCTGCCGGCCATTGACGGGCCGCTGTCAGGGGTGAGCGATACCGTCGCACTCGTGCGCGATCTCGGACACCGCCTTGGACATGCGCCCGACGCTATTGCGGGGTCGGTTCTCCTCGCGCCCACGTGTGGCATGGCGGGTGCATCGCCCGATCACGTCACCGCCGTGCTCTCTCGCCTGCGCTCGGTGGGTCGTGGTCTTCGTGAGGAGGAGGCCAAGCGTGGCGAAGGCCAAGGCTGAGTCGGGCCTACCCGATCCCGTTGTCCGCTGGCGCGAACTCGTCGACATCGTCGAGGACGCCCGTCAGCGCTACTACGTCCACGACTCGGCGACGCTGTCCGACGTCGAATACGACGCGATCTTCCGCGAACTCGAACTGCTCGAGTTGGCCCATCCTGAGCTGGTCTCGGCAGACTCACCGACTCAGGCGGTGGGGGGTGAACGCTCGGAGATGTTCGAGCCGGTCGAGCACCTGCAGCGTCTGCTCAGCCTCGACAATGCCTTCTCCGCCGAGGAGTTGGCGGCATGGGCCGGGCGTTTGGAACGTGAGCTCGGCTCGCTGCCCTCACTCCTGTGTGAGCTGAAGGTCGACGGCCTGGCCGTCGACATCGTCTACGAGCGAGGCCGGCTGCGGTCGCTGGCAACCCGCGGCGATGGCCGCGTGGGAGAGGACGTCACCTACAACGTGCGCTTCATCCCGGGAATCCCGCGCGTCCTCACCCCGGCACCGGGGCATCCTGTGCCCGACCTCGTCGAGGTGCGCGGCGAGGTCTACTTTCCCGTCGTCGACTTTGACTCTCTCAATGCCGAGATGCTCGAACTGGGCCTGTCGCCCTTCGCCAATGCTCGCAATGCTGGCGCTGGCACACTGCGCCAGCGCGTTGATCGACGTGAGCAGGAGCTGGCCGCGGCGCGCGGGCGAGGGGCCGGTGAGCGCGGGGCTGCGGCGGTCGCACGTCTGCAGGCTGACCTCGATCGGGCGGTGCGTCGCCTCGCGAGGTTGCAGCTCGTGGTGCACGGTGTCGGCATCTGGCAGGGCCACGAGCCGGCTGCGCAATCCGAGGCATATGTGGCACTTCGTGGCTGGGGCCTTCCCACCAGTGATCGGATTCGGATCGTCGAGCGTCTCGACGACGTCTCGGAGTTCATCGAGTTCTACGGCCTGCACAGGCACGACGTCGAGCATGAAATCGACGGTGTGGTGGTCAAGGTCGACGACCTCGCGACCCAGGGACGGCTCGGATCCACCTCGCGGGCGCCCCGATGGGCGATCGCCTACAAGTACCCACCCGAGGTCGTGCGTACCCGGCTCCTCGACATCGAGGTCAATGTGGGTCGGACAGGCCGGGTCACACCCTTCGCCGTCATGGCACCGGTCAAGGTCGCGGGGTCGACGGTGGCGATGGCCACCCTGCACAACGAGCAAGAGGTACGTCGCAAGGGTGTTCTCATCGGCGATCTCGTGTTCCTGCGCAAGGCGGGCGACGTCATCCCTGAGGTGCTCGGTCCGGTCGTCGAGGAGCGCACCGGTGACGAGCGCGCCTTCGTCATGCCTACTCACTGTCCCTCGTGCGGCACCATGCTTGCGCCGTCGAAAGAGGCAGACGTCGATATCCGTTGCCCCAACGCGAGATCGTGCTCCTCGCAGCTGCGCGAGCGCGTCTTCCATGTCGCGTCGCGCGCGGCCCTCGACATTGAGGGCTTGGGCTTCAAAGCTGCCGTCGCACTGCTCGAAGAAGGCGTCATCTCCGACGAAGGTGATGTTTTGCTACTCGGTGCCGACGATCTTCGGCGCAGCCAGTTCTTCACCCGCGATGGCGGCGAGGGAGCCGAACGCCCGCTCACGGCCAACGCCGAGAAGTTGCTCGTCGAGCTCGAGGCCGCGAAGGCCCGTCCGTTGTGGCGGGTCTTGGTGGCTCTCTCGATCCGCCATGTCGGACCCACCGCGGCTCAGGCTCTCGCGCGCGAGTTCGGAGATCTCGACGTGATCGCCGCAGCCTCCGTCGACGAGCTCTCCGTCGTCGAAGGGGTCGGCCCGATCATCGCCGAGGCCGTCCTCGAGTGGTTCGGCGTCGACTGGCATCGCGAGGTCGTCGATAAGTGGCGTCGTGCGGGGGTGCGGCTCACACAGGAACACGTCGCCACCGGCCCACGTCCCCTCGACGGGCTCACCGTGGTGATTACCGGCACGGTCGAGGGATGGTCGCGTGACGCCGCGACCCTCGCGGTGCAGGAGCGTGGCGGCAAGGTCAGTGGGTCGGTGTCGAAGAAGACCGACTTTGTGGTCGTGGGGGAGAATCCCGGTTCCAAGCATGAGAAGGCGATTGCGCTCGGGCGCCCGGTCCTCGATGCCGCCGGATTTGGTGTCCTCCTTGAGCAGGGGCCAGAGGCGGGCCGTGAGGCCGCGCTGCCACCCGAGGAGTGATCGCGGGTAGGCCACCTGTTCCCTAGGGCGGTCACCGGCATCGGTCAGGTGCGGCCGATCGAGGTCGATGATCGGTCCGTAGGATGAGCGACATGTCCGACACCCCCTCGATCACCCGCGACGACGTCGCGAGCCTCGCGCGGCTGGCCCGGATCGATCTCGCGCCCGACACCCTCGATCACTACGCCGAGCAACTCGCGCAGATCCTCGGTGCGGTGGCCCAGGTCTCCGAGGTCGCGGCCGATGACATCCCACCGATGAGCCACCCGCTGCCGTTGGTCAACGTCTTCCGCGAGGACGTCGTACGTCCGGGCCTGTCCAACGCCGAGGCGCTCTCGGGTGCACCGTCGGTCGAGTCCGACCGGTTCCGCGTCCCGCGGATCCTCGACGAGGAGTGACTGTGTCCCTGGGCGCCGACCTGATCCGCTTCACCGCATCCGAGACGGCGGCAGCTATCTCCGCCGGCGAGGTGTCGGCCGTCGAGGTCGCACAGGCACACCTCGACCGCATCGCCGCCGTCGACGGCCGCGTGCACGCATTCCTTCACGTCGACACCGAGGGCGCGCTTGAGGCTGCCGCCGCGGTCGACGCATCTCGTGCCGCGGGTGAACGACTCTCGCCATTGGCGGGGGTCCCGCTCGCGCTGAAGGATGTCTTGACCCAGCGCGGGATCCCCACCACCTGCGGATCGCGAATCCTTGAGGGCTGGCGACCGCCCTACGACTCCACCGTCACCGCGCGCCTCAAGGCCGCCGGGGTGGTCATCCTGGGCAAGACCAACATGGACGAGTTCGCGATGGGCTCCTCCACCGAGCACTCGGCCTACGGCCCCACCCACAACCCCTGGGATCTCGACCGGATCCCCGGCGGTTCCGGAGGTGGTTCTGCCGCGGCACTTGCGGCCTTCGAGGCCCCTCTCGCGATCGGCACCGACACTGGCGGCTCCATCCGTCAGCCCGCAGCCGTCACCGGCACGGTGGGGGTCAAGCCCACGTATGGCGGTGTTTCGCGATTCGGCCTGGTGGCACTGGCATCCTCGCTCGACCAGGCGGGCCCGTGCGCGCGCACCGTGCTCGACACGGCACTACTTCACGCCACGATCGCGGGCCACGACCCGCTCGACTCAACCTCGGCGGATGTGCCCGTCCCCGACGTGGTGGCTGCCGCGCTGCGGGCCGATGTCCGCGGAATGCGGATCGGGGTCGTGAAGGAACTCAGTGGCGAGGGTTACCAGGCGGGGGTCCGTCAGCGCTTCGACGAATCGGTCGCGATCCTCACCGAACTTGGGGCCGAGGTTGTTGAGGTCGCGTGCCCCAACTTTCCCTATGCCCTCGCGGCCTACTACCTCATCTTGCCGAGCGAGGCCTCGAGCAACCTCGCCAAGTTCGACGGGGTTCGCTTCGGTCTTCGCGTGGGTGAGGACGATGGCAGTCCCTCGATCGAGCAGGTCATGGGCCGCACGCGCGCGGCCGGATTCGGCCCCGAGGTCATCCGTCGCATCATGCTCGGCACCTATGCGCTGTCCTCGGGCTACTACGACGCCTACTACGGCCAGGCCCAGAAGGTCCGCACCCTGATCGCACGCGACTTCGCCGCGGCCTTCGAGAAGGTCGACGTTCTCATCTCACCGACCGCACCGACCACCGCCTTCAAGCTCGGCGAGAAGCTCGACGACCCGGTTGCCATGTATCTCAACGACATTGCGACGATCCCCGCGAACCTCGCGGGCACGCCCGGCATGTCGCTCCCCGTCGGCCTGGCCCCTGAGGACGGCCTCCCCGTCGGCCTGCAGATCATGGCCCCGGCGATGGCTGATGACCGTCTCTACAACGTCGGTGCCGCACTCGAAGCCGCGCTGCTCCGCCAATGGGGTCACCCGATCCTGCAGGAGGCTCCGTCACTATGAGCATCACGACACCCGAGGCAGTCCTGACCTACGACGAGGTCATGGCGAACTTCGACCCGGTGCTCGGGCTCGAGGTCCACGTCGAGCTCGGCACCAACACCAAGATGTTCTGTGGCTGCCCCACGGAGTTCGGCGCCGACCCCAACACCCAGGTGTGCCCGACTTGCCTCGGGCTGCCCGGTTCGCTGCCGGTGGTCAACGCAGTGGCGGTGGAGTCCGCGATCCGTATCGGTCTCGCATTGAACTGCTCGATCGCCGAGTGGTGTCGATTCGCGCGTAAGAACTACTTCTACCCGGATATGCCGAAGAATTTCCAGACCTCCCAGTACGACGAGCCGATCTGCTTCGAGGGCTATCTCGACGTCGAGGTCGAGACCGACGAGGGCATGCGCACCTTCCGCGTCGAGATAGAGCGCGCGCACATGGAGGAGGACACCGGTAAGACCTCCCACCAGGGTGGGGCAACCGGGCGTATCCACGGCGCCGACTACTCCCTGGTCGATTACAACCGGGCGGGTATCCCGCTGATCGAGATCGTGACCAAGCCGGTAGCGGGAACGGGCAAGTACGCACCCCAGGTCGCGAAGGCCTACGTCGCGGCGCTGCGCGAACTGCTGCGCGGGCTCGGGGTTTCGGACGTCAAGATGGAGCAGGGCTCGTTGCGATGTGACGCGAACATCTCGTTGCGTCGTTCGCCCTCGGACCCTCTGGGTACCCGCACCGAGACCAAGAACGTCAACTCGCTGCGCTCGGTCGAGCGGGCGATCCGTTACGAGATGACCCGTCAGGCCGCGGTGCTGCAGTCCGGCGCGAAGGTCACGCAGGAGACGCGTCACTGGCATGAGGACACCGGGGTCACCACCTCGGGTCGCGAGAAGTCCGACGCCGAGGATTACCGCTACTTCCCCGAGCCCGACCTCGTGCCCATTGCGCCCTCGCGCGAATGGGTAGAGGAACTGCGTGCCGCCCTGCCGGAGAACCCGGCCGTGCGTCGTGCACGCGTCCAGAGTTCTTGGGGCATCAGTGATTTCGACATGGCCGCAGTGGTGAACTCCGGTGCGCTTGATCTCGTCGAGGCCACCGTCGCCGAGGGAGCCGACCAGGCCGCCGCACGCAAGTGGTGGCTCAGTGAACTCGCACGCACCGCGAACGAGCGAGGTGTCGAGCTCATCGACCTCCCGATCACGCCCGCGGATGTTGCTCGGGTCGAGGCCTTGGTCGTGGCGGGGACCCTCAACGACAAGATCGCACGCCAGGTGATCGAGGGAGTGCTCGCGGGCGAGGGCTCCCCCGATGACGTCGTCGCGGGTCGCGGGCTCGGGGTCGTCAGTGATGACGGCCCGCTGCTCGCGGCCATCGACGAGGCGCTCGCGGCCTCACCTGATGTCGCCGAGAAGATCCGTTCGGGCAAGGTGGCAGCCGCGGGTGCGATCGTCGGCGCCGTCATGAAGTCCACGCGCGGCCAAGCGGACGCCGGCCGGGTGCGTGCCCTACTTCTTGAGCGCCTCGGCGTCGCCGAGTAGTTCACCTCGCCTCGGGCGCTAGGGCAGTAGTGGTGCGCTCAGCGTCTGGAACGGGGTCGGCGGGTTCAGGGTGAACGTCGCCGGGGATCCTGTTCCGCCCCAGGAGAAGCCGACGGCCCCGAGCGCGATAATCAAGCACGCCAGTGCCGCCACGATCCACGGCGCGCTGACTTCCAATCGCGGTTCGACAGGTTCAGCAGGCGGGGCCACGGGCCCACGCGGGGTCGGCTGCTTGTCCGTGCGGGCCCGCGGCTCGATGTGGTCGAGGATGACGGAGATCGTGGGATCGTGCACCACGGTGATCGCGTCAGTTCGAATCTTGTCCGAGCTGATCGTCTTGGTGCTTGAGTCAGGTGCCCTCGTGTAGGTGACCATGACGGCCTCCCCCGGGAGCGGCCCGCCGACCACGACAGCCGGGCCTCCTCCGACCGCTCCGCACCTTCATCATCCCGCTCGCCGAGCGAGGTTGCACGGCGTTCGTCCAGCCGAAGGACACCAGCTGGCGAGGGCGGATCTCGTCAGTACCTCGTGCCGACGGGCGCCGGCAGCGAGGTGAGCGTGAGGACCTCGTCGGCGCTCAGGACGAGATCGGCTGCCGCCATGTTCTCCTCCACGCGAACCCTGCGGCGAGTGCCCGGGATGGGCACGACCTGCTCGCCCTGGGTGAGGATCCATGCCAGTGCCACCTGAGCGGGTGTCGCGTCGTGGGCCGCGGCAATCTCGCGTACCCGGTCGACGATCGTCTGGTTCTGTGCCTTTGCCTCCGGCGCGAATCGAGGCATGGTCGCCCGGTAGTCGTCTGCGCCCATCTCGACCGAGGTGATCGCGCCGGTCAGGAAGCCCCGGCCGAGAGGTGAGTACGGCAGGAACCCCACGTTGTTCTCCCGGCACCAGGGCAAGACGTCGTCGGCCCACTCGCGTGTCCACAGCGAGAACTCACTCTGCACCGTGGCGACGGGGGAGATCGCATGGCAGCGCTGGATCTCCTCGAGTGTGGCCTCGGAGATCCCGATCGCCCGGACCTTGCCAGCCTCAAGCAAGCCGACGAAAGCGCCCCATGTCTCCTCGACGGGCACGTTCGGGTCGACGCGGTGAAGCTGGTACAGATCAATCACGTCGATGCCGAGCCGCTCCAAGGACGCATCACAGGATGCGCGCACGTAGTCCGGCGATCCGTTGCGACCATGCTTGAGATCGGGTGAGTGCACGATGCCGCACTTGGTGGCGATGATGACGTCGTCGCGCAACTCTCGCAGTGCGCGACCGACCAGCACCTCGTTCGTGTGCGGGCCGTAGATGTCGGCAGTGTCGAAGAGGGTGACGCCAATCTCGACGGCCCGGTGGATTGCGGCGATCGACTCGTCGTCGTCACCTTTGCCACCCTCATAGAGGAAGGACATTCCCATGCACCCGAGCCCGATCTCGCTGACCTCGATGCCACTTCCGCCGAGCATGCGTGTTCTCATGGCGCGAGGCTATCGGGTGGGCGTTGATCGGGAGCCTCCAAGGGTTTGTCGCGGCGGCAGGTCGTGACCACTAACGTCAGCGCCGTGACCGAGGAACTTCTCCTGCTGCCCTGGGCCGACCACGCGTCGCTGCTCGAGGGCGCCACCGAAGGTCTCCAGGTCGCGATCTATGACGGCCGCGACGAGCCGCCTGCGTCTGTGCTCGATCTTGTGACGTTCTACGTGCCGCCCTACATGGGCACGGCCGAGGCGCTGGGGCTCATGCGACGGATGCCCTCGTTGCGCATCGTTCAGACATTGACTGCGGGCGTGGACAGCGTGTGGGCCGATCTCCCAGACGGCGTCGCGCTGTACAACGCGGCAGGGGTCCACGACGCGAGCACTGCGGAGCTCGCGGTGGGCCTTGCCATCGCGAGCCTGCGCCACCTCGATGATTTCTCTCGCGCCCAGGCTTTGGGGGAGTGGCGGCACGGTCGGTTCGACTCGCTCGCCGACAAGTGCGTGATGATCCTGGGCTACGGCCATGTGGGCGAGGCCGTGGATCGACGACTTGCCGGCTTCGACGTCGACGTCGTCCGGGTAGCGCGAACGGCACGGACCTCACGGGAGGGCGACGTCGTGCACGGTGTCGATGAACTGCCGGCGCTGCTGCCGAGCGTCGACGTCGTCATCGTGATCGTGCCGCAGACCCCGGAGACCATCGGGATGGTCGATGCCGAGTTCCTGTCACGGATGCGCCCCGGCGCATTGCTGGTGAACGTGGCGCGCGGGCCGGTCGTGGTCACCGACGATCTCGTCGCCGCTCTGCGCGAGGGTCGAGTGAGGGCCGCGCTCGACGTCACCGATCCGGAACCGCTTCCACCAGGTCATCCCCTGTGGTCGGCGCCGGGCGTGTTGATCTCCCCCCATGTGGGAGGCAACACGTCGGCGTTCCTGCCGCGAGCCCATCGCCTCGTCGCCGCTCAAGTGCGTCGATGGTGTTCAGGGGAGCCGCTCGAGAACGCTATGGACCGCCCCCGCCCCTGACGGGCGTGGCCCGTCGACACCCGGTGACCCACCCGCGAGGCTCACCGGAACACCCGATCTCGTAGGCTCGCGCGCATGAGCAGCGACCAGCGCACCCAGCCTGACATCAAGCCCCGTTCCCGCCTGGTGACCGACGGCCTCGAGGCCACGGCCGCACGCGGGATGCTCCGCGCCGTCGGAATGGGTGACGACGACTGGGTCAAGCCGCAGATCGGCGTCGCCTCGTCGTGGAACGAGATCACCCCGTGCAACCTCTCGCTCGATCGGCTCGCCAAAGCAGCCAAGGAGGGTGTCCACGCTGCCGGTGGCTATCCGCTGGAGTTCGGCACGATCTCCGTGTCCGACGGCATCTCGATGGGCCATGTCGGCATGCACTACTCGCTCGTGAGCCGCGAGGTGATCGCCGACTCCGTCGAGACGGTGTTCGAGGCCGAGCGCCTCGACGGTGCCGTGCTTCTGGCCGGCTGTGACAAATCCGAGCCCGGCATGCTCATGGCCGCCGCACGGCTCGATATCGCGGCCGTGTTCCTCTACGCCGGATCGACCCTTCCGGGCAAGGTGGGCGACAAGGATGTCACCATCATCGACGCCTTCGAGGCGGTCGGCGCATGTGCGCGCGGGCTCATCACCCGCGCGGAGGTCGACGTGATCGAGCGTGCCATCTGCCCCGGGGAGGGTGCTTGTGGCGGCATGTACACGGCCAACACCATGGCCGCCGCGGCCGAGGCGATGGGTATGTCGCTGCCCGGATCTGCAGCCCCGCCCGCCGTCGACCGTCGCCGTGACGGCTACGCCCGCAAGTCCGGTGAGGCCGTCGTCGAGTTGCTGCGCCGCGGCATCACGAGCCGCGACATCATCACGCGTGAGTCGCTGGAGAACGCGATCGCAGTCGTCATGGCACTGGGCGGCTCGACCAACGCGGTACTCCACCTGCTGGCGATCGCCCACGAGGCTCATATCCCCCTCGAACTCGAGGACTTCAACCGCATCGCGGACCGGGTTCCCCACCTCGCGGATGTCAAGCCGTTCGGCCGCTACGTCATGAGCGACATCGACCACGTCGGTGGCGTTCCTGTGGTCATGAAGGCGCTCCTCGATGCCGGGCTTCTCCATGGAGATTGCCTCACGGTCACGGGCAAGACGCTGGCGGAGAACCTCGCCGACATCGCCCCGCCCGACCCAGATGGCAAGATCCTGCACGCGCTCACCGATCCCATCAACCGCACGGGTGGGCTCGCGATCCTCACCGGTTCGCTGGCCCCGGAAGGTGCGGTCGTGAAGACGGCTGGCTTCGACGCCGAGGTGTTTGAGGGCACGGCCCGTGTGTTCGACGGTGAGGCCGACGCCATGGCCGCCGTGTCGGGCGGAGTTCTCCAGCCGAATGACGTCGTGATCATCCGTTACGAAGGCCCCAAGGGCGGCCCCGGAATGCGCGAGATGCTTGCGGTCACGGGTGCGATCAAGGGCGCAGGGCTAGGCAAGGACGTCCTGCTCCTGACCGACGGCCGATTCTCCGGTGGCACCACCGGCCTGTGTGTCGGGCACGTCGCCCCCGAGGCTGTCGACGGTGGTCCGATCGCCTTCGTCCGCAACGGTGACCGCATTCGCCTCAATGTTGCCGACCGCACACTCGACCTGCTCGTCGACGAGGCCGAGCTCGCGGCGCGACGCGTCGGCTGGGCTCCGCCACCCGTCAAGCACGACCGCGGTGTCCTGGCCAAGTACGTCAAGCTCGTGGGCTCGGCCCGCTACGGGGCGGTCTGCGACTAGCCGGGGCGAGGTGCCGGCCCGTCTCATCACGCACGTCTCCTCCCGCGCCGGACCCGCAGCGGACCACGTCCGGGGAGTCGTCTCGGATGATGAGATGGAGCGTGTGAATGCTTGACACGCATCGGGCATCGGGGCGACGGTGGTCGCGTGCACAAGCCACGCTCACTCGTAGTTCCCAGGCGCGCAGCCTGACGGTCACCTGTCATCTGCGCGCACCCCTCGCCGCCCGCTCGGGCCGGGGGGTTTTTTGTTGCCCCTGATCCACCCACCCACGACACCCCCGACGAGGACGCAATGACCGACCAGATCACCGGAGCCCAGAGCCTCGTGCGCTCGCTGGAGCACGCCGGCGTCGACGTCGTTTTCGGCATCCCCGGCGGTGCCGTTCTCCCCGTCTACGACCCGTTGATGGACTCCACGAAGGTCCGCCACATCCTCGTGCGACACGAGCAGGGGGCTGGCCATGCCGCCGAGGGCTATGCCCAGGCCACGGGCCGTGTCGGCGTCTGCATGGCTACCTCTGGTCCGGGCGCGACCAACCTGGTCACCCCCATCGCCGACGCCTACATGGACTCCGTGCCGATCGTCGCCATCACCGGCCAGGTGCCGAGCGGGGCCATCGGCACCGACGCCTTCCAGGAGGCGGACATCCGCGGCATCACAATGCCGATCACCAAACACAGCTTCCTCGTGACCGATCCCTCGAAGATCGCACGGGCCGTCGCCGAGGCTTTCCACATCGCCAGCACGGGCCGGCCCGGCCCGGTTCTGGTCGACGTCTCCAAGGACGCACTCCAGGCGCTCACGACGTTCGAGTGGCCGACCTCCTTCGACCTCCCCGGCTACCACCCCGTGACCCGCCCGCACGCCAAGCAGGTGCGCGAGGCAGCTCGCATGATCGTCGAGGCGAAGCGCCCGGTGCTGTACGTCGGCGGCGGGATCATCAAGTCACGCGCCCACGTCGAGTTGCTGCGCCTCGCCGAACTCACCGGGATCCCGGTGGTCACGACCCTCATGGCCCGGGGCGCCTTCCCCGACAGTCACCCGCTCCACCAGGGCATGCCCGGGATGCACGGTGCGGTGGCTGCCGTCGGGGCACTTCAGAAGAGTGACCTGCTCATCACTCTCGGCGCCCGGTTCGACGATCGCGTCACCGGCCGGCTCGACACCTTCGCACCCGACGCGGCAATCATCCACGCCGACATCGACCCCGCAGAGATCTCCAAGAACCGCGTCGCCGACGTGCCGATCGTGGGCGATGCCAAGGAGGTCATCCTCGATCTCATCGTCGCCCTCGAGGCAGAGCACTCGGCGGGCAATGTCGGCGACTACGCCGAGTGGGTCTCGCTCCTGGGCCATATGAAGGCCACATACCCGCTGGGCTACGACATCCCCTCCGACGGCACGCTGTCACCTCAGTACGTCATCGAGCGGCTTGGCCTGATTGCCGGGCCCGAGGCGATCTACGCCGCAGGCGTGGGCCAGCACCAGATGTGGGCCGCGCAGTTCGTGAAGTACGAGATCCCCGGCACCTGGCTCAACTCTGGCGGCCTCGGCACGATGGGCTACGCCGTCCCTGCGGCGATGGGCGCCAAGGTGGGCCGTCCCGACGCCACTGTGTGGGCCATCGATGGTGACGGCTGTTTCCAGATGACCAACCAGGAACTCGCCACCTGCGCGATCAACGACATCCCGATCAAGGTGGCGCTGATCAATAACTCGTCACTCGGGATGGTCCGCCAGTGGCAGACCCTGTTCTACGAGTCGCGATACTCCAACACCGATCTGCACAGCCACCGCATCCCCGACTTCGTCAAGCTCGCTGACGCCTACGGATGCCACGGTCTTCGCTGTGAGCGGGCCGAGGACGTCGACGCCACGCTGGAGAAGGCGATGTCTCTGAATGATGCACCTGTCGTCGTCGACTTCGTGGTGCACAGGGATGCCATGGTGTGGCCGATGGTGGCCGCCGGTACGAGCAACGACGACATCAAGGTCGCGCGCGACCTTGCCCCGAGCTGGGATCGCGAGGAATGAGATGAGCCGCCACACACTCTCGGTACTGGTCGAGGACCAGCCCGGGGTACTCGCCAGGATCTCGGCGCTGTTCTCGCGCCGGGGCTTCAATATCGAATCACTGGCCGTCGGACCGACCGAGGTCGAGGGCATCTCGCGCATGACCATCGTGGTCAACGTCGAGAGCAACCCGCTCGAGCAGGTCACCAAGCAGCTGAACAAGCTCGTCAATGTGCTCAAGATCGTCGAACTCGATCCGGATTCATCCGTTCAACGCGAACTTCTCCTGGTGAAGGTGCGCGCCGACCTCGAGACCCGGTCGCAGGTTCTCGAGACCGTCTCGCTCTTCCGCGCCAAGGTCGTTGACGTCGCTCCCGACACCGTCACGATCGAGGCGACGGGCAGCCACGACAAGCTCCAGGCGCTCCTTCGAGTCCTCGAGCCGTTCGGTGTCAAGGAGCTCGTGCAGTCCGGAATGGTGGCGGTGGGCCGAGGCACCCGTTCGATCTCCGACCGGAGCGCGCGCCCGACCGACCGAACCGCCTGACCCCCAGCCCCGCCCCGGGACGGCCAATCCGCCCCTGTCAGACTTCGCCCAGCATCCATCTCGCAAGGAGAGAACCACCGTGGCCGAACTTTTCTACGACAAAGACGCCGATCTTTCGATCATCTCTGGACGCAAGGTTGCTGTGATCGGTTACGGCAGCCAGGGACACGCGCACAGCCTGAACTTGCGCGACTCGGGCGTCGACGTCCGCGTCGGCCTTCTCGAGGGAAGTGCCTCGCGCGCCAAGGCCGAGGCCGAGGGTCTGCGCGTCGTCACTCCCGAGGTGGCCTGTGCCGAGGCCGACGTCATCATGATCCTTGCCCCCGATCACAAGCAGCGTCAGCTCTACAAGCTCTCGGTTGAGCCGCACCTGACCGCCGGCAAGGCTCTGTTCTTCGGCCACGGATTCAATATCCGCTTCGGATATATCACCCCGCCGGCCGATGTCGACGTCATCATGGTGGCGCCCAAGGGACCCGGACACATCGTGCGCCGCGAGTACGTCGCTGGCCGCGGAGTCCCGGTGATCGTCGCTGTCGAGCAGGACGCCACGGGTTCGGCCTGGGCGCTCGCGCTGTCCTACGCCAAGGCGATCGGCGGCCTGCGTGCGGGCGGTATCAAGACCACCTTCACCGAGGAGACCGAGACCGACCTCTTCGGCGAGCAGGCCGTGCTCTGCGGCGGCGCCTCGCAGCTCGTGCAGTACGGCTTCGAGGTGCTCACCGAGGCGGGCTACCAGCCTGAGGTTGCCTACTTTGAGTGCCTTCACGAGCTCAAGCTCATCGTCGACCTCATGTACGAGGGTGGCATCGCCAAGCAGCGTTGGTCGGTCTCGGACACTGCCGAGTACGGCGACTACGTGTCCGGACCGCGCGTGATCGACCCCCACGTCAAGGACAACATGCGCGCCGTGCTCGCCGACATTCAGTCGGGCAAGTTCGCCCAGCGCTTCATCGACGATCAGGACGCCGGCGCTCCGGAGTTCAAGGCGCTTCGAGCTGCGGGCGAGACGCACCCGATCGAGGGTGTGGGTCGCCAACTGCGCGGGCTTATGTCGTGGGTGAACAGCGACGACGACGACTACGTCGAGGGCACCGCGACGCGCTGATCCGAGCGCGAAGCGCGAGGATCATGGCGGCGCAGTCCAGTAGAGCGACGCGCTGATCCGAGCGCGAAGATCCTCATCGACGACGGGAGGGGGAGTGGCCTTCGGGCCGCTCCCCCTCCCGTAGTCCGAGGGTCCAGCATGCGGACCTCGTGAATGCTTTCACAAGAGCATCGGTAAACTACCCCTGCCTGACACCCGACCTCGACCCTCGAAGGTGCGCCCCGTGAGCAACCCCATCGTCCTCATCGCCGAAGAGCTTTCCCCTGCCACGGTCGATGCCCTGGGCCCCGATTTCGAGATCCGACATGTCGACGGCGCCGATCGAGCGGCACTTCTCGCCGCCATCGTCGACGTCGACGCGATCCTGATCCGCTCGGCCACCAGGGTCGACGCCGAGGCGCTGTCATTCGCTAAGAAGCTCAAGGTCGTCGCGCGCGCGGGCGTCGGGCTCGACAACGTCGACGTCAAGGCGGCTACTCAGGCCGGTGTGATGGTCGTCAATGCCCCGACCTCGAATATCGTCTCGGCCGCTGAGCTCGCCGTCGCCCTGCTTCTGGCGTGCGCGCGCAATATCGCCCCGGCCAACCAGTCGCTCAAGGCCGGTCAGTGGAAGCGCACCAAGTACACCGGTGTCGAGCTGACCGACAAGACCGTGGGTGTGGTTGGCCTCGGGCGCATCGGGCTCCTCGTCGCGCAGCGGCTCTCGGCCTTCGGCGTCAAACTCATCGCCTACGACCCCTACGTGCAGCCGGCCCGTGCCGCCCAGCTCGGTATCCGCATGGTGACCCTTGACGAACTGCTCGCCGAGTCCGACTTCATCACTGTGCACCTGCCCAAGACGCCGGACACTGCGGGCCTGCTGGGCGACGAGGCTTTCCACAAGGTCAAGCCGACAGTGCGGATCATCAACGCCGCCCGAGGTGGGATCGTCGACGAGCAGGCCCTCTATGTCGCCATCAAGGAGGGTCGTGTCGCGGGCGCCGGGATCGACGTCTGGGATACCGAGCCGTGCACCGACTCCCCGCTGTTCGAGTTCGAGTCCGTTGTCGTCACCCCGCACCTCGGAGCCTCCACCGACGAGGCCCAGGAGAAGGCCGGTATCGCCGTGGCGCGGTCGGTGCGACTGGCGCTCGCGGGTGAACTCGTGCCGGACGCCGTCAACGTCAAGGGTGGCTCGATCGCCGAGGCTGTTCGGCCTGGAATCGCGCTGGCGGAGAACCTCGGACGCGTGGCCGGCTCGCTGGCCAACGCGCCGTTGCAGGCGGTGGAGGTCGTGGTACTCGGTGAGGTTGCCGAGCATGACGTCAAGATCCTCGAACTCTCGGCTCTCAAGGGCGTCTTCTCGGTGCTCGTCAACGACCCGGTGTCCTATGTCAATGCGCCGGTCCTCGCGGGTGAGCGGGGCGTCGAGGTGTCATTGACGACTGACGTCGAGAGCCCGAACTTCCGCAATCTCGTGCAGATCAAGCTCACCCTCACCGACGGACACACCGTCAGCGTGTCCGGCACCGTCACCGGGCCGCGAAATGTGCAGAAGATCGTCGACGTTGACGGCTTCGACGTCGATGTCCCGGTCAGCGCACACCTCGCATTCCTGCGTTACGCAGACCGCCCCGGCGTCGTGGGCATCGCAGGCCGGATCCTCGGTGACGCGGGTATCAACATCGGCGGAATGCAGGTCAGCCGCGACGACGTCGGCGGCCATGCGCTGATCGCGCTCACCATCGACTCGGTGATCCCCGCCGACGTCCTCGCCTCGATCACCGCGGAGATCGGCGCCACCTCGGTCCGTTCCGTCGACCTCGAGCTCTGAGCCGCCCACGCAAAACGCTCGACTGGGACACCCCAGCCGAGCGCTTGCGTGTTCTACTCACCACCTAGAAACCAAGCGGTGTTGCGAGCACCCCTTGAATCCGCCTTCTCGCGTGGGGGCCCTTCGTTATGAGACGCCGATGACGTCGCCGGCGACGTCGCCGCGATGAGGATCAGTCGGAGGCAGCGACGCTGCTGTCGCGGTGGGCGCGGTTGACTGCGCTCACCACGGCCTTGAGGGAGGCCGTGACGATCGAGGGATCGATCCCGACGCCCCACAGCACGCGCCCACCAACGGCGCACTCGAGGTAGGCGGCCGCGGACGCGTCCCCACCGGAGGACATCGCGTGCTCGTGGTAGTCGAGTACCCGCACGTCAACCCCGTGAGAGGACAGGGCATCGCAGAATGCTGCGATAGGTCCGTTGCCGACTCCGGAGAGCTCGGACTCGACGCCGAAGTCGGTGAGCACGACGCGCACCTGGGTCTCACCGTCGACCTTGGAGTCCTGGGCGATCGTGCGCAGAGCGAATCGGCCCCACGGCGCGGCGGGGTTGGGGAGGTACTCGTCGGTGAAGTAGTCCCACATCGCCGCGGGCGAGACCTCGCCGCCTTGGGTCTCGGTGACCCGTTGGATGACCTGGCTGAACTCGATCTGTAGGCGTCTGGGCAGGTCGAGCTTGTTCTCGGTCTTCATGATGTAGGCGACGCCGCCCTTGCCAGACTGCGAGTTGACCCGGATGACGGCCTCGTAGGTGCGGCCGATGTCCTTCGGGTCGATGGGCAGGTACGGGACCTCCCAGCGGAAGTCCTCGACGGCGACGCCCGCGGCAGCCGCATCGACCTCCATGACCGAGAAGCCCTTGTTGATCGCGTCCTGGTGTGATCCGGAGAAGGCGGTGAAGACGAGGTCGCCACCGTAGGGGTGGCGCTCGGGCACTGGCAGCTCGTTGCAGTACTCGACGGTGCGACGGATCTCGTCGATGCCGCGGAAGTCGATCTGCGGGTCGATCCCCTGACTGAACAGGTTGATCCCCAGTGTGACCAGGCAGACGTTGCCGGTGCGCTCGCCGTTTCCGAACAGACAGCCCTCGATGCGGTCGGCCCCGGCCATGAAGCCGAGTTCGGCCGCGGCCACTCCGGTGCCACGGTCGTTGTGGGGGTGGAGTGAGAGAACCAGGGAGTCGCGACGGGCGAGGTTGCGGTGCATCCACTCGATGGAGTCGGCATAGACGTTGGGCGTGGCCATCTCGACGGTGGCGGGGAGATTGACGATCGCCTTGCGATCAGGGGTTGGCTCCCACACGTCGAAGACGGCGTCGCAGACCTCGACGGCGTACTCGAGCTCGGTGCCTGTGAAGGACTCGGGGGAGTACTCGAAGTAGACCTCGGTACCCCGGAGGTTCTCGGCGTACTTGCGGCACAGCTGAGCGCCGTGGGTCGCGATGTCCTTGATGCCATCGCGATCGAGGCCGAACACGACGCGACGCTGGAGCGTGGACGTGGAGTTGTACAGATGAACGATCGCCTGGGACGCGCCGGCGATCGCTTCGTAGGTGCGCTCGATCAGGTTCTCGCGCGACTGGGTCAGAACCTGGATCACGACGTCGTCGGGGATGAGATCGGTCTCGATGAGCTGACGGACGAAGTCGAAGTCGGTCTGACTCGCCGAGGGGAATCCGACCTCGATCTCCTTGTAGCCCATCTCGACGAGCAGCTGGAACATCCGCAGCTTGCGCGCCGGGGTCATCGGATCGATGAGTGCCTGGTTTCCGTCACGAAGATCCACGGCACACCAGCGCGGTGCCTTGGTGATGACCTTCGTGGGCCAGGTCCGATCCGGGAGATCGATCGGGGTGAAGGGGGAGTAGCGACGCCAGGCCATCTCAGAGGGCCGTTGGGCGTTGCGCACGTCATAGGACGACGCGTAGTCGTTGGTGCTGGTCATGATGTCCTCGCAGGGTGCGGTGGGGTCAGGCCGGGATCGAACGGTCGACCGGCGCGCCAGCACCCCGCAGCGAGGAGGCCGGCCTAGGCCTCGCTGCGGCCGCTAAGAAGCAGAGCCACGGGAGTCATCAGGGCCACGGTAGCAGCGTCCTGGCCCGAAATCCTCCCACCCGGGTGTAGACGTCTCACGATCTGGGACGCGGGTGTCGGATGCTGGGACGCGGCGTAGCCTTCCGGCCATGTCACAGCATTATCGCCTTGCCATTGTCCCCGGTGATGGAATCGGTGTGGAGGTGGTCGCCGAGGGGCTCAAGGTCCTCGATGCCGTGGCCGCTCGCCACGGGGTCTCCTTCGACCGTGTCGACTACGACCTCGGGGCCGCGCGCTACAACGCCACGGGTGAAGTGCTCCCGGACTCGGTCATGGCAGAACTTGCAACCGCGGATGCAATCCTGCTCGGCGCGGTCGGTGATCCGTCCGTGCCTCCGGGCGTCCTTGAGCGCGGGCTTCTGCTCAAACTGCGTTTCGCGTTCGAGCAGCACGTCAACCTCCGCCCGGTGAAGCTCTACCCCGGCGTGGCAACCCCGCTCGCGGGCAAGGGCCCCGAGCACATCGACATGGTTGTGTGCCGTGAAGGCACCGAGGGCCTGTATGCCGGTTCGGGCGGCAATCTGCGGTTCGGCACACCTCAGGAGATCGCCACTGAGGAGAGCATCAACACCGCCTATGGCGTCGACATCATCATCCGCGATGCCTTCGCGCGCGCGGCCAAGCGCCGCAAGAAGGTCACGCTCGTGCACAAGACCAATGTCCTGGTCCACGCGGGTGGGCTCTGGCAGCGCCGGTTCGACCTGATCGCCGCGGAGTTCCCCGACATCGCGACCGACTACTGCCACGTGGACGCTGCGAGCATGTACTTCCTGACCTCACCCGAGCGGTTCGACGTCGTCGTCACCGACAACCTCTTCGGCGACATCATCACCGACATCGGTGCCGCGATCGCGGGTGGCATCGGGCTTGCCGCGAGCGGCAACCTCGACGTGAGCCGCAAGTTCCCGAGCATGTTCGAGCCGGTTCACGGCTCCGGGCCCGATATCTCCGGCCAGGGCAAGGCAGATCCCACGGCTGCCGTGTTGTCGGTCGCGATGATGCTCGCGCACATCGGCGAAGAGGCCGCATCGGCTGAGGTCGAGTTGGCCGTCTCCGACGATCTATCCGAGCGGGCCGGTTCGGCCGTACGCTCCACCAGCGAGATCGGTGACGCGCTCGCTACACGCGTCGCCGGCTGAGCAGACCGGGCACCCAGCCCGATCGCGCCCCCGCGCCCCCGCGCCCCCACGATCGGCACGAGAGGTACCTTCACGTCATGGCGACGACCCTGATCTCCCGCACCCTCAACCCGAATCCTCGGACGGCCGAGCACATCGCCGAGATCCTCCAGGACCCAGGGTTCGGCCGGTATTTCACCGACCACATGGTCACCATCCGGTGGACCGAGGACGACGGATGGCACGACGCCGCCCTCGTTCCCTACGGCCCCATCGCCATGGACCCTGCCACGACGTTCATCCACTACGGGCAGGCCATCTTCGAAGGGCTGAAGGCCTACCGCCAGCCCGACGGTTCGATCTCCACCTTCCGCCCGGACGCGAGCGCGGCCCGGTTCGGCCGGTCTGCGGCACGGCTGGCGATGCCCGCAATGCCCGAGGACCTTTTCCTCGCGGCACTCGAGGCGCTCGTGGGGCAGGACGTCGCTTACGTCCCGTTCGGACAGGAGAAGTCGCTCTACATCAGGCCGTTCATGTTCTCCACCGAGGTCGGTCTCGGGGTTCACCCGGCGAACGAGTACCTCTTCGTGATGATCGCCTCGCCCGCCGGTGCGTACTTCTCCCGCGGTGTGAAGCCGGTGTCCGTGTGGCTGTGCACCGACTACATCCGCGCGGCTCCGGGCGGAACAGGTGAGGCCAAGTGCGCGGGGAATTACGCCGCCTCACTCCTCGCTCAGTCCGAGGCCGCCGACCAAGGGTGCGACCAGGTGGTGTGGCTCGACGCCCTCGAGCACCAGTGGGTCGAGGAGATGGGCGGCATGAACCTGTTCTTCGTCCACGGATCGGGTGAGGATGCTCGGCTGGTCACTCCCGCTCTCTCAGGGAGTCTCCTTCCCGGCATCACCCGCGATTCGCTGCTCACACTTGCCAAGGACACCGCGCTGCGGCCTCGGGAGGCCCGGGTCAGTGTCGAGCATTGGCGTGAGGGCAATGCCTCGGGAGAGATCACTGAGGTGTTCGCGTGCGGTACCGCCGCGGTGATCACGCCCGTGGGGTCAGTCTTGAGTGACGATGATTCCTGGACGGTGGGCGATGGCCAGCCCGGCCCGGTGACGATGCGCCTGCGTCAGGAACTCCTCGACATTCAGACGGGTCAAGCCCATGATGTCCACGGCTGGATGTACACGCTCGTCCCCGCGCCCGAGTAACGGCTCGGAGAGTAGTTCGGCGAGGGCGTCACTCGCCTCATCAGTGTGCTACTGCGCTGTCACTGTGGGTACCGGTGACACCGTCGGGGTCGGCGAGATAGCTGTTGGGGTAGGCGAGAGGCTCGCGCTTGTAGGGGCTGTCGCCGAAGGCGAGGGAATCCCGCTCGTCGATCCGGTGGGAACGGGCGAACCCGCAGGACTTGGCGAGGCACTGCTGGATCCGGACGGCCCGGCCGTGGAGGCCGAAGCCGAAGGCGCCGCATCGCTGACACTGCGGATCGGACCGCTGAATGCGCTCGGGGGCAAGTACGCCCGCGCGGCCTGGGGTGCGGCCGGGTCGGTGGGCGAGCAAGCCTGCGCCGCGGCCGCGAAAGCCTGCGCCCGGGCCTGAGCGCCGATCGCGGTGGGGTGGACACCGTCGCCACCGATCCAGTCCGGGTGAGTGTCGATCATCTCCGACCATCGCAGCACACTGACATTGGAACGACCTTCGACGGCCCGACCGATCGCCGCATTGATCTCGGCCTGCGGATCCCCGACACGATCGGGTCGGACGACATCGACCCAGACCACGCATCTCTCGGCGCCGAGTGCGTCGAGAATCTTGCGGGCGGATGCTTCGACGGTGGACGCGGAGGCATCATTGGTGCCCGAACTCACCAGCACGACTGAGGGGATGGCATCGAGCTGAGCGAGCGTGTTGGCAGATGACGGTGTGGATCGTCCGACGAGGGCCGCGTAGGAGACATAGCGGTCGGGCAGCAGATCGGCCAGCCAGGGGTAGACCACCAGGCCCAAAGAGTCGCCGACGACCAGGGTGCCCTCGCCTGCGGGCAGCATCGCGGACGTGCGTGCACCTGGCGCCACGTCTGCCATCGCAGCCTTGGCCGCCTGGACCCGCATACCGAACCCCGGGGCTCCGGGCTGGACCGCGCCAGCCGCCTGCGAAGGGGCGAGGCCGCGGTCGACGGCGAGCGCGGCGAGTCCGGCGATCACGGCGATCACGGCGATGATCCCGAGTGCCCCCAGGCTCGCGGCCTTGTTCCGCCGCGGATCGAGTGCGTGACGTGGCCGGGAGCGATTGTCGAGGGGGATGTGGGTCGCCGGGGTTGCCACGTGGTGGCCGGGCGCGGGCTCGTGGTCGGACGGGGGACCGGCGTCGGCCGGCGCCGGGTTCCGAGTGAGTTCCACGCTACGAGGGTACGGTCACCCGGGTCGCCTGTGCTTCCTCAGTGTCCGATCGGTGAGACGAGGCTGTCCAGAACGCGGTGAGTGTGGCACTGTGGGCTCATGACATCCCAGGTGATCATTACCTAGCGCGTTCGCGACCTCGTCGCCGACGCGCAGCCTCTCGCACCCATGCGGGGGGCTTTTTCGTTGCCCGACGGCGAACTGCTTGCCCCCTGCAGCCAGCCAGCCCGCCAGCCAGCCCGCCAGCCAGCCCGAGCACGTGACGACGACAAGGACATCCCATGACGACCGACGCCTTCCACGTCTACGACACGACGCTGCGCGACGGGGCCCAGCGCGAGGGGATCTCCTACTCGGTCAACGACAAGCTCGCGGTCGCCCGCTTGCTCGACGATCTTGGGGTCGCCTTCATCGAGGGTGGCTGGCCTGGCGCTATGCCCAAGGACACCGAGTTCTTCGAGCGGGCGCGCACCGAACTTGACCTGAAGAATGCCGAGCTCGTCGCGTTCGGGGCCACCCGTAAGGCGGGTGTGCGGGTAGAGGACGACGCACAGGTGCGCGCACTCCTCGACTCCGGGGCGCCCGTGATCACCCTGGTCGCCAAGTCTGATGTGAGGCATGTTGACCTCGCGCTGCGCACCACCCCCGAGGAGAACCTCGCGATGGTGCGCGACACCGTGGAGTTCTTGGTCGGCGAGGGTCGCCGGGTTTTCGTCGACTGCGAGCACTTCTTCGACGGCTACGCCCATGACCGTGACTACGGCGTCGAGCTGCTCAAGGTCGCCTTCTCGGTCGGGGCCTCGGTCGGGGTGCTGTGCGACACGAATGGCGGCACTCTGCCCAGCCGCATCGGGGCGATCGTGGCTGACGTCCTCGAACGCAGTGGCGTCCGCATCGGTATCCACTGTCAGGACGACACCGCGTGCGCGGTGGCCAACACCATCGCGGCGGTGGAGGCCGGTGCAACGCATGTCCAGTGCACGGCTAATGGCTACGGCGAGCGCACGGGCAACGCGGACCTCTTCGCGGTCATCGGCAATCTGGAGATGAAGCTCGACATGCGTGTGCTACCCGAGGGCAAGCTCGTGGAGATGGTGCGCGTGTCACATGCCCTTGCCGACATCGCGAACCTTCCGCCGAACACCCACCAGGCCTACGTCGGCGTCTCCGCGTTCGCGCACAAGGCGGGACTTCACGCGAGCGCCCTGCGGGTCAATGCCGACCTCTACAACCACATGGACCCCGAGCTGGTCGGCAACGACATGCGCGTCCTGGTCACGGAGATGGCCGGCCGCGCGTCTGTCGAGCTCAAGGGCCGCGAGTTCGGGATCGATCTCTCGGGGGAGAGCGAGATGCTTGGCCGGGTGGTCGACCGGGTCAAGGATCTTGAGAGCCAGGGCTGGACGTTCGAGGCGGCTGACGCGTCATTCGAGCTCCTGCTGCGCGATGAGATGGCCGGTGAGCGGCGACGTCACTTCTGGGTGGAGTCCTGGCGCACGATCGTCGAGCAGCGACCCGACGGGCAGGTCGTCAGCGAGGCGACGGTGAAGATGCACGCGGGTGCCGAGCGCATTGTCACCACAGGTGAGGGCAACGGCCCGGTGAATGCCCTGGACAACGCCTTGCGCGCCGGTCTGATGTCGGCGTTTCCCGAGCTAGCGAGCCTGGAGCTCATCGACTACAAGGTGCGCATCCTCGACGGTGGGACCGGAACCGATGCCGTCACCCGGGTGCTCGTCGGCACGACTGATGGCAAGCATGAGTGGACCACTGTCGGGGTGCACGAGAACGTGATCGCCGCGTCGTGGATCGCACTTGAGGACGCTGTCGCCTATGGCCTGCTCAAAGCGGGACGCGTGGCGGAGGGTAGCGCGCCGAGCAACTAGGCTCGGCGCGTGCGCATTGCCAGATATGCAGGTCCGGACGGGATCGTTGGTTTCGGTGTCGTCGAGGGGGTGGGCCCTGACGGCGAGGTTGAGCCCGACACGACCATCACCCCGATAGCCGGCCACCCCTTCGGATCGTTGGAGGTGTCTGGTCCGCCAATCGCGTTCAGCGACACAAGGCTCCTGGCTCCCGTGTTGCCGAGCAAGATCGTCGCGGTCGCGCGAAACTATGCCGCGCACGCAGCAGAGATGGGCACCGACGTCCCGAGCGAGCCCATGATCTTTCTGAAGCCGTCGACCTCGGTCGTCGGCCCGGGGGACCGCATCGACCTCCC
>CAFBPU010000037.1_pt1 | contig 27803 bp, 27 predicted proteins | sample 7269791 | NCBI WGS metagenome assembly CAFBPU01 (sample SAMEA6814154, study PRJEB35770) | freshwater metagenome | biome: Freshwater; feature: Freshwater reservoir; material: water | place: Czech Republic | collected 2017-06-27 | depth 30m m
ACACCCGGATCACCCGGCGACCCCGAACCGGAGCGGGAGAAGGAGGAGGACATGAGACAACCCTAGAGACCACCACTGACAGTGCCCCCACCAAACAGGCCCCCGAAACCCGTTGATACACAAGAACATTTACGCCCACAGCGATCACACACGGCAACGACCGTCACACCCCAAGGGTCGCGCGAACTCGCCCGCTGTCAATCGCGGCGAGTAGCGCGACATGGTCGCGATCGTTTTGGTCGGCGTAGGCGATCGCGAATTCGACGATCGCATCGTCGAAGATTCTGCTGTTTCCAAGGTACGAAGCGATCGCGATCCGGTCGCCGGACCTCGCATGTGCACGAGCAAGAGTCCACGCGCACATTCGACCGTAGATCCCCATTCCCCTTGGCCGCATCGACTCGATGTCGACGCTGCCCTTACCATCGCGCAACTGTCGGACGTAGAAGTCGCGCTCGTGCCCATCGAGTCCGACTCCGCGGAACCAACCCAGGAAGATGTCGCTCGCGGCCTGCATGAGCCGCTGTCCCGCGACTACGCGATGCCCGCTGCGTGAGAATTCACTCGAGCCCACGTGTGCCTCGAGCACCGACGCCTGCGCCTCCTTGAACTGCAGCACCAGGGGATCCCGGGTGTCGCGCCCGAGCAGAAGAACGATCCAGGCCCGGGTTCCGACACTGCCGACACCCACCACCTTGCGCGCAAGATCTACGTACTCGTATTGCGACACCACATGGCGACGGTCATCCTCGAGAGTCGCGCGGTAGTCACCGAGTACGCGTTGAGACTCACGACGTGCCCACTCGTCGCCTTGCCCGTCCGCAAACTCGGCGATGGGGACGACAAGTGGCGGCTGGGAGATGAACCTCGGCACTCCCTCCACCTCGACGGTAAGTCGGGACATGGCCTGCGCGTTGTCCCGGCTCGACGAACGCGCGGTTGTCCGCTCGAGCCGGCTCACGCGTTCCTCGGGCAGTTGGCCGCGGAGGCCCTCGATGATTTCGCTGACCTCGAGGCGGGCGTACCACACGTCGAGGTTGGTCATCCCAGCGAACGACGTCATGGCCATGCGGTAGGACATCACTGACTCACGCACGATGTCGATGGTCGCGGATTCACCGAATCCATTGCCACGACCCGCAATCGCGAGCGAGGCCACAAGTCTCTTGAGGTCCCACTCCCAGGGCCCGGGGAGTGTCTCGTCGAAGTCGTTGACATCGAAGATCAACCGCCGTTCGGGCGAGTTGAAGACACCGAAGTTGGCCAGGTGTGCGTCACCGCATACTTGGGCAACCAGCCCAGACGTCGGTGTCGTCGCGAGATCCATCGCCATCACAGCCGCCGCGCCGCGGAAGAATGCGAAGGGCGAAGCTGCCATGCGGCCGTACCTGATCGGAACCAGATCGGGCACCCGCGTAGCCGCCTGGTCTTCGAGCACTGCAACCGGGTCTCGTCGATGCGCGTCGACACAGAACCCAGCGTGGCTGGACCGCGGAACTCTCTTGCGCGCAGCCTTGCCGCGCTCAGATCGCCCCTGGACGGAGCCGTGCACCTCGGCGAGCCGCGATTGCCTGCCCATCGCTCGTCCCCCTCACGCACTGAACTCCCAGGCTCGCACGCCTCCGACGATCCCGGCGGTGTTCGGGACGATCTCGATGTCCGGACCTAGGTTCGCGAGAATCGCGGGCGTCAGCGAGCGAGCATTACCACCCCCCACATAGAGGCGATCCCACACGAATACGGGGCGAAGGCCGACAAACATCCGGTGGACCCGCCGCGACCAGACCGCGGGTCCAAGCCGATGAAGTTCCTCGTCGCCGACGTAGGTGTCGTAGATCAAACCCGAGCCCACAGGGGCCTGTGAGAGTTCCAGGTGTGGCGCGAGCCGTCCCGCATCGAACAGGGCGCAGCCGAGCCCGGTACCCAAAGTGAGAACGAGTTCCACGCCTCGACCGCTGACCACACCTGCGCCGTGCACCTCAGCGTCATTGAGCACGAGGGCCGGAATGCCGAGCCGCCTCGACACAGCTGCGGCAATGGCGAATCCCTCCCACTGCCTCACGAATTCGGCCACGACGGCGGATCGCGGTCCCGATTCGGTGACGTAGTGCGGGGTCTGGACGACGACTCCATGCCGGATCATCCCTGGCATCCCCACCGTGGCCCGATCGGCCGCGGGCAAAGCGGCCGAGAGCGTGGCCAACTCCTCAAGGAACCGCGCGGGCGGCAGCGGATACGGGGTCGGCACCCGAACGACCTCGGCGAGCAGTGCGCCGGACAAGTCGAGCACCGAAGCCTTGAGGTCGGTGCCGCCGCAGTCGATCGCCAGAGTTCTCACCACGCCAGTCTGGCCTCGACCGCGGCCTTGGCGCCGGGGACACGCGCGCACATGTATCGAACGCATGTTCTATCAACAGCTATCCTGAGAGCATGTCGCTCACACTGCAGGCGTCGTTGCTCGATCTCGCCGACGAGGCCCGGCTCACCGGGCTCAGCGGTCAGGTACATCGCACCTGGCTCGACCACGGCGCCTGGGTTGATCATCGGCCGGGGTGGGTCGAGGGCTCCGACGCCGTTCTCGACACTCTGATCTCGCATATCCCGTGGCGACGTGAACGCCGTCTCATGTATGGACGATCCGTCGATGTCCCGCGCCTCGTTGCCTGGTATGCCGACGCGATGCCGCTGCCCCACGCAGTGCTCCGCGATGCCCGCGCGGCCCTCTCGGCGTACTACCGACCCGAACTCGGCGAGCCATTCACCACCGCAGGTTGCTGCCTGTATCGCGACGGTCGAGATTCCGTCGCGTGGCATGGCGACACCATCGGCAGGTCGGCCACCGAGGACACCCTGGTGGCGATCGTGTCATTCGGCTCTCCGCGCTCGCTGCTGCTGCGGCCACGCAGTGGCGGACCGAGCCGGTCCTACCGGCTCGGTCACGGTGATCTTCTCGTCATGGGCGGCTCCTGCCAGCGAACCTGGGAGCACGCGGTGCCCAAGTCCACCCGCGCTGCCGGGCCTCGGGTGAGCGTGCAGTTCCGCCCCGCCAACGTCGCCTGAGCGGCCTTCCTCCATGCGATGAGGCCGGCTCTCCCCGTTCAGGGAGAGCCGGCCTCATCGATCAAGGGTCGAGACAATCAGCCGACGTGAACGGCCGGCGCGTTGATCTTGCCGTCGTCCTCGTCGTCGTCTTCCTTTGCGGCGTCCTTGCCGATCGTGATCATCGTGACCGTGAGGATCGCCGCCACGACTAGGAACACGCTGCCCACGAGGAACGCGCGGGTATAGCCCTCGGTGAGGGCCACCGCCAGGGCCGCCTTGCCTTGATCGGTGTTCGCGCTGAGATACGCCGTGGTCGCGGCCACGGCCACCGTGTTGAGCAGCGCCGTACCCACGGCCCCGCCGACCTGCTGGGAGGTATTGATCACGGCGGAGCCGACCCCGGCATCTTCGTGCCCGATGCCATGGAGCGCCGTCGTCGAGACTGGGATGAAGGTGAACGCCATCCCGAGACTGATGATGATCATGGCCGGCAGCACATGCGAGAAGTACTGCGAATCGGACTTGAGTTGGGCGAGCAGCACCATGCCGACTGCTCCCGCGAGCAACCCCGGCACCATCAACGGCTTGGGGCCCACGCGGGGCAGCAACTGACTCGCCACACCTGCCCCCAGGATGATTCCGATACTGAAGGGCAGGAACGCGAACCCGGCGCGGATCGGCGAGTACCCCAACACCACCTGCAGGTACAGCCCGAGGAAGAGGAACATCGCGAACAGTCCGATACCGACGATCAGCGCCACGAGGTAGGAGCCCCCGCGGTTGCGGTTGAGAAGTACCCGCATCGGCAGCAGCGGATTCGAGACGCGGTTCTCGATGACGAAGAACAGCACCAACATGACCACGGCGAACGCGAGCCACGCGAGCGTTGATCCCTCGGTCCAGTGCGACACATCGGTGAACCCGTGCGGTGCGGCCTTCGTGAAGCCATAGACGAGGGCCACGAGCCCAGCCGTGACGGTGACTGCTCCACCGATGTCGTAGTTCGACCGGTCGGTGGCACGACTTTCGCGAACGAAGGGGATCGCGAGGATCGCCGCGAAGATCGCGATCGGAGTGTTGACCAGCAAGCACCAGCGCCACGAGAGGTACTCGGTGAGCACCCCGCCCAGGAGCAGGCCGATGGCAGCGCCACCGCCGGCAATCGCGCCGTAGACGCCGAACGCGCGGGCCCGCTCCTTAGGCACGTGGAAGGTGACTGTGATCAGCGACAGGGCCGCGGGGGCAAGTAGGGCGGCGAACCCACCCTGAAGTGCCCGGGCACCGAACAGGAATGCGGCAGTGGGCGCGATCCCTCCGAGGGCAGACGCCGCCGCGAAACCAATCAGGCCGATGATGAAGACACGTTTGCGACCCACGTAGTCGGCAATGCGGCCTCCCAGGAGAAGGAACCCTCCGAACGCGAGCGTGTAGGCGGTGACAATCCACTGCTGATCGGCATCAGAAATCCCGAGCGCAGTCTTCGCCGAGGGAAGTGCGAGGTTCACGATCGATGCATCGAGCACGACCATCAATTGGGCGATCGCGATGACCAGCAGCGCCTTCCAGCGGAGCGGATCGACCCATTGCTGCCCGTCGGCGCCGGAGGCGTCGTCGGCGGCTGTGGACCCGTCACGGACGGGGTTCTCGCGTGGATCTGTCGAACTGGGCATGAGGGAACCATTCGGAGCGAGGTCGGGGGATGTACGTCACATGATGACTGACCAAGTCTGCACGCCACGAAGCCGGTCCGCGAACCGGCAGTGGGTCGCACCCCTCTTCCGCGAACGGCGCACCCCGCGAGGAGGCCGCCACTTCACTTCGTGGATCGTCGCGGCTTGGCCAGCGAGGCCAGATAGGCGTTGTAGTCACCGAGCTCGTCGACGCCCTGACCCGTTGCCGTGGCGCGGTCCTGCTTGCGATCAAGGCGTTTGGCCTCCCTTGCGTCAGCGCGAACCCACTGCACAAACATCGCGATCATCACGATCACCACGGGAACCTCGCCGAGCGCCCAGCCGATCGCGCCCCCCAGATGTTGATCGGCCACGAGGTCCACGCCATAAGGGCGCTGGAGCGCAGCGTAGAAATTCCCCGCTAGGGCCTGCGAGCTCATCATGAGCGCAAGCGAGAAGAACGAGTGGATGGGGATCACCATCAACAGGATCACCATGCGGACGAAATAGGGCGGGCGTTGCGGGCCGGGATCGATCCCGATCAGGCTCCAGAAGAACAGCGACCCGGCGAGCACGAAGTGAACTCCCATCGCAACGTGACCCCAGTGTCCGGCCATCAGCCAGGGGAAGAGCCCGGTGAAGTAGAGACCGTAGAAACCGGTGACGAAGATGACTGCGGCGACGATCGGGTGGGAGATCACCCGCACGAATCGCGAGTGGATGAACTCGGTCAGCCACTCCCGCGGCCCTCGTTCGCCCCGGCGTCGCGGCAGGGTGCGCAGCGCGAGTGTGATCGGAGCACCGAGGACGAGAAACACCGGGACGATCATGCTCAGCGCCATGTGCTGCACCATGTGCGCACTGAAGAGCACGTGCGCGTAGGTCGCCGCACCCGAGTTGGTCGCCACGAATAACAGGCCCACCGCGAGGAACCAGCACGCCGTGCGGCTACCTGGCCAACGGTCGCCCGACCTCCTCATCACGCGGAGCCCGGAAAGGTAAAGGGCGGTGAGAAGTAGGCAGACAGCCATCCAGAAGCCGTCCAGGCGCGCCTCACCCCACAGCATCCCGGCAACATCCGGAGCCGCTGGAAGTTCGAACCCGACCAGAACCCGCGAGGGTGAGAGGGAGTCGAGCGGCACATCTGCAACGACCGGAGGTGGCGTCCTCGAGAGCGCGACAGCCACGCCGACGGTGGCCGCCATCACCATCACTTCGACGGCCGCGACGCGAACGAAGAGCCTGCGCGATGCGTCCGACACGAGCGAGGGAAGTACCCGACGGCGGTGCCAGAGGCCGAATCCCGAGAGCACAACGATCAAGGCGACCTTGATCAGAACTAGGCGGCCGTACCACGTCGTCACCAGTTCAGCCGGGCTCGCGAGGCGCACAGAGGCGTTGACGACTCCGCTGATCGCCACGGCCACCGCACACCAGAGCGCAAGAGCACTGAAACGCGGGACGGCCACCGGGAGCGCCCTGCGGTCGACCATCCCGAGCAGCACGAGTGCGGTGATCCCGCCGCACCACAGCGAGAGAGAGAGCACGTGCACCATGAGGCTCGAGACCGCTACTGAGTGGTCGGCGGAGGCACCCGAGTGCCCGCTGAGGGTCGGCGGAATGAGCGCGGAGAGGGCGAGGAGCCCTACGAGTCCGGCACCGGTCGTACTACGCACCGCGTAGGCGCACATCGCTACGACCAACGCCAGGATCGCTTGCATGAGAAGGGATCGCCCGAGGTCGATATCGCTGAGGAAACTCCATAGCAAGGCACCGTCGAGAACGCTCGGCACCGGCTGCGCGAGGACGTCGGACAGCGTCAGCACCACCTCGGCCATGACGGACAAGGACCATGCGAGGGCCGACCACCGAGCGACGCGGGTCCACCGCAGCCGCGCGCCGCGCAGCTCGCCATCCGGGGCGGGGACGAGTACAGCACCGAGAAGTAGCAGCCCGACGGTGAGGATCCCGGCCAGATCAGCGACCACGCGACTCAGCGGCAGACCCCACGCCGTGCCCGACCCAGGGTCAGGGAGGCCGCCCGAACTCGCCACGGGCCGGCCGTCCCCGATCCAGAAAAAGACCACCATGACGAGCAGCGCCCCTATTGTGGCCAGCGCGAGCAGCCGTGAGGGCCCCACACGGAGCGCGGAATCGCCGGACCCGGGTGGGACTCTCACGGCATTCCTCACGCCGATCGCCTCCGCGCCAGGACTACTGCACTGACCCCGGCCAGGGCCAGGAGAACCACAAGGCCGACGACCCACGGAAGTGCTCCACCGGATCCAAGCTCCGCTGCTGGCGGGGTAGCGGCAGCACTTCCCGGCTCGGTGACGGAAACACTCGCTGGCTCGCTCGACGACGCATCCGAAGCGACAGGGGGCAGCGTGGCGGTGAAACGAAGTTTCCCCGAGATCGGATGGCCGTCTGAGGACACCACTCGGTAGGAGACCGTGTAAGCGCCGCTCACGGTCAGCGGGACCAGTCCCTGGGTGACAGCCAGGCCGTCCACCACGGGCTTGCCGCGCGCAACTCGCACCCCGTCAGGGCCGACGACGATCACCGCGACGCCGATGGTTACCACCTCGTCGGTGAAAGTCATCCGAATCTGCGCCGGTGGAGCGGTGACCACCGAGCCGTCTGCCGGGGTCGAACCGGTCATCCGGTCATGTGCGGAGGCGCCAGGTGCGCCGAGAAGATTGCCAGCAATGACGAGCACACCAGCAACCAAGGCCGCGGCGAGACGATGGTGATAGGCAATGAGGGACGATCTGAGCATGGGAAACCTCTGAGTCAAGATGGGACGGGTGGGCCATACGCACCCGCGTGACCTGAGGTCAGACGAGTGCCAGGGTCCCTGGGGGTCCACGCCTGGGCGAGATGTCGAGAGCACTCGCGCGCCGACGCGGCACACTCACCAGAACCACGGGAAGAGGACGCTCGCGCGCGACTACGAGAGTGCGACCCCACGGGTAATTCCCGAGCAGGGTGCATGCCAGATGCCACAGCAGCCCGACGACTGAATCGATGCCGGCCAGGAGCCCGGCCACTGCGAGGACCGCGAGCATATGCCCGGCCACCATGAGCGGGCTGAGCCCTAAGCCGCCCACATGGACGTGGCTGGGGGCCTCGCCCGCAATCGACGCGAGCCGCGGGTCAGTGCCATGAGTAGACGAGGTGAGCCACAAGGTGAGGTGCACAGCCACTTGGGTGCCGCCGAGGGCGAGCACGAGGTGCGTGAACGCCCACGTGCGGGATGACAGGACCACGAACGCGATGAGCAAGATCGCCGCCACGGCCCAGAAGGCGGGAGAGAGCGCTGAGCTGCCGTCCCCCGCGACGTGTCCGGCGACCGCGCCGCCAAGGCCCGCTGCCGCGACGACGAGTCCGCGCACGAACCGATGCGGGGCGGCGGATTGCGTCACCCCGCCATGCTAAGCGGCTAGCCCGTGAGGTGCCGAGGTCGGGCGCTCGACCACTGCTCCTCGCATGGAGTTCGACATCACGCGGATATAGAAGGACACTGGAGACCTCGTCCGACAGAGGTCGAAGACCGTCGAAAGGAACCCGATGCCACCGAAGGCCCGCGTGGTTCTCGACACCGCCCGGCTTGACTCGCTGGTCGAGGAGATCGGCAGCAGGGACCTCGTTCTCCAGGCGATTCAGGCCTTCCTCGACGAGCTTCCCGATCGCCTGATCACCATTCGCACCTCGTTGGCCACGGAAGACTCCGGCCTCATCCGGGGTGCCGCGCACGCCCTCGGCTCCCCCGCGTCGATGCTCGGTGCTGTCGCAGTCGCCGCGCGCACCAGGACCCTCAGCGATGCGGTCGCCGAAGGAAAGCGCACTGGTCTTCACCGTCTTGTCGACGCGATCCTGATCGATGCCGAGGTCACCGCCGCAGACATGCGCGCCTACCTCGCGTCGGACCGACCCGTCTGACCCGGTTCCAGCCACCGCTTGGCCATGGCCCCGAGATCCTCAATCCCGAAGGGCTTGCTCAGATAGTCGTTCATCCCCGCCTCAGTACATTCTTCTCGCTCCTGCTTCCCGACGTGCGCGGTGAGGGCGACGATCGGGATATCGGCCGGGCTCGCAAACCCGGTCGAGCGCCGCCAGATGCGCGTTGCCTCACGACCGTCAACCCCGGGCATTTGCACATCCATGAACACCAGTCCGTAGGCGCTCGACCTCAGCGCCGCGAGGGCCGCTTCGCCACCGTCGACGACATCGGCTCGAAGTCCTATTCGGTCGAGCATCGCCCCCGCGAGCCGACGGTTGACCTCATTGTCATCGACGAGCAGAACTCGGGTGCTCCGGGAGGCCCACGGTGCAGGGCCGCGCTCCCGGGTTGCCACCTGAAGCCGCGCGATCGTGCCCTTCGGCTCTGCCGCTCGCACTTCGAGAGAACCGCCGAGGGCACTTGCAAGCCTCGCCACCTGCGCGAGCCCACCTCCACCTGTAGGTCGGAGCCCGTTTTGTGGCCAGGTGAACCCGATACCGGAGTCACGCACTTCCACGGTGAACGAGCCAGAATCGAGTCGGCCGCTGAGCTCGACGACCTCGGACCCGGAGTGCCGGGCCGCATTCTCGATCAGTTCGGACAGGGCCCTTTGCACGTAGGGAACGCTGAGATCGAACTTCGTGCCATCGGTGAGATCCTCTGCAACAGTAAGAACAATTCGCGCATCCTTCTCGAAGGGCCCGGCCACGCTCGCCAGCAATTCGGAAGGTCCGATCAGTTCACGCCGTCCAATCAGCCGACGGTCAACGCCTTCGACCACCCCGGCAAGCTGGTCGGCGAGCCGCACGATTCCCTCGATGGCGGACTTCACCTCGCCATGAAGAGTCCCACTCACAGCCTCCAAAGACCGGGCCACTCGCGCATTCTCGTGCACCAGATAGGCGACGAAGGCAGCCCGCACATCCTCAACCTCGCGCCCGCGGCGCTCTATTCGAGCAATGTCCTGCGTGCGCGCCGCGACGAGTTCCTCGAGGTGTCTGCGATCGGCCTCCTGACGACGAAAGAGCCACTCACGCTCGAATGCGCTCCCGAGCTGTGCGCCCACCGATGGGGCGAGCCGCAGGAGGCGTTCGTCGGTGCCGCGCGGTGTGGGGTGGAAGAACTCCATCACCGCGGTGACATCGACCCCCGCGATCACTGGGAAGGCCCAATATGAGCCTGAGGGAATCGCCTCCTGTCGCAGGTGGCTGGGCGCGTGCCGCAGATCGGGAAACCACTCGGGCACATGGGATGAGGCCATGTCGCCGGGAAGCCCGCTGGAGGGCCCGAATCCCTCGTCAGCCGTGGCCGTCATCACCCGGTCGAGGAATTCGACGTGTCCATCGTCGACGTCCCAGATATCGGAGGTGACAAGCACACCATCGACATCCGGTACCAGCACGTGCGACACCGCGAAATCGCAGTGCCGACGCATCACCTTGGCCGCGGCGCTCAGCGCCGAAGTCGCATCGACAGCCTCAAGCACGACCCGGGCAATCGAGGCGAGCAGCTCGACCTCCCGTGCCTGATCGTAGGCGCGTCGCAGCTGACCCTCGGCCATCCGCTCAGCCTCAAGTCGGGCTGCATGCTCACGAGCCGCACGGCGCTCCAGCCTTCTGGTATACGGCTCCGGCTCCTGCGGTCCACCGCTCATGGCGGCCCTAGCCTCAGAACCCGCAGAACCCTGAGAACACAGCAGGGATCGCCCCGTCGCATGCACTCCGGATGGGTGACCTGCTCGCCTCGGCCGTAGTGTGCCACGGCACCGATCATCAGCCCTTCCGCCAGATCGCAGAGGCCTCGCTCGGAGGTGTAGAGAAGATCGAGGCCGCCACCTTCCAACGGGCGATAGTCGAACAGGAGGCGATCGGCTTCCGGGTCGAACTTCTGGACTTCCGCGTGCACGACGGAGTTCAGAGTGAGCAGGAAGGACACAACATCGGTGTGGCGGAGGAAGAACTCGGGATAGCGCCGCGCGAGTGTCGGCATGCCCTGACGTCCGGCCTCTAGTCGGACGGTCGACTCGCTCACTCCGGTGAGTTCAGCCACAGACGCTACGACCATCGTCAACTCGTCATCTGGGTAGGTTCCCAGCGAGGTGTAGATGCCGGACGCGAGCGAGGTATCGATGACATCGTCCCAGGCCGCGATGCCATGCTCTGCCTTGACCATCTCCTCGACCAAGTTCAACATCAGGCCCCTCATGAGGCCGTCACGCCCATCATCTCGTTCACCAGGCGTCGCAGTTCGGAGATGTCGACCGGCTTGGAAAGTTGGCCATCCATGCCGCTGGCCTGGCACCGTGCAAGTTCCTCGTCGTCGCGCCCCGTTGTGAGACCGAAGATGGGCACGCTGGCAACCCGAGGGTCGCTTGAGCGACGCACGATCTCCGTCGTGGCGGGGCCATCCAGATCGGGCATTTCGACGTCGAGCAGAACGAGACCGATCGGCAGCCCCTGCTCGAGCAGTGCGAGCGCCTCACCCCCCGATCCGACGGCCATCGCTGCGGAGTCGAGCCGAGCGAGTTGGCGCATCACGAGGTTGCGGCTCGCCGCACTGTCATCAACTACGAGCACCAACCGCCGCTCCGCATTCGGTGAACCGGAGAGGTCGCTCCCCGTCTCGGACTGCGCAGGCACATCCTGAGAGTCCGGCCCCGCCAGCGGCAGTCGAATCCGGAATCCAAATGAGGAGCCCTCGCCGACCACGCTGCTGACGTCGATCCGGCCGCCCATGAGCCCGACGAGCCGTTGCGAGATCGCCAGGCCGAGACCCGTGCCCTCGACTCCTGAACCACCCTGCACGAAGGACTCGAATACGGCCGCCTTCTTCACCTCCGGGATTCCCGGACCGGAGTCCCGCACCTCGAAGTCAATGAGCGCCGACGCCGACGCGGACTGCACGAGCCGCGCGGCCAAGGTGACACCCCCCTCGACGGTGAACTTGACCGCATTGCCCGCGAGGTTGATCAGCACCTGCCGCAGGCGCAACGGGTCACCGATGAGAAGACTGGGAAGCCCCGGGTCGAGAACCACAGCGAACTCGAGACCCTTGCCGATGGCCTGCGCGGCGAGAAGACCCTGCACCCCTTCAAGGACCTCGACGACCGAGAACGGCTCGACGCTGAGTTCGATCCGACCGGACTCAACCCGCTGCAAATCCAAGATGTCGTTGATGATCGCCACAAGGGTCGACGCTGACGTTCCCACGATTTCCAGGAGCTCACGCTGGTCAGGATCGAGTGAGGACATCTGCAGGAGTTCAACGGTCGCGAGAACGCCGTGCATCGGTGTGCGAATCTCATGACTCATCGAGGCAAGGAATCTGGATTTCGCGTCGGATGCGGCGATTGCCTCATCACGAGCCCGCCCCAGCGCCGCCTGGTACTGCACACGGTCGGTGGCGTCGCGGAACATCCAGAGCGCACCCGCCTCATGCCCTTCATCCACGATGGGCTGGAAGTCGAACTCGAGCACCCGCGAGTCGGCGAGGTGAAGAGTCTGGTTGACCGCGGGCCATCGGCGGGCTATCAACTCGTCCGTGCGATGCAGGAACGCCACCGGATCAGCATCGGCCGAGACGAGGTGGTGCACTGCGGCCGAGGCAGGAAGGCCGATAAGGTCGCCCGGCCTGGCCTCAGAGCCGAAGATGGCACACAAGGTGTCGTTGGCGATGACGACTCGTCGTTTGCTGTCCTCCACGAGGACCCCGGACTGCATGTGGGCGAGCAGGACGGTCAACCGCGACATCGTGTCGCGGAGCTCGAGTTCCGAGGTCTTCGCCTTGGTTATGTCGATCATGAAGCCGATTCGTCGAAGGCTTCCGTCGTCATCGCTCACCACACTGTCGACGGCTCGGGTCCATACGATCCGCCCGTCCGCTGCAGTGAGGCGGAACTCCTCGTCGAAGCGAGAGTCCTCCCGTTCGCACCGGAGGTGGGCCGCCCACACCTGCTCTCGATCATCCGGATGCACGATGTCGAAGAAGAATGTGGATGACTCATCCAGCCAGCGCACAACGGGATATCCGAGCCATCCCTCCACGCTGGAGGAGATGAACTCCGCTGTGGCGTTGGCGCCGAGACGGTCGACATACATGACGAGCGGCTGCAGTTCGACGAGCCGGCGGTACTGGGCCTCGGCGCGAGTCAGCAATCGGTTCGCCGTTCGCAGATCGCTCGCGGACTCCTGCAGCTCGGAGTTCAGCGAACGCAGGTCGATGAGGCTCCGCTCCTGCCCGCGACGCAGGAGCAGGAGGTCAGGCGTCTGATCGATGGGGGAGAAGTCCGCTGCGGAGAGCCCGAGCTGGTCGAGCTCCTCTGACGAGGACACCACCGGCGCACCCAGGAGCATCACGCCGACCGGTTCCGTCACATCGATGATCTGGAACCTGACCCGAGGCCCGCCCGGCCGTAACTTGAACAGCAGTAGTGATTCCCTGCGCAGCCGCAATGAATCGATGGAGTCGATTCCCGCCGGGCGTATGACGTCGAACACGTCGAAGAGAGAACGCCCGACCATGTCGGCCGTGAGCCGACGCCACGATGGACCGGCACGCACGATGGTGAGGGACTCATCGCAGATCACGCCGAACGGCGACACGCGGTCGAGGTCGTCGACCTCGATCAGAACGCCCATTCCGCTACGTCCCGAGGCCCACGTGGAAGACGTCGTACGGCTGAGCCGCAGTCTTCTGCGACACCTGTGTGACGACGGCAGGTGTGCCATAGAGATCGCCGAGACCTTCAAGTAGACCGACGACGAAGGGTGCGAGCCCCTCCCGCACGGATCTGTAGTGGACCTCGATGCCAGACCCGTCGACGGCGTGAACTTCGAACGAAGGCGGTCTCAGGTCGGGGTAGAGGTCCTGGATCCGCGCGTGCATCTCGTCGAGATTGGTGAGCACGCTGATGACGTCGGTGCCTGTGGCACCGAGGATGTCGCGGTAATTCTCGGGTCCGACTCTCATCGACCAGTAGTGGCCGAAGCCGCGCAGCAGGTCATCCGCTGGGATCTCGAGCTCGATGCTCGCCGCCGCGACGAGGTCGTAGGTGATCGCGTCGTCGTAGTAGTGGAGCATCGCGAAGTGCTCCGTAGTGTCGGCCCGAGCCGCGATCCGCGACCACACTTGCTCGCCAGAGGTCTCGGTGACGAGGCGGCGCATTGCCTCGTTGATCATCCCGTACATCTCGGTGACCCTCCGACGCCCATCGTGGGACTAGACCGGCTCGAAGCGGTAGCCCACACCACGCAACGTGCGGATGTGCCGAGGCTGTCCCGCAGACTCGCCGAGCTTGCGGCGAAGCTTGCCCATGTGCACCTCGATGACATGGTCGTCACCGAACCACTCACCCCAGACGTGCATCAAGAGCTGCTCACGGGTGAAGGTGCGGCGCGGGCTGCTGGTCAGAAGGTCGAGGATGTCGAACTCGATCTTCGTCATCTCGACGTTCTCGGAATCAACCGTCACCTCACGTGAGGTGGGATCGATGACGATTCGACCGAGGTCGCGCTTGACCTGAGCGGAGGCCACGCGCGGCCGTCGACGCATGGCCCGCACGCGTGCGGCAAGTTCCCGCGGGGAGAATGGCTTGGTCACATAGTCATCGGCGCCGACCGACAGGCCGATGATCTTGTCGACCTCGTCGTCGCGTCCGGTGACCATGACCACGTAGGCATCGCTGAAGGCCCTCAGCGCTCGACAGACCTCAACCCCGTCAGCGTCGGGGAGCGAGAGATCGAGGATGACAAGATCGGGCCTACGTGCACGGGCGTAATCCAAGCCCTGGGCCCCGCGCGGGGTCGCGATCACCGCATAGCCCTCCTTCTCGAGGAGCCCCCTCACGAGCAAGGTGATCTCGGGGGAATCCTCGATGACGAGGGCCTGGGGTCGCTCGGCTACCACGCTCAACGTCCCCTCCCGTGATGTCACGATTTGCGCACTGGAACCTCAAGGTACGCTCTCTGGCACGCAATGTCACGTCCCGCTCATCCACTGCTGCCGTACGGCTGGGCGAGATGATTGATCCAATACAGAGCCAAGCGTGATCTTCACTTGAGTATGGCGCATATCTGCCATTCGGAGGCCTTGTGTCGGAAACTGGCCTACGGCTCTCGATCCCTCGCTCGCCTACTTCACCCCCGCCGGCGGCCCGGTGTCGCTAACGTCGAACCCAGCACCGCCCAGACGCTGTCGGGGCGAGCCGCGACGGGAGGACGCCATGCGCACGATCACCCTCGAGGGTCTGGCCGGGCTGCTCACATCCCTCCCTGGTGAACCCCGCGTGGTGGTCAGCGGCAACTTCGCCACCCCCCACACGGCTCTGGCGACCCTCGACACAGCCCTGCCGGCCTACCGCCTCCATGCACTGAACGCCCAGCTGGGGCTGCCCGACCGCCCGGGGGTAAGTCTCGAGACCAGTTTCGTCGGACCGGGTATGCGCCGGAGCCCGCGGCTGGTCTACATCCCCTCACGCCTCTCGCTCGTCCCCCGGCTGTTCGCGACGACCTGCCCACCCGACGTCGTACTGGTCCACACCTCCCCGCCGGTCAACGGGAAGGTCTCCCTCGGCATCGAGGTGAATATCCTCCCCGCCGCGATCGAGGCGGCACGGGCAAGGGGCGCGCTGGTCATCGCCCAGATGAACCCGAAGATGCCCTACACCTTCGGCGACGCAGAGATCGATGTCGACGACGTCGACTTCTCAGTCGAGGTCGACACTGACCTCACCTCGCCATCGCCCACGGTGATCGACGACGTGTCTGCCCAGATCGGACAGCGCGTCGCCGCGAGAGTCGTTGACGGCGCGACCTTGCAGCTAGGAATCGGCGCGGTGCCCGACGCCGTGCTGTCGGGGCTGACCGCTCGCCGCGGCCTGCGGCTCTGGAGTGAGATGTTCAGCGACGGCCTGCTCGAACTCGACGCCGCAGGTGCCCTCGACCCCGATGCCGTTCTGACATCGTCCTTCCTGTTCGGCTCCGCAGATCTCTACCGGTGGGTCAACATGAATCGACGGGTTGCCATGCTGCGGACCGAGACAACGAACGAACCGTCGCTCATCGCGCGCAATCACGCCATGACGTCGGTGAATACCGCGCTGCAGGTCGACTTGTTCGCCCAGGCCAATGCCTCGCGGGTATCAGGAAGGATCTACTCCGGGTTCGGGGGACAGACCGACTTCATCGTGGGTGCCCTCCACTCCCCCGGAGGGCAGGCGATTCTCGCGCTTCGCTCGTGGCATCCTCGGGCACATGTCTCCGCGATCGTACCGATGATCGACGAACCGGTGACGTCCTTCCAAGCCACCGCCATCGTGACCGAGCAGGGCACTGCCGACATCTGGGGGCACGACGACCACACGCAGGCCGCTCATCTGATCGAGCATGCCGCCCACCCCGACATCCGCGAGGAACTCTGGGAGGAAGCCCGCGCACTCCATCTCGCCCCCGGTCACCCCACAACGGCACGGACGACGCCCAGCACCTGAGGTCCTGTCCGCCCCTAGTAGGGCATAGTCGCCCTATGCGCATGAGAACTCTCGGCAAGAACCTCCAGGTCGGATCACTCGGGCTCGGCGCCATGGGGATGAGCGACTTCTACGGCCCTCGTGACGACGCCGAGTCGCTCGTCGTCCTTGACCGCGCACTCGATCTCGGAGTCACGTTCTTCGACACGAGCGACATGTACGGGGTCGGGGAAAATGAGTTGCTCCTGGGTCGTTGGCTCACACGCACCCGCGACCGCGTGGTGCTCGCCACCAAGTTCGGGATCGAGCGCACCGGCGAAGGCGGCACCACACGCCGGATCCGTGGCGACGCGGCCTATGTGCGCCAAGCATGCGACGCCTCGCTGCAGCGTTTGGGCATAGATCACATCGATCTGTATTACGCACACCGCATCGACCCGAGCGTGCCGATCGAGGAGACGGTCGGTGCGATGGCCGAGCTCGTCACCGCTGGCAAAGTCCGCCACCTCGGACTGTCGGAGGCCGCCCCCGAGACGATCCGGAGGGCGCACGCCGTGCACCCGATCGCCGCGTTGCAGACCGAGTGGTCCCTCTGGACGCGCGATATCGAGACTGAGATCGCACCCACCTGCCGAGAGCTCGGCATCGGAATCGTTCCCTACAGCCCCTTGGGGCGGGGCTTCCTCACCGGGCGGCTCCGCACGGTCGATGACCTCTCCGAGGACGACTTCCGCCGCTTCTCGCCGCGCTTCGCCGGCGACACCCTCGCGCGCAACCTCGAGACCGCCTCTGCGCTCTTCGCCCTTGCCGCCGAGTTGGAGATCACCGCTGGTCAACTCGCCCTCGCGTGGGTGTTGGCCCAGGGCTCGGATGTCGTTCCGATCCCGGGAACTCGACGGTTGCATTACCTCGAGGAGAACGTCGCGGCCGACGATGTGGTTCTCGATGCATCAACACTCGCGAAGATCGAGCTGCTCGCGCCCCACGGAGCGTTCGAGGGCGAGCGCTACAGCGATATGAGCGGAGTAGTCGGCGTGTCCCCGTCTGCCGGATCAACCCCGTCATAGTCCAACGAGACCAGAGGTAGCGTGGCGCCGTGACGTCCGCATCTCGGAGCCCTCGCGCGAGCCTGCTGGCCTACGCCTCGATCGCGGTCGCGACGAGGTCGGCCACCGAGGCCCTCGGCCCAGCACTCCTGCTCACCGCAATCGCGAGTGGGCGAACCGCCACCGAGGGCGCTGTCGTCCTCGCCGGGCTCATGGCCCTGGCAGCCCTGAGCGGACCACTCGTCGGGGCCCTTCTCGATCGCGCCGCCAAGCCAGGACACGTGATCGCCATGTCGGTCGCCGCACTTGCCGTGGTGGTGGCGGCAATGTCGGTGCTACTTCCTCGCGCACCCATCCCGATTCTCGTGGTGATCGCGATGCTGGGGGGACTCGCGTACCCCGCGATCCAGGGCGGACTGACCTCTCAACTGCCGTCAATGGTGTCGGGGTCGATGCTCGACCGGGCCTACGCGATCGACGCGTCCACATACAACATCGGCGCGATCGTCGGTCCGCCGCTCGCGGCGGCCGCCGTGATCCTCGGCGCCCCGGGGCCGGTCCTGTTCACTCTTGTGCTGCTGCTGTGCTCGCTCGTGGTGATCCGGCGGGTGCCTTTCGCCGTGCGCCCCCATCGAATTCGGGGCCACTCACTTCGGCGCGATCTCGTCACCGGATTTCATGCACTTGGCCGCACCACGTCGCTGGCAGTGACCACCCTGATCACGACGATCGGGCACGGCGGTCAGGCGGCTTTCCTCGTGGCAGTGCCACTCGTCGCACTCAAACTCACCGGCTCGCTCGCGATGTCCGGCGCCGCGTTCGGGGCCGAGGCGGCCGGCGGCATCGCCGCGACACTCCTCTTGGCGCGGCGGCCTTTCCGACACCCAGATCTCGCCGTCGTCACCATGACGGGGCTCATCGGCCTGTCCTTGGGCGTCATGGCCGTCACAACATCGTTCACATTGCTGGTGGTTGCGTCGGTCGCACTCGGCGCCGGAAATGGACCCATGATCACCGCGATGTTCCGGATCCGCGCCCGCGAATCCGCACCCGAGGTGCGCGCACAGGTCTTCACCACCGGCGCGAGCGTGCGCACGACCATCTATGCAGCCATGACTGCCGCATTCGGTGCAATGGTGGCGCTGGGCCCGCACATGATCTTCGCCGTCGGGGCTGGCCTTCAAGTGGCCGCCCTCGCCGGGGGCGCGATCGTGGCCAAGCACGGCACGGGTCGCGCCCTCATCGGCAAAGCGGCGGTCGAGCCAGCCGAGTCGATCGCTCCCGACTAGCTGACGATGTAGCGCGTCGGTACGAAGTTCTGGGTGTCCATCGGCGGGCGGGCATAGGCCCGCGTCTGCTTGGGCGGCAACACGATCTCGTCGTGGGTGATCGGCTGGTAGGGCACCAGCGAGAGCAGATGTGAGATCAGGTTGAGGCGTGCGCTCTTTTTGTCCTCCGCGTCCACGACGAACCAGGGGTTCTCCTTGGTGTCGGTGTAAGCAAACATCTGATCCTTCGCCTCGGCGTAGTCGACCCAACGAGACTGTGCCTCCATGTCCATCGGCGACAACTTCCACCGACGCGCCGGGTCGTCGATCCGACTCTGGAAACGACGGCGCTGCTCCTCGTCGGAGATCGAGAGCCAGTACTTCACCAAGATGATGCCGTCGCGCGTGAGTTGACTCTCCAGGATGGGGCAGACCCGCATGAAGTAGTCGTACTCCTCGTCGGTGCAGAAGCCCATGACGCGTTCGACACCAGCGCGGTTGTACCAGGAGCGGTCGAACATCACGATCTCGCCAGCCGCCGGAAGCTCGGCGATGTAGCGCTGGAAGTACCACTGGCTCCGTTGTCGCTCGGTGGGAGACGGGAGTGCGACGACTCGGCAATAGCGCGGATTCATCTCGTAGGTCATGCGGCGGATCACGCCACCCTTACCTGCGGTGTCACGCCCCTCGAGGACGACGACGAGGCGTTTGCCGGTGGAACGAATCCACTCCTGCATGGCCACCATCTCGGTCTGAAGCCGGGAGAGCTCGAGCTCGTACTCCCTCTTGCCCAATTGCTTCGGGAGATCCGAGGACGGGTCCTTTTTGCTCATGATCAAACCCTATTGATCCTGCATGGCGCGTCAATGATGGGAACCAACTCTGCAATCAGACCGGATGTGCCACGACCTGGCCATCGTCGGCTGCGGGGCCCACCTCCACCGGACGGTAGGTGTAAAAGAACTCGACCCCGTCAGGGCCGACGTCGTCGACTGCGTGCTCAACTCCAGGCGGGACGTAGACGTACGACCCTTCGTCCACCCGCTGGCCGAGCATCACGCACGATCCGCGCGTGATGAGCATGTGGTGGTGCGCGCCGTGGTGGGTGTGCGCCGGCTTGGAACGCCCTGCCTCCACGCGGATCAGGCCGAGCACCGTCGCACCCGACTGCCAGAGCACTTTGTGTGTGGCACCCTCGATGCCGCGCAGATCCTCCCAGGGCTCGACAGCCAAGTCAGCAGCCGTGCGCACCATGACCTTGCCGAGGTCGTCTCTTCCCGTGCTGATCGCCGAAGGTCCCATGACGCCCCCTCATCCATGTCCTACAAGAAAACCTAGTCCGAGGGGACGTCCGTGTCCTGGGCTCGCGCAGGGTCCCGCACTGGTGGTGAGCTACCGAAATGGGGGGTTCGCGTCGGACGTCATCTCAAGGGCCCGTCGGCGCGGTGCCCGCTCGGCCTACCATGGAAGTGCTGCTCCGCACGTGCAGGGCGCGTGACCGAGGGGGTGGCACGATCAGGTCGCCATCGCGCATTGCCGCAATGGTCACGTGTGCGCTCGCCTCGGGTGTGATCTCGATTCCCGCCGACGGATTAGCCCATGCCGCAGCCTCCTCGGCCGCGCCCAACACAGGCGGGGCCATCGCTGCAGCGGATCATCCGGTGCGACGACTCATCATCGCGACGGCGGACGGCAGGCCCGCTAGCGCTGCAGTCAACGCTGCCGTCGCCCGACTGTCCGGCACCCGCGCGGCGACGACGATGCGCCAACTCGCAGGTGGGGCGAGCCTCGTAGCACTGTCGTCGTCCGTGTCGAGCTCAGCGGCGCGTGCGGCCGCGCGGGCACTCGCCCTGCGGCCCGACGTGATCTTCGCCGAGCCCGACCTCTGGGCCCGTCCCACGGCGACGAGCCCGGTGGTTCCCGACGATCCGTCGTTCACCTCGCAATGGGATTTGTGGGACTCCGCCGGCGCCACCGGCGGCTATTCGGTGAAGGCGCCCGCTGCATGGGGGACCACCACCGGGCTGCCGAGCATCGTGGTTGCGGTCATCGATACGGGAGTCACGAGCCATCCCGACCTCGTGAACCAGCTGGTGCAGGGGTACGACTTTGTGGGCCTCGACAGCATCCCCACGGACTCGACACCGGACCTCCAGCCCTACACGGCGAACGACGGCGACGGGCGCGACGGCGACCCCTCCGACCCCGGCGACTGGGTGTCGGCCGCGGAGGATGCGGGAACCGATCCCACCGGGGGGTTCTTCAGCTCCTGCGGGGCCCAGGACAGCACCTGGCACGGCACACATGTCACAGGGACGATCGTGGCCGAGCAGGACAACGCCTTTGGTATCTCGGGCATCGCGCCCAGTGCGAAGGTTGAGCCAGTGCGCGCCATGGGCAAGTGCGGCGGATACCTCTCCGATATCAACGACTCCATCGTGTGGGCCTCGGGTGGCATAGTCAGCGGCGCACCGGCGAACCTCCACCCCGCGTCGGTCCTCAACCTCTCCCTCACCGGCGACGGCCCTTGTCCGACCTCCACCCAATCGGCCATCAACGATGCCCGGTCCCGCGGAGTAACGGTCGTCGCAGCGGCCGGTAACGAGGCCCGCGGCGTCAGCGCCACGAGCGACTCGGCGGGAAGCTGGCCGGCAGACTGCGTCGGTGTGATTTCCGTGGCCGCGTCGACGCGAGCGGGTGAGCTCGCCTGGTACTCCAACTTCGGCACGGTCGCAGGCTCGGTCACTCTCGCGGCACCCGGTGGCGACGGGACCGGTCCCGGCGGCGACATCTACTCAACCCTCAACACCGGAACGACCGTGCCGGATGAGTCGGCCTTCGGGTGGTATTTCGGCACGAGCATGGCAACCCCGCACGTGTCGGCGGCCGTGGCCCTGATGCAGTCGTTCGCGAGCACACCGCTCACACCGGATGCGGTGAAAGCCCGGCTCGTGGCAACGTCGACGTCATTCCCGAGTTCCAGCGGGTGCACTGAGGTGCGATGCGGCGCCGGAATTCTCAACATTGGACGCACGCTCAGCGATCCGCCACCGCCACTGACCGCACCAGTCGCTTCGTTCACGGCAGCGCGGATCTCACCCTCGTCCTTGGGCCTCCGGTTCACCGACAGATCGACGAGTGGGCCCGCCTACGTCACCTGGAGTTTTGGTGACGGCGCAGTGCTGGCGCGTCAATCACCCGGCGCGACGGTCACGCACGTGTACAAAGTGGCGAAGGCCTACAAGATCACGCTCCTGGCGCATAACGTGAACGGCTTCGGCGCCGCATTCGTGAGGACGATCTCCGTCACCGCCACACCCGCGACGCCACCTCGACCGACCATCAGGACACTCCCCATTCGCTCGGTGCTGGTGTCCTGGGTCGCGCCGGTGAACAACGGCCTGCCGATCCTTCGTTATCTCGTGAGGTGCTCCTCCCCGGGGATGTCCAGCAGGTTCGTGATCGCGCGGAGCAGCCTGCGTGCCTACACAGTGGCCGGACTTGGTATGGGAAACCGCTACACCTGCACGGTCACCGCGGGAAATGCCTTGGGATACGGGCACATTTCAGGCCCGTCCCTCTCCTTCTTCGCGAAGGCCTGATCGCGGTGGGGTCAGTGAACCAGCGGGACGCGATCGACCCCTCGTGGGTCGCACGTGTCATCGCCGCTCCCCCAGGCGTCGGGCCGGTTCGGCTCGTGTGCGTCGACGGCCCCGCCGGCTCAGGCAAGACGACCTTCGCATCGGCCTTCGCCGCAGCGTTGACACCTCACCTCGAGATCGTCCACGTGGTGCACGGGGATGCGGTCTACGAAGGGTGGGACGTAGTGGCCGATGCCCCTGACCGCATCGCCGCATTTTCCTGGCTCGCAACACGAATCGAGCAATGGCTTATCGACCCGTGGCGACTCGGCAGGGCCGGTGAGCATCCCGTGTGGGACTGGCACACGTCGCGATGGGGCTCGACCCAGACCGTGACGTGCGAAGGCGTGGTCATCCTCGAGGGAGTCGGGCTCGGCTCGCGGGCCCTACGCGAACAGGCCGCGCTCAGCGTGTGGGTCGAGGCCGACCCAACGACGAGATTGGCCCGGGTGCTCCGGCGTGATGGCGACGCCATCGGCGACCACATGCGCGCCTGGCAGAGCGATGAGGAGGTCTGGCACCAGATCGACGCGACCCGCGACGGCTCCGACCTCCGAATCGCAACGAGTTGATCAACCACGAGTTGATCAACCACGATGGGATGCCCGGTCGACCTGGTCCGCACCACGGCACACCACTCATGCCATGGTGTGACGGTGGATGAGGTGAGGACCGACTGGCGAACGCCCAAGCCGAACCGGCTTGCCGCGGATGACCCTCATCGTTCCGAAATCCTCATGGCACACGACGCCGCTCTGAAGCAGGGCGACACCGGCTACCTTGACCCCGCAACCGGGTGGTGGGTGTTCAGCGCCGCATATCTCGCCGCGCGAGAAGCCTGCTGCGGCAATGGTTGTCGCCATTGCCCCTATGTGTAAGGAAGTGACTCGAGCGCTCCGTTCCCGCCCAGATCAGTGGCCGAGGTAGAGCGCCTTCTTTGGACATGCCGCAACCGCCGCTGTGGCCTGACGTCGATCGCCAGCACGAGTGAGCCGAGCGGGGGTGAGGATCGGATAGCCCCAGGAGTCGACGGTGATCAGGTCCGGCGCGAGATGTGAGCAGATCCCCACGCCGTCGCAGAGGGAAGGATCGATGCGCAAGTGCGGGTCGGGCGATTCGTCGACCGGTGCTCGCGCCTGACGGAGGACCGCCTCGGGCGGCGTCACGCGGCGACCTCGGGCAAGGGCATGACGTCGAACGCCGGTGCGTCGCACGTACGACCGCGACGATGATGCGCGACGTCCGGGGCGAAGACCTCGAGTGCGGATGTCAGCATGCGCAGGGCGCCGTCGGGGTGACGGCATGCTCCGCGGCCGGAGATCTCGGCCATGAACTTGGTGAGCCTACGTCGCCCGGCGGCGGAGAGCCGACCGGCCGACAGGTCGTCGGCAAGCTCGGACACCGAGGCAAGCCCGAACACGCATGGTCCGCACTGCTTTGCGGATTGGCCTGCGAGGTAGCGCACGAGACGGGCAGATTCCTCGAGGCCGCACGCGGTCGCAGGGAGAGGCCCGATCAACCCGGCGCCGAGCGACAGCCCCGCCGCGCGCATGGCCGCCACATCGATGGAGACGGATCGGACGCCGTCCCACGCCGCCCACGACCCGCCGTAACCTCCGACGAGCACGGCCTGCGGATACTTCCCGTCCGGCGACGTCCAGAACGCCACAACCGCTTGTTCCACACTGACGTCCGGGCCGACCTCGGCAACCACGCGGTGCGTTGCACTGATGACGGTGACGAGCGACGTCTGCTGATAGGCCTCGCCACCTCGGAGCGCCACGAGCCCGATGCGCGCCATCGTCTCGACGTTGTTGACGAGCACCGGGCGGTGCCCGTCCGACCAGGGCCTCGCCGGGTTGGTCACGAATCGCGGCAGGGTTGGTCCGCCCTCAAGAGTGCGGATGATGCCCGTGCCCTCACCGGAGAGATAGCGATCTGGCGCGAGGATCACCCGGACAGGCGGCTCTTCGAGCCCGGCCGCAGCCCGCTCGGACAGCGCCAAGGTCACCGAGCGTGCCGTCGCCCATGCACCCTCGTGGATCCAGAGCACTCCCTCCGTGGCACCCACCGTCTCCATCGCACAGACGAGGGCGTCGAGGACGAGGTGCGGGCGGGTCTGCAGGAGTACCGCGTCCTTCGCACTGCCCGGCTCACCCTCGGCACCGTTGGCGACCACGGTTCCGCCAGCCCCGGCCTGCATCAGCGAGCGCCACTTGGCCGCGGTGGGAAAGTGCCCCCCACCTCGTCCGGTGAGGGCCACGGCTTCGAGATCGGCGAGCAACCGCTCGCCCCCGATTCCCGCGCAAGAAGGGCGAGGTCCATATGCCTGGCGGTGGGCAAGGAGATCCTGCCGAAGGATTCCGGTGAGCGACTCGGTGCCGTGCCGCGGGAGCACGGCGGGGGCGGAGAAGAACATCCACGACGTGCCCCCGAGGCGACCAACTGGGTGTGCGGCCAGGACGTCGTTCATCGGCCGATCCGCCCACGCGCAGACTTCTCGCCCCGACGTCGCACATCGGCGCGCCCGGGCACGGGGAAGACGTCGGCAGGTGTGATTTCGGTCGCGCGACGACCGGCGAGCTCGGCCACCTCATCGCGCACCGACGACGTGGTGTAGCGGCTGACTGCCAGGACCAGCACCGCGACTCCGGTGACGACGTAGAGCGAGAGCATGGCCGGGGTGTCAATCCCTGCGAGGACGCCGTGGAGCCACACGAGCAGGAGAGAGATAATCGCGATCTTGTGAATCGGCCACCAGACCCGCCTGGCAATACGACCGGCGAGTGCAGCCGTGATTCCTGCGAGCAATCCGGAATACAGGCCGATGACACCGAGGGTGACGGGCAGGGGCCGATAGGTGGATCCCATGGGGACGAAGGAACCCCACCAGCCGACGCCCGCGTACTTGTCGGTGGCGAGCACGACGATGTGCAGCACGGTGAAGACCAGTGTGAACACCGAGAGGCTGACGTGGGTGCGAATCCTCGTCGCGACACTGGGCCGGCGCCAACGCGCTCGGTGGGGGTGCGAGAGCACGAGGCCAAAGAGCACCAGCCCGACGAGCAAGAGGTACGAGGTGATGCCGGCGGCGCGGCCCAGGATCCAGGGCGCCATCCGATCTCCCACGACGGCGGACACGGCGAGGCCAATGAGCCAACTCGTCACAACCGCACTGCCGGTGACAAGCATGACCAGACCCGAGCGGATACCCAGCGCCTTGATGTCGACTGTGGCCGACTCACGAGACACGCGACACCTGCCAAGCGATGTAGGGGCGCATCGTCCGGCTGACTCCGACGCGACCCTCATTATCGACCCACACTGCGGCAAGGTCCCGCGCGTCGGCGGCTGCACGGATATCGGCCCGCCCCACGACGAAAAGAGCCTTGCTCCATACCTCGGCGATCGCGGGATCCGGGCCGACGACGGTGACCGATTGCAGGCCTACATCGGCTGATCGTCGGGTGCGCGGGTCGATGAGGTGGTGCACCTCGGTATCGCCTGAGGTCCACGAGCGCACACGCGTCGACGATGTCGCACAGCCACGATCACGCAATCGCAAGACAGCCGTGGGATCTGAGCCACCGCAAGGGTTCTCGACCGCGACCATCCATCCGTCACCGTCGGGTCCTCCCCCGGTCGCCATGAGGTCTCCGCCCGCCTCAACGAGGACCGAAGATCCCGCGCCTTTCAGGTGAGAGGCCGCCCAGCGGACTGCGAGACCCTTGCCGATACCCCCAAGGTCGATCGGTTCAGGTCCCACCTTCACCGCGAGCTGCTCGGCATCGAACTTGGGCTTCCACGTACGTGCCCGGCCGCCCCGCCGAGCCGGGGGTGACGCAGAGCCTTCGGAAAGGCGCAGACGGCGGGACTCAAACGGTAGTGAGGTGTCGTAACCGTAGGCGGTGAGGACTCGCAAGACCCTCGGGTCGAACAGTCCATCGGTCGCCCGGTACGCGTCGTATGCAGCAGAAATCGCGTCGAAGCACTCGCGTGGCAACACAGTCCACCGACGGCCAGAGCCGTTTGCCTGCATGAGCGCACTTGCGGGGTCGAAACGCGTGCACGTGGCTGCCACGCGTTCGATGATCGAACGAGCCTCGTCGACCCTGGCGTTGCCATCGTCATTCGGCGCGACAACCCAGATCCGGACCTCGGATGCCATCGAGCGGAACGAGACGCGCAGATCCTCGCGCAGGTCATCGGATCCGCGGCCCGACTCTGTCACTTCGGGGCGCCGGAAGCGCCCGTCGTCGTCTGAACGGGCGGCGGAGGGGCGGGCTTGGTGACGACGACCTTGGGAGCCGTGGGCTTGGCGGCGATGGGCGTGGTGACCTTCGGGGCCGGGCTGGTCGCGCCGCCGGAGCCCTTGGGCGTCGTCGATCCAGCTGCCTTTGCGCTCGGGACGTACGCCACCCCTGAGATGGCCGCAGTCTGAGCCCGGAGAGTTTCGACCGTGCGGGTGAGCGCGGCAACCTTGGCCGAGTTGGCGGCGATCTGCTCCCGCAGTGCCTCTACCGCCGGATCCGCGGGAGCGGCCGTCACGGTCGCGGTGGGAGTCGGAACAGACGGCGAGGTCGCAGCGGTGACAGTGGCCGGCTGATGTCCGGCAGCCCACACCGTGGTTCCGGTGAACAGCGCGGCCGCTGTCGGGGCGACGAGCGCTGCGGTCGTCCAACGGACCCGGGTGCCGCGCTCAGTCATCGTCTTCTCCTTCGTTCTCGTCTCCGGCGGAGCCGCTGGCCCCGGTGGACGCGTGCGGCGTGGGAGACGCGCTCTGCTTCACGACAGTGATGCGGTGGCTGGGCCGGGGGGTTGGGGCGACGGTTGGCTCGCTGCTCTCAGCTACAGCACTGTTGATCTTCGCAAGGCGCGCAGCCTCGGCGGCTCGGGCAGCCTCCGCAGCCCGCGCAGCCTCGGCGGCCTTGGCCGATGTCAGCGCATCCGTCGCATCAACCACCGCCTGGTCGAGCACGGATGTGTCGCTGGCAAGTTGGGCCAGACGAGCCTGGAGTTCTGCGACTGACGGGTCTGCGGCGTTCGTCGAGGCCGCAACGCCACTGAGCCCAGCGGCCACGGCAAAGCCTCCGGACACGAGCACTCCGGTAGCGGCGATCCCTGTGGCCCAACGTCGACCTGTGCGCTTCATGGTGGCTCCTCTGGTTCGGTACGTCCGCATCACCACTACATACTCGGCAACTCCTCCCCCTGAACTTGCCATCTGAAGTCCAGGAATCATGCTGATTGATCCAAGATCTGTCTCAGATCACAGAACGTGATCCCATTTCCCCTGGTTTGGGGTCCATACGAGGTCCCACATCACGCGGAGTGACGGGCTCTGAGCCGTTCGCTGGGTGACGCCGCCATCCCCAATGCCGACGAGCGACATGGTGGGCGACGGCGAGGGGCTGTCGTGGGCGCTGGCTACAGCGCACCGAGGACGGGTCGCTCGTACATGGACGAAGCCGGTAAATGGCTACGGGTGGAAGTGGCCCGCGGCCACTGCCCACTGGTGGTCGTTTGTGATCGCTGTGGGCGTAAATGTTCTTGTGTATCAACGGGTTTCGGGGGCCTGTTTGGTGGGGGCACTGTCAGTGGTGGTGTTTAGGGTTGTCTCATGTCCTCCTCCTTCTCCCGCTCCGGTTCGGGGTCGCCGGGTGATCCG
>CAFBPU010000038.1_pt1 | contig 27396 bp, 22 predicted proteins | sample 7269791 | NCBI WGS metagenome assembly CAFBPU01 (sample SAMEA6814154, study PRJEB35770) | freshwater metagenome | biome: Freshwater; feature: Freshwater reservoir; material: water | place: Czech Republic | collected 2017-06-27 | depth 30m m
GCTGCTGTTGCATTCGCGCATCGATCACGTGGCCGAGCCCAGCAACTCAGCCTGGATTCTGGCCAACCTCACCGCCGAGGATGTCAGCGAGGTGTGGCTTGAGAACAGCTATCACGTCGCCACGATGGACAATGACGCGCCGTTGATCTTCGAGCAGAGCGTGGAGTTCGTGCACCGCCTCGCGCCCCGTGCCGCGCAGGCGTGACACTGTACTCATGACGATTCCCGCCGGCCGCGACAACGGCCTCCCGCCTGCCCGGCGGTACGACGCACTCGTCGAGGTTGATGGGTCGATGGCAGACGAGGTGCTCGAACTCCTGCGCGCCGCCGGCGTTACGGCCATCGCTGAGACGATCACCACCGACGCCGAGCCCGGTAACGACCTCATCCCGGTCGTAGGCACCTTGCCTCGGGTTCCTCACCGCGTCCGGGTACACGTCGACAGTGATCACACCCTGCTTGCCCACTCGGTGCTCGGCCACGCGATGCCTCAGTTGCGGGCCGACTTTCACGCAGTCCCGGTGGCCGGGGAGACCGCGAAGGACCGCCCGGCACCGTTCAAGCACCCAGCCCAGGATCTGGCCCCGGGTGAGGTCGAGTCGCGGTTCGCCGACATCGTGTCGGGCTTCGACATGTCGAGCATCGATATCGTTCCGCGCTGGTCGGTACGGGAGGACCCCCCCGAGGCAACGGGCGCCACCGATCCAAGCCCAAAGGCTCGGCCTCCGCTGTCCTCGCGCCTGATCCGTCGCGGAGCCGCACCTGCGGGCGAACCTCGTGACATCGACACCAGCGAGCATTTCGTGCCCGAACCCCCACCGCCATTGCCCGAGACCGATCGGGTCACACGTATGGCCTGGGCCGCACTCATGGGCGGTCCGGCACTACTCGTGCTCGCGGCACTGCTGGGCATAGGCCTCGAGCCTTGGGTTGTGGTGCTGGCCCTGGGCGGGTTCCTCGGAGGTTTCGGCACACTTATCGCGCGTATGCGCGACCGACCCCGACAAGATGACGGCTGGGACGACGGCGCGGTTCTCTAACGGGCCCGGTCAGGCCCGGTGATCACTGGATCAGGCGGATGGGGCTGCCCTCGATCGCCGAACTCCACGTGGTGATGTCGGTTGGCTGGGTGTAGGTGATCACCACGCGCCACCAGCAGCCGCCGAGGGTCAGGGCCGTGCAGTTGTAGTCAGCCGGAATGGGCACGCTGAACTTCTGCCATCGGCCGTTGTTACCACTACCGACGCTCACCGAGCAGTTGGTGAGGGCTCCCTTGGTGACCCCATAGCCGATACAGCCCGACGGGGCACTCCAGGTTTGCGTCGACCCACTGCCGGACGTTGTCCACTTAGAGATCGTACTTGTGCTATCCGTGGGCCTGGCCACAGCGATGGTTCCGGTACCCGAGATTCCATCAGCAGGGTCCCACACGGTGACGTTGAGGAACTTGCCCTGCGCCGTGGGCTGGACCTGGATCATGTTGAAGATCGTGGCACCCGTGACGTGCTGGGCCAGCCCGATCCTCTGGAATCCCGACACCGATACATAGGAGTAGCCTCCCGCGGCTGTGGCGTTCGCCCGGATCCCGAAGTTGTTGATGCCGTTGGTCTTCACGTTCGCGTCGTCGCCGACCTGCGTGAACACCGCCGGGTTGGGCTTGACGGTGGTGATGTACCCCGTGGTCGTGGAATCAGTCGCGATCAGGGCCGGAACCGTGCCGGTAACCATGCCCGAGGGCATGGCGACATTGGTGCGGACCTGGAGGTAGTAGTCCTGGTTGAGTACGCCCGCCTCGGGGGTGAAGGTGCACAGCGGGTACCACTGGTGGAAGGTCTTCGCGAGATCGGCGTTGTAGGAGGTGCCGGCGCCGCTGCTCGAACTGCCAGGGGTCCTGTATTGCGAGAGTTGCGCCACTGTGGGAGCGGTGTTGACTCCTTCAAACTGTGCGGTGCAGCCCGCGTATGGCACGGCCTTCAGCGGGTTGCCCGAGTTGGTGGCCCCGCGAAGCATCCAGGTGGTGTCCAGCGACTGTGACGTTGATCCGAGGCTCTCATCGCCGGTGCAGAAACTGTTGATGGTCGGGTTGGCATTGTCGTAGCGAGCGATCGCATCGGTGGTGGCGTAGGGGTTCATATTGTTCACGACACCCGAGGTAGGCAACGACGCACAGTCGAACCCACTGCCGCTGTTGACGAATCCGGGGTCGTAGATCTGCACCGTGATGTTGCCTGTCTTGGCCGGATCAACCACGTGAATTGTGTAGAAGTAGCCCTCGGGTGAGTACTCGTTGTTGACCCCTGCGGTACACAGATCAACCGTTCCGCCGCCGCACGTGCGGTTCATGTAACGGTCGCCGTTTTCCTTGTTGGTGATCGGACCCTCGATACTGCCCCAGAACTTCGGGTCGCTGATGCAGAAGGCATTGACCGCAGGCGTCGGCAGCACCGTGTTCGGACCCTGGAGCGCCGACCCGTCGGGCTCATTGCCGTAGGTATTGCACGGGCTTCCCATCGGCGTGGTGGCGCTGAAGTCGCTCACGGACGTGCGAGAGATCGTGGTGGTACGAACACCGGCCAGGACGGCGAAAGCATTCTTGATGGTGTTCGACACGGTGACCTTCAATTGCGTGGGGTACTGGCCCTGCACCACCGTGATCGCGATATTCGTCCCGGGCACATAGCCATTCGCTGCAGCCACGGCCAGGGCCGCGGTCTTTGCAGCGGCAAGGTCGGTGGGCAGATAGGGCACGCCTGCCAGCGCCGCGGCATCTGCCACCTTCTGGACGCGCTCACCCTCGACGTACCAACGCGCGGTATCGACCGCGAATGCGGCGAAGATCAGGAGCACGGGGGCCGTGATCGCCACGATGATGGCAACCGCCCCGGATTCGGTGGCACGTGAGCGCAGAATCCGCGCGAGGAATCCCACCGGCCGAGTACTCATGCGTGCCCCCCCGCTCCGATTGCCGTGCTCGCCTTGCAGGTGTCGGCTGATAGTGGTTCGAACTGCATCACCGCGCGGTCGCTGACTGGCGCCGTGGTGCCGAAGAGACCGAACAAGTACTTGTGGGTTGCCTTGATGATGACGCCGACCGCATCGGAGGCGCCGGCACAGGCGGCGATCGATTTGGAATCCCATGTGCCACTGGAATACGTGAACTTGCTAGTGGCGTCAACCCACACGAACTTCACGCAAGAAGTCGAGCAGGTCGCCCCGGCAAGTGCGGTGAAGGTGCCCGGGAATCCAGAGGCGTTGGCCTTGTAGATCCACATCTCATCGATCGAGTTCTTCGGCATGGCGACACCGGCGCGCTGCACGGCATCGGCCGCGTCCTGGGCCATCTTCGGGAAGTTGGTCGCCGAAGCGCACTGCGGAGGAGTTGATGTTGTGGCGCAGGGGCCGTTGCCAGCCTCAGAGGAGGCGATACGCGCACCCACGCGCACTGCGGAGCTGACCGCGACATTGTCTCGCATGAGCAGTGAGAACTCGATGATCCCGAACAAGATCGTGAACAGGAGGAGTGAGACCAGGGCGAACTCGACGGCGGCGGCGCCGGAGTCGTCGGCAGTACGTAAGCGCCTCACGGGCTTCGACATGGGTCCCCACAGCCTGACGAGCGAGGGCCGGCCCCTCGCGTTGCCATTGTGTCACCGTCGGGACGTAACAGCGCCGTCTGGACGGTCGGCACGGAGTAGTCCGTTCGGTGGATTTTGATCACACGTGCGGAGCGAGACTACACGGCGTGGCACCCCAGGGTGGGTACCCGTCGAGCCAGCCGGCGGGCAGTGAAGCCGCGATCACTCACAGGCTCAGATCGCGCGCGAGGTCAGCCGCCCCGATGAGCCCGGCATCATTGCCCAGCGAGGCCGACACCACAGCCGCCACAGGACGGTGGTCGCGCGCCACCAGGGCCGACTCGAATGCGGCGCGCGCGGGCACCATGAGCAGATCACCAGCTTCGGAAACCCCGCCGCCGATCACGAATACCTCGGGATCGAGCAGAGCCGCCACATCGGCCAGGCCCGTGCCGAGCCACCCGCCCACTGCAGCGAACGCCTCGAGTGCGACGGGGTCACCTTCACGTGCCGCCCACGTGACGTGCTGCCCGATGACCCCCTCGGGGGTGCCGTCACCGAGGCCGAGGAGGACTGCCGCATCCGCGCGCCTCTCCGAGGCAAGCTCGCGGGCGGCGCGGAGCAGGGCATTCCCGCTGGCGTACTGCTCCCAGCACCCGCGCTTGCCACAGCCGCAGAGCCGACCATCGGGCACCTTGACGATATGACCAAACTCGGCCGCCATCCCGAAAGATCCGCGGACCAGTCGGTCGCGGTGAATGATCCCGCCGCCGATCCCGGTGCCGACGGTGACCGCCACCATGGCGTGGGCCCCACGCCCGGCTCCGAAGCGGAACTCACCCCAGGCTGCAGCATTGGCGTCGTTCTCCACGATGACGGGAAGCCCGCACCCGGCCGACACCTCAGCGCCGAGTGGCTCTTCGTCCCAGTTGACGTTGGGTGCAAAGTGAACGATGGAGCGAGTCTCATCGACCAACCCGGCGGCGCCGAGACCAACGGCCTCGATCTCCCCCATGCCGGACTTCTTCGCCGCGGCCGCGAGCTCGTGAACCACGTCGATCACCGCCGAGACGATGCCACCCGAGGAACGAGCCGGCGTCTCACGACGGGCCCGCGCGAGCACCATGCCCTCGAGGTCAACGAGCCCACCCGCGATCTTGGTGCCACCGATGTCGATGCCTACGGTGACACTCATCGCACACCAGGTTGGCTTCGGGGACGGGTCGCTCCGGCCACATCCGAAAGGACGGCCCGGGTCGTCATGCAGATCCCCGGGAGCCCGGATCGAGCCGGATCCGTCGCACCGCTCGCCCAGCGGCGTCGTCGTCGCCAACTCCACTGCCCTCGGCATCCGTGGCGACGTCACCAGGTCCGTCATCGTCACGATCGCGATGTTCAGAGTTCTCGCTCGTCGGCGTGGAGCCCGCGCCACGAGAGGAGTCGTGGGCACCCGCCGTCGCGGCCATCGAGGTCACCGCAGTGACAGCGGAATCGACCCATCGGGCCACGGCGTCAGGGCTGGCGTCACGGATTCCGGCCACCGCGCGGCACAGTGGGCAGGGGCAAGGGCGCCCCTCGTCATCCACCGGAGCCAAGTGCGGTGCCGACGTGCGAAGCCAGTCCTGGGCCGCGGCCAGCAACCGGGCCGCCTCCTGACCCGCACGAGGGTCAGCCCCGCTCACGTGAGGACACCTGACGGCCATGCCTGAGAATCGGGCTCGAAGCTCACTCGCACCACCTGCCCGGAGTCGGTGACGTCGAGCGTGGCCGCTGCCACCTCACAGCGCAGCAGCACAGCAGGCAGCGCGATCACGCGACGATGTGGCCCGAGGTCGACGATGAGGTCGCCATCAGCTGTGACCGCGACCTCGAGGTCGGCCAACTCGGCGCCCGGAACGCATACCTCGAAGAACCACTGGTCGCCGTCGGAGGTCACACCAGCGCTCGCACGGGGGGCCCCGAGGTCGAGTGGGTCCCCGTCGCCGAGCACGGAGTCGGCCAGAGCGAGCAAAGCCTCGATACCGACAGGCTCGTGATCGTGGTAGCGCGCGAACCGCACCGGCAATCCAGCGAATCGCTCGTGTGCGGAGGCAAGGCCCTCGCGGTGACGTGCGACGAGCCCCGCGGGCCAGTCCTCACCCACGGCTACACGGTTGATGACGACGCTCTCCACATGGTGGCCGAGCATCGCCAGCGTGGTGCGTGCACGATGGGTCTCCGCCAGCACCAAGCGTTCGGGTGTCGCGACGAGTCGCACCGCGGCATCCGGCCCCGTGACGAGCGCACGCACCGCCATAAGTTCACGAGAAAGAGTGTCGAGCGCATCGAGAGCCTCGATCGTGCTCGAGGCGATCCCGAATGACCCGACGAGACGGGCGATCCGCCCCTCGACCGGGAATCCCCGCGACACTAAGCGATCCAGGGCTTCCGGCATCGCGAGGAGTCGAAGGGTCTCGGCCGTGGGTGCGCAGTCGATCACCACGGCGTCGTAGCCGCTCACGTGCTCACCGACCTCGAGCAGCGCCAGCACATCCTCGACCCCAGGAACCGTCGCGACCTCCTCGGCGACGAGCGGATCCACACCGGCGCCGGCCAGCAGCCCACCGATTGATCGGCGGATGGTCGCCCACGCGACATCGAGCCTGGCCCTGGTATCGATCTGCAAGACGTCCAGACTGCCGGGAGCACCCGGCACCGACATCGGTCGGGCAGCCATGCGCCACTCCCCCGCTCTCCCGGTGACGCCGGTGAGACCGAGAGCATCGGTGAGCGAATGCGCCGGATCCGTGCTGACGACCAGCGTGCGGTGGCCCTCGCGCGCCGAGGCGAGTGCCGTCGCCGCAGCGAGGGTCGTCTTGCCGACCCCACCCTTGCCAGCCACGAGCAGAACGCGCACGGACCAAACCTACCCGCGAAGGCCGCCGAAAGCCGAGGGTCGAGAGCCACCAGGCCACCGCTCAGCCGGACATTTAGCCTTCGACCCGCTCCTTGAGGCCGCGCAGCGCGGTGTCGACGATGACCTTCTCGGCCTTGCGCTTGATCAGCCCGATCATCGGGATGCTCACATCGACCGTGAGCTGATAGACCACGGTGGTGGTGCCGTCACGGTTGTCGGTGAGCGTGTAGGCACCGTCGAGTGCCTTGAGCATCTGCCCTGACGTGAGCGTCCAGGTAACCCCGGAATCCCCACTCCAGCTGTACTCAAGTTGGTAGGTGTCCTTGATGGCGCCCGCGTCAACGACGAACCTCGCAGAGGCGGGGCGGCCATCCTCGTTCTCACTGAGAACCGCGACCGACGTGACCCCGTCGCTCCACTCGGGATACTGCGCGAGATCGGCGATCACGGCCATGACCCGACTCGGGGCGGCACTGATCACGATGCTCGATTCGGTGCGATCAGCCATGCCCGGACCCTACTCGTTGGCGTCGCGCGTCGCCCGGTCGGACACCTGCCCAAACACCCGGTGCGATGACCTCACCAGGTGATCGAGAATGGCTGGCCACCGGCGCGGAAGTGCCCGACGTTGACGCACTCGGTGCGACCGATCCGCGCCCGCGCGGCAAGTGGCTGATGGACGTGGCCGAAGAGAACGAGGCGGGGCTGAGTTTCGCGCACGTGGTCGAGGATCGCGCGGCTGCCGAACTCGAAGCGGCGCGCGACGACGTCATATGTCAGCTCGGGAAGCGCGGGTGGGATGTGTGCGCACAGGATGTCGACCTCGCCGAGGGCGGACACCTTGGTGGCGAACGTCTCCTCGTCGATCTCGTAGGGGGTGTTCATCGGACTGATCAGCCCGCCTCCGACGAACCCCACGCGCATACCATCAACATCGACGACCTCGCCGTCGAGAACTGTGTGGCCTGGACGCAGGTAATCGCGCCAGAAGCTGGGAACATCGACGTTCCCATAGGTCAGATATGCGGGGGTCGGCATCGCGGCGAACAGTTGGGCGTACTGCTCGCGGATCTGGGACTCCATGAGGGAGTGGCGATCCCGCCCCTCGCGCACCACAGCGTCGTCCCAGAGCCCCGACGCCCACGCGCGCGCCTCGGCAAAGTGCCCGGCAGTGCGAAGTTCGACGAAGCGAGCCGTGTTCTCCGCGCCAAACAGGTTGGCGAAGATCCCCTGTGATGAGTCCGCGTAGTCGAGGTAGAGGACGAGATCTCCGAGGCAGAAGAGCGCGTCGGCACCGTCGCCGGCCCGAGCGAGGGCATCCACACTGCCGTGGACATCGCTCACCACGTTGACCCGCATGGCCACGACCCTAGGGAGTCCCGGACAGTCCCGCAGAACCGCCGCGCCCGGAGGGTCCGACCACCGCGGTCAGCAGGGCGAGCGGGTGCTGATCAGCGCCCGAAGACGAACCCCAGAACCGTGTAGACGACAAGGAGGACGACTACGACGGCCGCGAACGCAGCGGCAGCGAACCCCCATTTTCCTCCCGGGGCGTCCGCGGGGTCAAACAGGCGGGTGCGCGGCTCGTCGACAGCCAGTCGCGTGAGCATCGTCGCGGCCAGAAGGTCGAGGTCCTGATCGGTGTCGTGCCGATCATCCGCACTCGAGATCTCCTGTGGGTGCGGGGAAGTCACCGCGAGCGGGATGCCGTCGCGCTCGGAGGGGCCGTGCCGACCGAGAACCGCACCTACCGATGTCGGCTCGGGCTTCGATCGCAAATCGACATGGCACAGCGAGCACCAATGGGCGTTGAGAGGGACAGACGCCGAACAGGCTGGACAACGAGTTCTAGGAGCCACGGACACAACATCGGCACCCCGGAGGTGGTCCTTGAACTCCTCGCGACGCGCGGATCCGCTCACCCTCATCACACGTGGTAAACCCCGAGGCGGCGAGCCGCCCTCGCCGCCGAGCACTCAACGGCCCTACGGTGAGCCCACACACCTGAGATCCACGAGGGAGAACGCCGCCGTTATGCGCGAAATCCACGAGCAGGCGCTCGTCCAGACGTCGCAGCGACTGACCGACGACGTGGTCGCGAACGCAGCGCAGGCGCGCGATGACGTCCTGCTGCAACGAATGGTTGCTGGGGTTTGGTGCGACGTCACTGCCGCTGCTTTCCTGGCCCAGGTTCGCGACGTCGCCAAGGGGCTCGTCGCGGAGGGGGTCGGAGCCGGAGACCGCGTGGCCCTCATGTCACGCACCCGCTACGAGTGGACCGTGTTGGACTACGCGATCTGGTTCGCGGGGGCCATCACCGTGCCGATCTACGAAACGAGCTCAGCTAGCCAAGTCGAGTGGATCCTTTCCGACTCGGCGACGGTGGCCGTGATTCTCGAGAACGAAGCCCACGTGGCCGTGCACTCCGAGGTCGCTGGCCGCCTCCCCGATGTGCGCCGCACCTATGTCATCGAACGAGGCGCCCTCGACCACCTTGCGACATCCGGGCGCTTCGTTCTCGACGCCGATCTGGAGACCCTGCGTACCTCGGTCGACCCCGACGATGTCGCGACGATCATCTACACCTCAGGCACGACCGGGCGCCCCAAGGGCTGCGAACTCACCCATCGGAACCTGCAGTTCGAAGCCGAGAACATCGTCGCCTCCGCGCCGGAGGTCTTCCGCGAGGCGGGGGCCTCGACGTTGTTGTTTCTGCCCCTGGCCCACGTGTTCGGCCGGATCATCCAGGTGGCCTGCGTGCACAGCCGGATGCGACTGGGTCACACCCCCGACGTCTCGCGGCTGCTCGAGGATCTCTCAGCCTTCCGCCCCACATTCCTGCTGGCCGTGCCCCGCGTGTTCGAAAAGGTCTACAACGGCTCCCGCCACAAGGCGATCGCCTCCGGCAAGGGCTCGATCTTCGACCGTGCCGCCTCGGTCGCGATCGACTACAGCCAGGCTCTCGACTCGGGTGGCCCAGGGCTTCTCCTGCGGGCGAAGCACGCCCTGTTCGACCGAATGGTCTACTCAAAGTTGCGCGGCGCCATGGGAGGCCGAGTCGGCTGGGCTGTCTCCGGAGGTGCGCCGCTCGGGGCGCGACTCGGGCACTTCTTCCGGGGCGTCGGCGTCACGATCCTCGAAGGCTACGGGCTCACCGAAACTGCGGGTGCCACGACCGTGAACCGGCCGAGCGCACTGCGGATCGGCACAGTGGGCCGCCCATTCCCCGGCGCCTCGGTGAGGATTGCCGACGACGGCGAGGTCCTCCTGCGGGGGCCGCATGTCTTCATCGGGTACTGGGCCGACCCGGAGGGGACAGCGGCGATCCTCGACGCCGAGGGCTGGCTGCATTCGGGCGACCTCGGCGCGCTCGACGACGACGGGTATCTCACGATCACTGGGCGCAAGAAGGAGATTCTGGTGACCGCGGGCGGGAAGAACGTGGCCCCGGCCGCGCTCGAAGACCGTCTACGCGCCCACTGGCTGATCAGCCACTGCATCGTCGTCGGCGACGCGAAGCCGTTCATCGCTGCGCTCATCACCATCGACCCAGAATCCCTCGCCGCATGGAAGTCCCTGCGCAAGAAGGACTCAGACGTTCTCATGTCGGATCTCGTGACCGACCCCGACCTCATCGCCGACGTCCAGGCAGCAGTCGATGAGGCCAACTCGGCCGTTTCCCATGCCGAGTGGATCCGGAAGTTCCGACTCCTTCCGGCGGACTGGACTGAGGGACACGGGCACCTGACACCGTCAATGAAACTGCGACGGACAGTGATCATGGATGAGTTCGCAGAGGAGATCGCCGGGCTCTACACCTGACCTCGGCACCGGCTCCAACGCTGCGCTGATCCCACCAGTCGGGCTGACCACCTCTCGGCGATCGGGGGTTCGACCGCGACGTAGCGACCCCGGCAGGGCAGGATCACGGTGTGAACGCGACCACGAGTGCCTCGACCGCCCAGGTTGACGTCCGTGGGCTCGTCGTGACCTTCGGACGGGTCGCCGCCGTCGACAACCTCGACCTTCGCGTCATCGCTGGTGGATCGGTCGCCCTCGTCGGGCGCAATGGCGCCGGCAAATCGAGTACCTTGCGCGCCCTCGGCGGCGTGCTCCCTCCGGCCCGCGGGTCGGTGTGGGTAGCCGGGGTCGACGCGGTCAGCGAGCCGCGACGCGCCCGCGAGGTGGTGGGCTACTGCCCGGACGTCGGGGGCTTGATCCCCCGCGCCACCCCGTGGGAGCACCTTCAACTCGCAGCACGGCTGCGTCGACTTCCGCCGGGCTGGGAGGCCAGGGCGCTTGCACTGCTCGACAGGTTCGACCTCGCGACCGCCTCCGATCGGGTCACCGCCGGGTTCTCCCACGGGATGGGCCGACGGCTCTCGGTGCTCCTTGCGGCGTTCCATGAGCCCGCCGTCCTACTTCTTGACGAGCCCTTCGACGGGGTAGACCCGCTCGGGGTCGAGGCAACTCTTGAGGAGATTCATCACGCCCGGCTTCGGGGCGCAGCCGTCCTGGTCTCGACCCACTTGCTCCCACTGGCCGTGCAGGCCTGTCAGGACGCGGTGGTGCTGCGCGCCGGTCGCGTCGTGGCATCGTCACCCGCTCGCGATCTGGCTGGCGACGAAGGCGCGGCGCGCTACCGCGAACTGTTGACATGAGGTCCACGGGTCGCGGCCAAGCGGGTGCTCTGCTGTCACTTCGCTGGCACATGATCCGCAGCAGGCGGACGCGGATCGGGCTCGCGGTCGTGGGGGTCTTCTTCTTGGTACTGATCGCCCTCGTGGTGCTCGCAGCCGCGGGAGTTCCGCTCGGCGCCGTCGCTATGTCCGATGGCTCCACCCCCCTCGGCGGAGGTGAACTGCCGATCGACCGCACCGGTGAGGTCGCCACACTGCTCCCCTCGGCGATGCTGGCGTTCGCGCTGCTGTGCGTGCTGGCACCGGTGGCGGCTGGGGGTGGTTACGAGCTCATCCCCGAGGCCGAACTGGTCGCGTACCCCGTCAAGGTCTCCACCCTGGTACGCGTCGCCCTTGCCCTCACCCCGCTGAACATCGCCTGGTACCTCCAGGTGTTACTGCTCTCCGGGGCCACCGCCTACTCACTCAGGGGTCCCGGCGGACCTGGCCTTCCCCTCGTCGTGGTGCTGTCGTATGTGCTGGCATGCACGACCGTGGGCCAAGCGATCGGCTGGGCGATCGTCGGAGTTCGACGCACCCGCACGGGACGCATCGCCACCTGGTCCGCCCTCGCGGCCTTGATCCTCGCGGGACTGGTCGTGATCGCCACCGACCAGGCATCGACGCTGCTCGACTCCGCACCCACCACACGCGTACTCGGCGCCGGGCTGCGCGCCGCAGCCCACGATGCGGGGGGCTGGGCGCCCACCGCGGTTGTCCTACTGGTGATCACGGCCGCGGGGTACCTCATCGCGGTTCGGGTGGCGGCATGGTCACTTCGCCAACCAGGTGATCTCGGCATTGATGGCCCGCGCGGTCGACCCATCCGGCGCCGCTCGCTGGCATCGGATGACCTCCGCGCCCTGACCAGGATCGACCGCGCCTCGGTGTGGCGTTCACCCCCCCTTCGTCGGGGACTTCTCGTGCTGGGCGTGCTGCCGATGGGCGTCGCCGCCCTCGCGGGCCTGCCCTGGTCCTCGATCGCCCTGCTTCCTCCGCTCGTGGGGTCCGGTGCCGCACTCCTGTTCGGGGTCAACGCCCTCTCGCTCGACGGGTCCGGTGCGCTATGGGTGTCGACGATGCCCCAGGACCCCAACCTCGTACTGCTCAGCAAGGCGCGGGTCGTGACCGAGGTGGTGGGGGGCTCGGTGCTCCTCGTCCTCGTCGGGGCGAGCGTGCGGGCGAGTCGCCCACCTCACCTGCTGGACCTTGTGTGCACATTGGGCGCCTGCGTGAGCTGTGTGGCACTCGTGGTCGCCACCTGTATGCACCTGTCGGTGACCCGACCACATCGGGCCGAGTTGCGCGGGCCGCGGGACACCCCCGCCCCGCCCGGAGCGATGGCCGTCTATTCGGCCCGGTTGGCGGGGGTCACGACCAGTGTCGGCATCGCGTTCTCCCTGGCAACATTCGGCAGATCCCTTGTGATCCCGCTGGTTCTCACTGCGGGGCTACTAACCTGGGCCACCGTGTCCTGGAGGCGTACACGCCGGATATGGGCCGACTCGACGATCCGGTCCTCGGTGGTCGCGACCGTGTCAACCGGCTGACTCGGAGTTGGCACGGCAAGGTGAACTGGCCATCTCAGATAGACCTCTCGGCTGGCCATTCGGGGTGCTTCCGCGGACCCGCGCACTCCGTCACGTTGTGTCATACGAACGGCCATTATCAGGCGTCGAACGGGTCTACCACGCGTCCAGGTATTCCCTTTCCGTGACGGCCCGCTACCGTAAGTGGTGGGCCATCCGAAGGTGAGGGCCTGCATCGGGTGATCTGTCCCGAGCCAGTGGAACCGCGCACGTCGCGGTCGCGAGACGCTAGAGGTCCCCATGAGTCGTCGCACGCTCCTTCTCATCGCAGCGCTGGTCCTGGCAGCAGTGGGCACGGTGCTCGTGTTCATGTACGCCCAGAACGCGCAGAACGTCGCGACCGAGGGCCAGACGCTCAAGAAGGTCCTGGTGGCCAAGACAGCCATCGAGGTCGGCACCACAGGGGCCGCAGCGGCCGCGAGCGGCTCATTCACCGAGCAGGAACTCCCCGCCTCGGCGATTGTGGACGGCGCCATCGATGACGCCGCGCCGCTGGCATCGCTTGTGACGACCGTGCCGATCTTCCCCGGGCAGCAGATCATTAGCCAGCAATGGGGAGCCGCAGCCCTCGCCACCGGGCTCACCATTCCCGAAGGCAAGATTGCCGTGTCGATCCAACTCGGCGACCCCGAGCGCGTGGCCGGCTTCATCGCCCCCGGCTCCATCATCGCGGTCTTCGCCACCGGCGGGCCCTCCGTCCGACTCCTGCTGCCACGCGTCGAGGTGATCGCCGTCGGCCCGACGACCGTCGTCTCACGCACCACGGGGCAGGGATCCTCGGCCAATGTCGAGCAGATCCCGACCGCGATCCTGACCGTGGCACTGAGCCAGATCGACGCCGAGAGAATCATCTTCGCGCAGGGCAAGGCCGCCCCGAGTGTCTACTCAGGGCTGTATTTCGCGCTCACCGACAAGAACTCCAAGTTGACACCCAACGACGCTGGCGTGACGGACGCGACCCTCTTCAGCTGATCGACGGATAGTCCTTCCGCACCTTCCACACACTGACGAGGACATCGTTCACATGACAGCTATCGTCGAATTCGACGCCCTCGGGGCGGAATCGATCCGAGGCGCCCTGGGCGCTGATGCGGCCGTGCTCCCTGGCCTGCTAGCCCTGAACGCCCATCTCGACGTCAACCCGTTCGAGGACTGCGTTGTTCTAGGGTCCAGCGTCGATCAGCAGGACGTCTTCGCCCTGGCACAGGACATGCGGGTTCGCCGTCCCAGCCTCGGCGTGGTGATGATCCGCCGCCGCATCGACACCGCGATTCTGGCCGACGCACTCAGAGCGGGCGTGCGTGAGGTCGTCCAGGAGCGCGACCTGGCAGGCCTGGCAGCAGCCGTGCGCCGCCAGCGCGAGATTGCTTCCCGACTCCGCGAAAGTGTCGAACCGATCGAGGGCGGTGCCACGGCGCCCCAGCGAGGACGCGTCATCACGGTCTTCTCAGCCAAGGGTGGCTGCGGCAAGACCACACTCTCGACCAACTTCGCCTCCGCGATCGCCGACTCCGGCAAGGGTTCAGTGGTCATCGTCGACCTCGACCTCGCCTTCGGTGATGTCGCGATCGCCTTGCAGTTGTTCCCCACCCACACGATCGCCGATGCCGTGCACCTCGGCACCGAACTCGACAGCAAGGCGCTCCTGGGCCTGCTCACCTCACACCGCTCTGGGCTGCAGGCACTCGTGGCTCCGATGGACCCGAGTGGCGCCGAGACGATCAGCACCACGCTGATCGTGCACATCATCGATCTGCTCCGCCAGGAGTTCGACTACGTGGTGATCGACACGCCTCCGGCACTCGATGACCACGTGCTCGCTGCCTTCGACCGCAGCAATGTCGTGGCCCTGCTCGCCACCCTCGACATCCCGGCGCTGAAGAACCTCAAGCTCACCCTCGAGACTCTCGACCTCATCAGCTACCCCCACGACCGACTCAAGATCGTCTTGAACCGGTCGGACTCCAAGGTGGGATTGGCACTGTCGGAGGTCGAGAAGACCCTCAAGGCACCGATCGTGGCCCAGATCCCGTCGAGCCGCGATGTGCCGGCCTCGACCAACCGCGGCGTCGCGATCGTGTCCGATGATCCCAAGAACCCCGTGAGCCTGGCGATCCGCAAGTTCCTCGACGACTACGTCTTTGTCGCGAACGGCGACGCGATCCCCACCCAGATGCGGTCCGATCGACGCACTTCCCTCAGACGGAAGAAGTAGACCTTGAGCCTCTCCGATCGCCTGGCAGATGCGCGCCGGGGCCGTCACGGCACCACTCCGGATGCGCACATCGATCCCACCTCGACACGTGCGCGCCGCGTTGCCCCAGAGGACACCCTCGCCAAACTCAAGCGCACGGTCCACGCGAGCCTGGTCGAGAGTCTCGGGCCGCAGCTGTATGACTCACGGCTGACCGGTGACGAGCTCGAAGGCAAGGTGAGGTCAGCACTTCAAGAGGTCCTCGCCCTCGAGGAGACACCCCTCACCGTGCAGGATCGCGCACGTCTGGCCCAAGAGATCGCTGACGACATCCTGGGATACGGACCGCTCGAGCCCTATCTTCGCGACACCGAGGTTACCGAGATCATGGTCAATGGTCCCTCAATGATCTTTGTCGAGCGTGCCGGGCGGCTCTACCCGGTCGAGGGTAGGTTCACGGACGAGAGCCACCTCAGGCGCACGATCGACAAGATCGTGGCTCGGGTCGGCCGTCGCGTCGACGAGGCATCCCCCATGGTTGACGCCCGCCTTCCCGACGGCAGCCGTGTGAACGCCATCGTGCCGCCGTTGTCGATCGACGGCGCCACCCTGACCATTCGCAAGTTCTCTAGCGAGGCCTACGAGGCCGAGGATCTCGTCCACTTCGGGACGGTCACCACCGCCGTCGCCGAGTTCCTCTCCTCCTGCGTGCAGGGCCGGCTCAACATCATGGTGTCCGGCGGCACAGGCGCAGGAAAGACCACGACGCTGAACGTGCTTTCCTCGTTCATTCCCGAAGGCGAGCGCATCATCACCATTGAGGACGCCGCCGAAATCCAGCTCCACCAGGAGCACGTGGTCCGGCTCGAATCCCGCCCCCCGAACATCGAGGGCAGGGGTGAAGTCACCATCCGCGACCTCGTCCGCAACGCCCTGCGCATGAGGCCCGACCGCATCGTCGTCGGCGAGGTCCGCGACGCAGCGGCACTCGACATGCTCCAGGCGATGAACACCGGCCACGATGGGTCGATCTCCACCACCCACGCCAACAGCCCGCGCGACACGATCTCGCGCGTGGAGACGATGGTGCTGATGGCAGGGGCGGAGCTTCCGCTGAAGGCCATCCGCGAGCAAATCGCCGGCGCCTTCGATCTCATCGTGCACCAGGAACGATTCCGAGATGGGTCGCGCCACATCACCCACGTCACCGAGGTGATCGGCCTCGAGGGCGATGTCATTACCCTTCAGGACATCTTTCTCTTCGACTATGCCGCTGGATTCGGCGAGGAGGGCGAACCTCTGGGTTCCCTGCGCTCCACTGGTCTTCGGCCGCGATTCCTCGACAAACTCGCCGCCGAAGGCATCTATCTCGAGACCACCATGTTCGCGTTCGAGAAGTTCGGAGGCTGATCGTGCTCCATCGGGGAATCCCGCGAGTCCTGGCGCAGGCAGCGGTGGCCATCGCGGCCATCGTTACGGTGGTTGCGACGTCAACAACAGCGTCGGCGGTCTCCGGCCGCATCGATCAGGCGGAAGCGGCTCCCGATGGAACGCTCACGGTGGTCTTCAGCGCGATCGGGCTTGCACCGGGCGACTCCATCGATCTGGCGTCAGTGATCGCCACGATCGACGGAAAAGTAGTGACGGCCACGGCAAAACCCATCGCCTCGAACGAAGCGGCCCCGGTCCGGCGCACCGTTCTCACCATCGACGTCAGCGCGGGCATGCGCGCGACAACCCCTGACGGCACCACCCGGATAGACGCGGCCAAGGCAGCGGCGAAGGCCTACCTCGCGGCGGTGCCGAAGGACGTGGAGGTCGGGCTTGTCACGTTCTCGGACGTACCTTCGCTCGTCGTCGAGCCGACCACCGACAGGGATGCCGTTCGTGCTGGGGTCGACGCCCTCGCTGCCACAGACGGCGGCACGGCGCTCTATGACGCGATCCTGCTCGCGAACCAGACACTCGGGGCCACCGGTGTGCGGAACCAGCTGCTGATCTCCGGCACCGCGAACGACGCCGGCACAGCCAGCCTCACCCAGGCAGGCAGCGACCTCACGTCATCGCGGGTCACCCTCGACGCCGTGGCGATCAACGCCACTGCCGCAGAACTCAAGGACATAAACGCCCTGACGAAGGCAGGCGGGGGGCTGACCATCAGCGCCACCGAGGCAGCGCAGCTCGCGGCCACCTTCACGGCGGCGGCCCAGAGCCAGGCCACCTCGATCGTCATCACCGTGGCGGTACCCGAGAACGTTGCCGGTACCTCGAAGACAGTCACGATCGCGGCGACGGCTGGCTCCGCAGCAGTCGGGGACTCAACCTTGGCCATCCTTCCCGCTGTGCCCACGATCACCCCGACAGGCGAGGGTAACGAGCCCATTCCGGTGAACCAACCGGGATTCATGAGCGCGTCATGGTTCCTTCCCGTAGCCGCCGGCGCACTCGGTATCGGACTCTTCGGTTTGCTCGCCGTGGCAGTACTCGCCAGCGACCGCCATAACCAGCAGGCCGGTCGGGTCAATCGCCGCCTATCGAAGTACTCCGTCAATTATCGAGGGAGCACCAATGCGCCCGCGATCGCAAGCTCCGGGGCCCTGGGTCAAAGTCAGGTAGCTCGTTCGGCTGTCGAACTTGCCGGGCGGTTCGTCCAGAGTCGGGACGTCGACAACAACCTCGGGGCCAAGCTTGAGTCGGCCGGTGTCCCGCTGCGTCCGGGCGAGTGGATGTTGGTCCACGTGGGCATCACGATCGGGCTCGGGCTTGTCTTCGCCCTCCTGTCGGGATTCACCGTCGTCGCGACGGTTCTGGGGCTCGCGATCGGCATTATCGTTCCCTACGTGTACCTCGTGATCAAGGTAGGGCGGCGCAAGGCCCGATTCGCAGCACAATTGCCCGATACCTTGACCCTGCTCGCGGGTTCGATCGCGGCCGGCTACTCCCTCCCCCAGGCAATCGACACCGTGGTCCGCGAGGCGGACTCCCCCATGTCGGTCGAGCTCAACCGCGCCATCGTCGAGGCCCGACTCGGGGTGACCATGGAGGATGCGCTCGAGAACACCGCCCTCCGCATGGCCTCTCTGGACTTCGGGTGGGTGGTCATGGCGGTCCGGATCCAGCGGGAGGTCGGTGGCAACCTCGCCGAAGTTCTCACCTCCGTCGCCGCCACAATGCGTGAGCGCGAACGGCTCCGCCGACAAGTCAGCGTGCTCTCTGCGGAAGGTCGCCTCTCGGCGGTCATCCTCGGAGCCCTCCCGCTGCTGTTCACCGTCTACCTCGTCCTTGTCAGGCCCGAGTACATCGGCACACTTCTTTCCTCTCCGCTCGGGATCGCCTTGATCATCGGTGGAGTGTTCATGTTCGTGGCCGGGACGTTCTGGCTCCGCAAGGTCGTCAAGGTGGAGGTCTGATCGCCATGAATACCTGGTTCCTCTTCCTCGGCCTCGCAGCCGTATTCCTGGGCATCACGGGCGTGATCACCTCAGCATTGGTGGACACCCACCGAGGGGGCGTCTCGCGGTCCCTGGCCGCCGTCGAGGCCCTGCGACTGTCCTCAGATTCGCTGACGGTCGACCTCAATCTGCCCTTCACGGACCGCATCCTGCTGCCGTTGATGGTTCGGTTCACACGACTCGGCCGACGATTCACGGCGAGCGACCAGACCGCCCGCCTTCGCAAGAAGCTCGACCTCGCAGGTAACCCGCCCGGGTGGGACACCGACCGGATCCTCGCCTACAAGATGCTCGGCCTGATCGTCGGCGCGGTGATCGGCATCGCCCTTCCGCTGCTCTCGGGCAATGTCCTCTGGGCACTCGTCTTCGGAGTGGGCCTCGCGGTCCTCGGGCTCTTCACGCCCAATCTGCTGCTCTACCAAGCCGCCTTCAACAGGTCCGACAAGCTCAAGCACGAACTACCCGATGCCCTCGACCTGCTCGTGATCTCGGTGGAAGCCGGCCTCGGCTTCGACGCGGCGCTCGCCCAGGTGGCGCGCAACACCACCGGACCCCTGGCCGAGGAGTTCTTTCGGGTGCTGCAAGAGATGCAGTTGGGAACCGGCCGCGCCGAGTCCATGCGGGCGCTCGGGGAACGCACGGATGTCTCCGACCTTCGCGGGTTCGTCACCGCGATGATCCAGGCCGATACCTTTGGTATCCCCGTCGCCAATGTCCTGCGTATCCAGTCGCGCGAGATGCGCATCCGTCGCACCCAGTGGGCCGAGGAGCAGGCTCAAAAGGTCCCGGTGAAGATCCTTTTCCCGCTGATCTTCTGCATCATGCCGTCACTGTTCATCGTCATCATGGGGCCCGCGGCGATCCAGATCATGGATACGCTGGGCAGTACCTGATCCCTGGCCACGTGCCAGACCGCACCCAGAGCGCGACATGGCGACGCCGTTACTCGACGAAGATGCGCGAGTCGATCAACTGCTCGGCCACTACCTGACCCTCGCGCTCGAACATGGCCTGGTCGAACCGCTTACGGAACTCCAGATCGATTCCAGCCCTGCCACCGCGGTTCTTCTCGATCGACATCACTGCGTAGAGGTGGAAGCGCTCGGGATTGGCACTGCCGTAGACCAGGTGGTGGCGGGCAACCACGTCGTACTTCTCGTTCAGAACGAGCACGACATCCGCCTCGTATGCGAGCGCCGACGCACCCCGCAGGTTCTGGGTGCGCATGCGCGCTCCTTCGGCGATTCCGGCCGCATCGCTGGCGGAGATCGCGAGAACGGGGACCGAGAACGCGAGTGCGAGATCCTTGATGGCGCCAGCCACGAAGGACATCCGCGTTTCCTCCTCGAGCAGGGACGCTGGCGCCGCGATCTTCTGAAGGTAGTCGATCACCACAAGCGGAGCGCCCTGGCCTCGCGCCAGAATTGTGTCGATCGCGGCGGTGATCGCGGCGATATCCGTGGTGGGGCCGCCGCGCAGAACGTGCAGTCGTTCGAGATCAGCCGTTATCGCCGCGAGGGTGTGCGCGCTCCCTCCGGGGCGAGTGAACTTCTCCTGGAGTGATGCCGCGCTGCGGTCGCCCTCGAGTAGTGCGCGCACGGCCTTGAGTGACACCCCGTGGTCACCGGCAAGCTCACCAGACTCGGCCGCGAGCAAGCGCTCGAGGAGGTTGACGGCGCCATGCTCGAAGGACACATAGAGCACGGCATGCCCTGCGGCAATCGCCGTCCTGGCCACCTGAAGTGCGAACGTGGTCTTACCCAGGCCCTGTGGCCCTCCTAACAAGGTCAGCTCGCCGGGCCGGAGCCCACCCGCAAGATGTCCGTCGAGCGGATCGAATCCAGTGGCCCACGGCCCCAGCCCCGCAACGTCTTCCTCACCCAGCCGGGCATCGGTGGCCGCGAGAACCTCGGAGAGTCGATACAAGCCTGTGGCCTCGGGGGTCGTGTTCGTCACATGACCATGTAATCAGAGTGCAGCGCGAGAGACGAGCATCCGGGTGTCAGTCGGCTGCCACATCGGAGGAAGCGCTATCGGCGCCGCGCCCAAGGAAGGCCCGAAGTGCGCACCGGGCAGCACATGTGCAAGCGTCCACCCGTGAGCTCCTCCTCTTCCTTCACGGACACACGCCGATCACTCGAGGCGCCGGCCACGATCCTGCTCCTGACGCGGATCGGGATTCTCCTCCTGTGCGGGGTTCTCAGCATCCTGTCCGCGCACACAGAGTTCCATGACTTCCTCGTGCTCGCGCTGGTGGCAGTGCTGAGTAGCGCCCCACTTCCAAGGTCGTGGTTCACCACCATCCGTCCTTATTTTGAAGCCGCGGTCACCGCAGCCATCATCGGTTCGGCGGTGCCCTTGCCCGAGGCTCTCCTGCCGTACTTGATCGTGCCCCCGCTCGCGGCAGGCCTGCTCACGGGCGCCCGCAGCGCCCTGATCAGCACGGCGATCAGCTTCCTCGTCCTCCTCGGCGCACGCGTGAACTTGGGGGATCTTCCTCGCTCAGAGGTCACCACGGTGGCTGAGTGGGTCGGCCTGGGCCTCGCCGTCGGCCTGGTGGGGTCTTGGGCTCGGATCGTCGGCTTTCGAAGTTCCGAGGCCTCGTCAACCTATGTCGCCGCCCACGAACTCCTCACCCGCCTACGTGACGTCGCGAGAAGCCTTCCCACTGGCCTGGACGAGGTCTCCCTGGCCCAGCAGTTACTCGTCGACCTGCGCGGCACAGCGAACTTCGATCGGGCCGGGCTCTACGTGCGCACTGACAGCGACCTGCTCATGGCGCTGGCCTTCGCAGGCGCTGACCGGCTCGAATGGCAACCCGACGCACACGAGGGCATCTGGGAGCAGGTCTGGAAGAGCGGAGGGGTAGCGCAGCAGAGCGGCACATTCAGCGATCCGGGTACGGGTTACTCCGCGGTCGTGGCCATGAAACTTGACGATCGTCCTCTTGGACTTGTCGGATTCGAACGGGAGGGACGCGAGTGGGCCGACCGCGAACTCCTTGAGGCGCAACGGGTTGTCAACGCAGCGTCCTTGAGCATCGAGACCGGTCGGCTCTTCAGCGAGATCCGGGCCATCGCCACGGTCGAGGAGCGCCGTCGCCTCGCTCGCGAGATCCACGACGGCATCGCTCAAGAGATAGCCTCGGTCGCCTACGTCGTCGATGACCTCCGGGCACACACCTCCGACGAACCGACCAGGGCCGGGCTCTCGGCACTGCGCGCCGAGCTCACCCGGATCGTGACCGAACTGCGCCTGTCGATCTTCGATCTGCGCACTGACGTTCAGCCAGCAGCTGGTCTCGGCGCCGCCCTGACCGGCTACGTCCATACCGTCGGCAGCGGCGCGGGCCTGACGGTGCACCTCGTTCTGGACGAATCGTCGCACCGCCTTCCGCTGGATACCGAAGCCGAACTATTGCGAGTCGCGCAGGAGGCGATCACCAATGCGCGCAAGCACGCACGTGCGCGCAACCTGTGGGTCACCTGCCGCGTGGATCCGCCCCGGGCGTTCATGCGCATCGCTGATGACGGACAGGGGCTGGGGCAGGCCCGCGCCGACTCATTCGGCATGGAGATCATGCGCGAGCGGGCCCAGCGCCTCGGCGCCTCGCTCTCCGTGCGCGCCCGCGTGGGGGGCGGCACCGTGGTCGAGATCGCCCTCGGATCCAGGCTCGCGACGCCAACGACCCTGACTCCCGCGAACCCCAAGCCCGCCCTTCCAGAGCGGCGAGGTCGTCCCCGCCGCCGGTAGCCCTCGTGACATGATCAAGATCCGAGCCCATCAAGGAAAGTGACCACCGTGACGCTCAGCGTGCTCCTCGTCGACGACCACGAGCTCATCCGACAGGGCCTGCGCCGGGCGTTCGAGCGCGACGGCGGATTCGAGGTAGTGGGTGAGGCCGGGTCGCTACAGGAGGCCCGGCGGCTCCTGAGCCAGCTCAAGCCGAACGTCGTGATCCTCGACGTACGCTTGCCCGACGGCAACGGCCTCGAAGCCTGTCGACAGCTGCGCTCGGATGATGCCGAGATCGGCATCGTGATCCTCACGATGTACGCAGGGGACGACCAGCTCTTCGAGGCCCTCGAATCCGGAGCGTCGGCTTTCGTGCCCAAGAACGCTCCGTCCGAGGACGTCGTGGCCGCGGCCCGGCATGCGGCGAGTTCACCGCGCTCCTTCACCGCAGCCGACCTCAGCGAAGCTATGAAGCGCAAGATGTCACCCACCGGGCCCCAGCTCACGCCCCGAGAGCGCGAGGTCCTCGGGCTGCTCGCCGAGGGTCTCGGGGTTGCCCAGATCAGCAGGCAGCTGTTCATCAGCGAGTCCACGGCCAAGACCCACATCAGCAAGCTTTACGACAAGCTCGGCTCCGGTAACCGAGCCCAGGCGCTGATGACCGCGCTGAAGCTCGGCCTGCTCAAGCGCGATGAGCCCGGGTTATAACTGCCATACCGATATCGTCCGAACGGATGATGACTCTCGGTACTCAGACCTGATCCGACGGTCACTCTCCGATGTCACTCTTGTGATGTGCCCGAACAACCGGGGACATCGAACTGGAGGGGCACCCCCATGATTTCTCGTATTCGCACCACGCTTCGTCGCGACGAAGGCGCCTCGGCAGTCGAGTACGGCCTGCTGGTCGCCGCGATCGCCGCCGTCATCGTGGGTGTTGTATTCCTCCTCGGCACCACGGTCAAGAACAACTTCTCGAAGACGACGTCCTGCATCAGCGCGTCCAGTACCGCCTGCTGATCTGACCGTCATATCGACCACACGCAACGGCCCGTGGGCCATGGCGAAGAAACGTCCCGAGGCATCCGCCCGGGACGTTTCTGCCATGTGGCCCCACCACTCGCCACAGTCACCTGCATCCGCGGCCGAACTGGCCCGGATACGCCGAGGCCAGCACCGGGGGGAATCGCTCGTGAGCGACGCTGACTCGCGCAATCATCGCGAGGTTCCCTACCTTCTCCTCGCCGGCGTGGTCGCGATGCTCACCCCGCTACGAGTGGCGCTGGGACCCATCAGCGATATCGACCTCTACTGGCACCTGCTGGTCGGCCGCGACATTCTCGCGGGAACCCCCGTGGCCGATGCCGGACACGGCTGGTCGTTCTCCCCCGTCCCTGACACCTGGGTCAGCACTCAGTGGCTGGCCGAGACCCTGTTCGCCAAGTTGGAGGCCATCGGAGGGCTCGATACCCTCGTGGTCTATCGCACCTTCACCTTCGTGGCCGCACTCGCAGTGCTCGCCGCGGTCACGCTGCGACATCGACCGGCCCGTGCCGGAGTCTGGCTCTTCACGCTCGGCTCTCTGACCTTGATGTTGTACACCGAGGAGCGCAGCCAGCAACTCACCTTCATCCTCGCACCCCTGGTCGGGTGGTGGATCGAACGGCTCTGGCGCACAGGGCGACTCCCGCGATGGTGGCTGGTCCTTCCACTCGTGGCCGTCTGGTCGAACTTCCACGGCGGCTGGGTGCTGCTTCCGCTCGGACTCGTCCTCGCTGCGCTGGCCCGACTCCTCGATCACGGCTGGCGCGATCGCGCGATCGTCACCTCTTTGCTGCTCGCTGGCGCCACCCTTGCGGCGGCCTGCGTCTCGCCGTCTGGGTGGGGCAATGCGCTCGCCTCACTGCGGTTCTCGGCCAATACCGGGTTGATCGACGAGTGGCACGCGGTGCGGGTCTGGGATGCGCTCACGATCCCGTTCCTGCTCGCGATCCTGATCGTGATCGTGGCCTGGGCTCGGGGTCGGATGAGGCCCTCGCGTGGCGAGATCGCCATCGTGCTCACCCTCATCACCTTCGGCTTCATGGCCTGGCGCGATATGACACCGGCGCTGTTGATGCTCTCCCCCGTGGCCACCGGGATCGTCGCCCGCGCACTGGGGGATCCCGATCCGCCACCCGCGCGCGCGCCCTTCGGCCGGGTCGCGATCGCACTGGGTCTGGTGGGTGCCGTCGCAGCCCTGACCCTCGCCGCTGTCCAGAACCGCGTCGTTGCCCCCGACACACCCCGGGGACTCATCGCGCAGATCAAGAACTCACCCGGTGACCAACGAGTTCTCAACACCTACAACATCGCCGGGCCCTTGCTCTGGCTGGCCGGTGGACCACCCCATGTCCAGGTCGCGATCGACGGGCGAGCCGACCGTTACGGAGCCGCGCGCATCGACGCCTACATCCGGGCCTTCGCCGCCCAGCCAGGCTGGGAGACCCTCGTCGACGAGATCGCGCCGACCTATGCACTCCTTCACTCCGACGAGGCCCTTGGCCCCGTCCTGGTGGTCGAACGCCACTGGGTGGAAGTCGGGCGCGAGGGACGGTACGTGCTCTTGAGAGCTCCCGGGTCGTCGGGGCAGTCAGGGGCGGCAGCGCCCTGAGAGAACTAAGCCTCGTCCGCCATCAGGCCTGCTGGCACCTCAACACCGTGCATCACGGCCCACTGCCGCGCGGCCGCGATGCGCTGGGGCGATGTCGGGTGGGTGCCGAGCCACAGGTGTAACAACCGCGGTGGCAGGAGCGGCGCGAGATTCGTGATCGCCAATGACCGGTGCATCGCCACCACCGTCCCAGGTTCGCCCGTGAGATCGAGGCAGTGCTGGTCGGCTCGGCACTCCATCCCTCGCGATAGCGCGCTCCGCGCTGGCGCCGATATCGCCGCGGCCCAGGCCATCGCCGCGATCAGCACCCCCACCACCGCAGGGTCGCTCGGGGATCCCACGTGGGCGACGGCGAGAATCGGCGCGCAGCTCAGGAGCACGAAGGCCGCCGCTGCAGCAATGGCCGCACCGGCCCCGACCAGCACGGTGCCAGTCCGGACATCGTGTGCGACGACGTGCCCGAGTTCATGTGCGACAACGGCTTTCACCTCGTTGTCGCGACCGGTCTGCAGGAGGGTGTCGTACACGACTATCCGACGCGATGCGCCCAGGCCTGACACATAGGCGTTGAGCGCCGTCGTGCGACGAGACGCATCGGCCACCAGTACCTCGCCGACGTAGACCTCATCCCTCGCGGCGAGCCCGAGCAGCTCGGTGCGCAACACTCCATCGGCCATCGGCTCGACATGGGTAAACAGCGGCTCGATCAGCACGGGCACCAGAAAGGACGCCGCGACGACCAGCAGGGCCACCCCCACAGCCACGGGGAGCCACCACCATGTCGGCCACAGTCGAATCGCGCCGACGATTCCGCACAGACCCACGGCGCCGAGCACCCACGAGAGGCCGAACGCCACCCCGAGATCGCGGGCCCACCGACGCCACGTCCCGGCGGCCAGCCCGACGCAGAGCGATGCTCGTCGCACCACGATGGCACCGGGCAAGGTGATCAACCGAACCGACACGAGGATCGCGCCGACCGTGATGGCCGTCTGCCCCCACCACGGCCCTGGCACGGTGTCGGCCATCGCGGTTACGGCTCCGGACGCGGCCAGCACGGTCGGGACGGCCACGTCGGCCAGCAACGCGAGGAGCCCCCAGGGTCGCACCCGGCGACGGAAACGACGCTCACGATCTTGTTCTGAACGGGTGAAGTCGCGGTCGAGGTCAGGGCGGGTGATCGTGGGCACCTCGTTGGACGGGCTCTGGCGCACCGCCGCCCAGGCGAGCACCCCGCACCCCACCAGGGCGATGAGGGCAACCGCGAGAACGTTCATAGGCACATCGTCGCCGATGGATTACGCAGAGAAGGCCTGCAACTGCGTGCGCCACGCGGAGGTGAACGCCGCGAGCCCCTGCCCGGTGACAACGCCCAAGGCCGACGCGACATTGGTCGAAGAGCTTCCGGCTCCCGACGCCACAAGGCGGTAGAACCTGATGAGAGCGACCTGGCCGTACTGGCGGGCGAGCATGTCCGCGGCGACGTAGGCGGACTCGTAGGCGATCGCGAACTGTGATCCGCTGAACTGGCCATCAGAGGGCAACGCCGTGGGGAGATGGCCCGCTCGCACATCAGCAACGACATCGCCGATCGCCGTGGTGATGGGGACCCCGGAGCCCAGGTAACCGACGTACTGGGCCATGCCCTCCTCGAGCCACAGGGGGGTCGCATTGGTGGACGCGGATCCGACCGCAACATGGAACATCTCGTGACGCAGGACGATCCCCCGACCCGCAGCCGAGAGCCCTGCCATCACGGGTGTGTTCGTCCAGACACGCTCGTTACCGCGGCCACTACGAGCCGAGATGTTCGTGTCGTTGGTGACGGCCCCGAGTCCGGTGAGCGAACCCGTCGAGCGCCCGAGCCCCCGCGCCATCTGCGAGGTTGTGGCGGGCACGACGAGTACGGGGCGGTGGACCCAGTCAGATCCCCAGAAGGCCGTGACCTCGCCTGCGACACGATCAGTCAGGGCCGCATACTCGCGCAGAGTCGCCCCCGCGGTATCGATCCCGATCACGAGGGCCTGACGACCTCGGATGACAGTGAGGGTGCCGAGATCCCATGGCATCATGCGGGATCCAGCGGTGTGCTCACTCACGACCAGCCAGCCGTCTCGGCCCTGGCGCATCGTGATCCGCTCGGCCACGATGTCCTCGACCGTGTCGACGTCGAGTCGGTAGGACATCGCGGCGGTCACCACGACCACATCCGGATCACTCGAAGCCACCACCGATGTGACCCGATAGGCCCAGGACGCGATAGGCAGGGCCACGAGCCGAGCAAAATCCGGAACGTCCGCACCCGACACCGCGGTCTGAGCCCAGCGCGCCTGGCTGTCGGATGTGACCGCGACGGCGCGCGAGGCGAGCACGGCGGCAATCTCGGCATCCCGCCGGGCCTCACCCTGGGGCAAATTCGTGGATGATTCCGAGGCTGTGGGTGTCGCAGACCCGAGGGTTGGAGTTGCACCCGTAGCGGCCAGCGATGCGGCGGGTGACGGGGAGTGCGTCACAGCGGCCGGCACAGAGGGCGAGATCGTCGCGGAAGGTGACGGTGTCGGCCCAGCCACGACGACGTTCGAGGATCCCGAACCGCCCACGAGAGCGATGGCGATCACCAGAA
>CAFBPU010000039.1_pt1 | contig 27194 bp, 28 predicted proteins | sample 7269791 | NCBI WGS metagenome assembly CAFBPU01 (sample SAMEA6814154, study PRJEB35770) | freshwater metagenome | biome: Freshwater; feature: Freshwater reservoir; material: water | place: Czech Republic | collected 2017-06-27 | depth 30m m
CCCGCCAAGCGCGCGGTAGCCAAGAAGGCACCCGCCAAGCGCGCGGTAGCCAAGAAGGCACCCGCCAAGCGCGCGGTAGCCAAGAAGGCACCCGCCAAGCGCGCGGTAGCCAAGAAGGCACCCGCCAAGCGCGCGGCCAAGAAGGCCTAACCACAAGAGATCACCAACAAGCCCGACACCCCACGGTGTCGGGCTTGTTGCTTTGTCAGTCCGCATCCGAGCGGATGACCTGTCGCGGGGTGGATGGAATTCGCCGAGGACCGGCGCAAGGCCCCATGTGATCTGCTCATAGACTCACGCCCATGCCACTCGAGCCCGGGGTCATTAGCCCTATGCGAGCAGTGCCTCCTCACATCCCGCGCCCTGAATACGTCGGCAAGGATCGCGCCGCCCGCTACGTCGGCCCCGAGGTCAAGGACGCCGACACGATCGAGCGCATGCGAATCGCTGGACGCCTGGGTGCACAAGCGCTCGACGAGGTCGGCCGACACATCGCCCCGGGGGTCACCACCGACGAGCTCGACCGGATCGGCCATGAGTTCCTCTGCGATCACGGCGCCTACCCCTCCACCCTCGGGTACCCCGGTGGTGGACGAGGGCCGGTCTACTCCAAGTCACTGTGTTCGTCACTTAATGAAGTGATCTGCCACGGCATCCCTGATTCCACGCTTCTGCGCGACGGCGATATCTGCAACATCGACATCACGGCATTCATCCACGGGGTGCACGGCGACACCAACGCCACCTACCTCGTGGGCGAGGTCGACGAAGAATCCCGTCTCCTTGTCGAGCGCACCCGCGAGGCCACCATGCGCGGTATCAACGCCGTTGTGCCGGGTCGCCAGCTCAACGTGATCGGTCGGGTGATCGAGTCGTATGCGAAGCGCTTCGGATACGGAGTGGTGCGCGACTTCACCGGCCACGGCATCGGCACCGCATTCCACTCGGGACTGGTCGTCCCACACTTCGACGACCCAGCGGCCACCACTGTGCTCGAGCCTGGGATGACCTTCACCGTCGAGCCCATGCTTACGCTCGGCACCTACGACTGGAATATGTGGGACGACGGTTGGACCATCGTCACGGCCGACCTCAAGCGTTCTGCGCAGTTCGAGCACACCCTCCTCGTCACCGACACCGGGGTAGAGATCCTCACTCTCGCGTGAGGGATCCAGGTCGAGGCCACGCCCCCTCGAGCCCAGCGGCAACATAGGCTGAGGCCATGACCGAGTGGCTCACCGCGGAGCAGCAGGCCTATTGGCGCGCGTATCTCACCGCCACGGCCCTTCTCCAAGATCGCCTCTCGCGGGAATTGCAGGAGGCCCACGGGATCTCCCTCTCTGACTACGAGATCCTGGTACGGCTCTCTGAATCGCCCGAGCGACGCATGCGGATGAGCACTCTCGCCGACCGCACCTGCTCGAGCCGCAGTCGGCTCTCGCACCAGGTAGACCGGCTCGAAGGGCTCTCGCTCGTAGTACGCCAAGCCTGCGAGACGGACCGTCGAGGATCCAACGCGGTGCTCACCGACACAGGCATGGATCTGCTGGTCACGGCCGCACCGACCCATGTCGCCGGAGTTCGCCAGCACATGGTCGACTGCCTCCCTGAAGAACAGTTCAGGGCGCTGGGCGAGGCGTGTGAGGCGATGGTCGAAGGACTTCGCACTACCGCAGCAATGGATGCGCCCTCCGCCTGAACAACGCACTCGCGGGTTGTCGCGGGCTGTCATGGCCAAGGATCCGATGTCGGAAGGCGACGTCAGACATCATCATGCCTGGTTGCGTCGTTGACACTGATCGCTACGCCCAATAACGTAACAAACGATTGGTTGTCGCGGCTTCGGGAGCGATCGTGTGTGGTGTGCTCGACAACGTCAATGATTCTCGGCCCTACGCCAGGGTGCATGCTCTAACGCCCCTCACGGGGGTTCGTGTGATTCCCTCGATCTCTGTCGGCGCATCATGAACAGCCCCACGCCAGCGGGCGGGCGCAGTGTCGAAGCCAGGCTCGATGAGATTGAGTCACGCACCGAGATCGCTAGCCTCGTGGCAGGCTTCTGCGAAGGACTCGATCGCCGCGATCCCGAGCGGTTCGGCGCCCTGTGGTACGAGGATGCCGAGTTCCTCGCACCCGGTGGGCGAGGTAACTTCTACGGCCTCGAACAGATCCGAGGGGTGCAGGTCGCGATCGATACCTCGTGGGCACGGACGTTCCACCTCACAACCAACCTCGTGATCAAGTTCGAGAACCCCGACAGAGCTACGGGACGCGCGGATTGCCTCGCGATCGCCCAAAGTGCCGCCGATGGTCGCACCACCTACATCGAGGCCACGTACTTCGACATCTTCGAACGCCGTGATGGCGAGTGGAAGATCGCGAGCAGAACCACAGAGCGATGGTTCATCTCAGCAAGTTTCGACCTACCGCCAAACGCGTAGGCAACCACTCAGCTTGGCCCCCGCTCGAATCTTCACCCGCGTCATCGGCGCCTACACACCTCGAGGATCCCCATGGCCGAGAGCCTCATCGGAACAGTTGCCCTCGTCACCGGCGCCAGCAGCGGCATCGGACACGCGGCCGCCCGGGAGCTCGCTGCTCGCGGTGCATCGGTCGTGATCACGGCCAGGCGCGCAGACCGCCTCGAGGAGCTCGCAGCCACGATCGTCGCATCCGGCGGGCACGCGCTCACTCTGCCCGCCGACATCACGCGCCGCGACGAGGCTGCTGGAGTCGTGGCGGCAACGATCGCCCAGCTAGGTCGGCTCGACACCGTGGTCAACTCAGCGGGGGTGATGTTCAACGGCCCCACTCTCGCCATGCCCGTCGACGACTGGGAGGCAATGGTCGACCTCAACCTCAAGGGCCTGATGTACGTCACCAAGGCGGCCTTGCCCCACCTGCTCGAAGGCGCAGCCACTGGCCCGCGCGGGGTCACCGACCTCGTCAATATCTCCTCGATCGCTGGCCGAATCGTCTACGAGCAGTGCCCGATCTACTGCGCGACGAAGTTCGCGGTGAACGCGTTCACGGAGGCACTTCGTCTGGAGTTCACCCAGCGCAACCTTCGAGTCTCGGTCGTCGATCCCGGAGTCACGGAATCCGAGCTGTTCAGCCACCTCTCACCTCAGGTGCTGATCGAGTACGACGAGGGATTCGCCGCTGTGGAGAAGCTCCACGCGGAAGATGTTGCCGAAGCGATTGCCAGCATTGTGGCAAATCCCCGTCGGATAGCAGTCAACGAAGTCGTGATCCGTCCCACCGACCACAAATAGGCCTACCGAAGGAGTACTCCCATGGACACCATGAGGTTGGACGGCAAGGTCGTCCTCGTCACTGGGGCCGGGCGTGGTCTCGGCCGCGGTTACGCCACACTTCTGGCCGAGCGCGGCGCGCATGTCGTGGTCAACAACCGCATCCGTCCCGGCACCGAACATGAGCCGCCTGTCGCCGACGAGGTCGTCGCCGCCATCACGGCCGCTGGCGGCTCCGCGGTGGCTAACTATGCCGATATTGCCACGAAGGAAGGTGCAGCGTCGGTCGTGGAGACCGCGCTCGACACCTTTGGCAAGGTCGACGTCGTCGTGAACAACGCGGGCATCGTCCACTTCTACAAGTTCGACGCTTACCCAGATGACGAGTACGACGACATGATGGCGATTCAGTTGCGTGCCACATGGGCCGTCGCGAAAGCTGCGTGGCCTCACATGGCCGCCCAGGGCTACGGACGGGTCATCAACACCGTCTCGCGGGGAGCATTCTTCGGCGACGGCCAAGGTGCGGCCTACGCAGCGGCCAAGGGCGCCACGTATGGGCTCACCCGCGCGCTCGCGGTCGAGGGTCGCGAGCTCGGCATCAAAGTCAACGCCATCTGCCCCACCGCGTGGACTCCCCTGTATGCACGTGCACCCGACGTCACACCCGAGCGACGCAAGGTTCTCGAGGACGACTTCCGGGTCGAGCTCGTGTCTCCGGTGATCGTCGCCCTCGCGCATGAGTCGTGCCCATTCACCGGCGAGACCATCGGGGCAGCGGGCGGCCACGTCAGCCGCATGTACATTGCGCAGACCGTGGGCATGCAGGTTGGTGCCGGATTCACTCCCGAGGAGTTCCTCGAGCGGCTCCCCGAAGTGTGGGATGAGACCGACTACACGGTGATGGGTCTCGTGAATCCCGGACAGCGGGGCAGGGGCACGCCGGTTGCCGAGGTTCCTCCCGAGGCGCAGCGACGCTGAAAGAGAGTCCGCCCAACCGGGCGGACTCGAGCCCGACGACGAGGAGTGGCACGCCATGGGTTTCGTGAAGACCGCTGACGAGATGGCCCGGATCCAGCACGAACTCTCCACCCCGCGCTTCATGGCGATCGAGCGACTCTCGGTGCAGTTCCGCACCGATCCAGAAGTGCTGCGCCTGCTCCTGCCACCACCATTGGAGCCGGCCGACGATCCCATCGCAGTCGCCACTATCGGGCGCTGGCACAGCAACTGCCTCGGCGACTTCGACGGCGGCAGCATCTACCTTCCCGCACGCTGGAACGGGATCGACGGGGCGTACGTGCTCGCCCTGTTCATGGACACCGAGCCGCCCACCAACTACGGCCGCGACTTGTTCGGCGAGCCCAAGAAGTTGGCACGCACGACGATGGTGCGCGACGGCGATCACGTGCACGCGTGGATCGAACGGCATGGAGTCCGCATCATCGAGATTGAGACCGACCTCACCGAGGATCTGGGACCCACGGTCACTGACCGCTCCACGTTCAACATCAAGTCTCGCTCGAGCGCGGGAGGGTACGGCCTCGAGGAGGATGCGATCTTGACGCGTACGCAGTTCCACACGGAGGTCGACTCACGACGCACCGGACCCGCGACCCTCGCGCTTCGGTCATCACCCCACGACCCAATCGGTGAGCTGCCCGTAGTGGAATTGCTCGGCGCGACCTACGCCGTGGAAGACTCGAGGGGAGTTTGCGAGCCTGTCGCGACCATCCCCGCAAACGTCTTTCTGCCCTACCACCTCGGCCAGATGGACGACTACCTCAGTCTCAACACGATCCCCGAGTAGCCCGCCTGCACGAACCTAGGAGGACGCCATGGATCAACACATCAACGTGCACGGGGAGATGCTCGAGATATGCAGCCTTGAGCCCCTCACGGGGTTCTACCGCGACGGCTACAGCAACACCGGCCCAGAGGACACCGGCTCACACACCGTGTGCACCGTGGTCACTGCTGAGTTCCTCGATCACCAACAGCAGGTAGGAAACGACCTGTCGACCCCGATGCCCCAGTACGGCTTCCCCGGTCTTGTCCCTGGCGACCGATGGGCCGTATGTGCGAGCCGGTGGCTCCAGTCATACGCCGCTGGAGTGCGAGCACCTGTGGTTCTCCGGGCCACGCACATCGCAGCGTTGGACACGGTGCCACGTGAGGCCCTCCTCGAGTGCGGGGCCGACGCACCGGACGACCCCTCGTCGCTTCTGGCCTGATGTAGTCGGGGCGAAAAGGCGAGGAACCGCGAACTACGGCAAGACGGAGCCCGAGGCGACGGGAGTGCCGTCGGTCGCACTATCCTCCGTCTTGCCAACACTCACGCGCTGGCAGCGAATTGATTCCGGCACTATCGTCCTCCCGCTTGGGGGGTCACTTCTCAAGGATGGGAGATCCTCATGGCAGGGCAACTCGAGGGCAAGGTCGCTATCGTCACCGGTGGCGCATCAGGTATCGGACTGGCCACGGTGAAGAAGTTCGTCGCCGAAGGCGCCAAGGTCATTTTTGCTGACATCCAGGATGATCTCGGCAGCGCGATCGAGTCCGAACTCGGTGCCAACGCGGTCTACGTTCACACCGACGTCACGAGTGAGTCCGAAATCGAGGCTCTCGTTGCGGCCGCTGTGGCTCGCTTCGGCAAGCTCGATGTCATGTTTAACAACGCGGGCGCCCAGGGGGATCCGTCCCCGATGGATTCCCTGTCGAGCGACGGTTTCGACAAGGCCTCGGCATTGCTCGTGCGCTCAGTCTTCCTTGGCCACAAGTACGCCGCGCGCCAGTTCATCGCCCAGGGCACCAAGGGATCGATCATCAGCACCTCAAGTGCCGCCGCCATTCAGGGAGGGTGGAGTGCTCCCGGATACACGATCGCCAAACACGGCGTGACAGGTGCGGTTCGCCAGGCCGCGGTTGAGTATGGCTCTCACGGTATTCGCTGCAACGCGATCGCACCGGGCATCATCATGACGCCGATCTACCCGGCGACTTTTGGTGTTCCCATGGCGCAGTCTGACGAGTTCCTCGGCTTCCTCGCAGACGCTCTCGCACCGACGCAGCCGATCGGCCGCGTGGGTCAGCCCGAGGACGTCGCAGACGCGGCGGTGTTCCTCGCGAGCGATGCTTCGACATTCATCACGGGCGTCGTGTTGCCCGTGGACGGCGGAGTCACCTCCCTCTACCAGGGCAGTTTCGTGCCCGAGCTGCTGAAGGCCGTGGAGACGTTCAACGCCAGCCACTGAGCGAGAAGGTCGTCGCCAGGGTAGGACGCGCCACGGAGCAAGGCGTGCCGCGTCCTCCCGGGCGTCGAGAAGTTTGTCGATCCGTGCCGGCGGCTTGCTGATCCGAGAGTGCCCACGCAAGCCCTACCGGATCGCCGTGGGTCGCGTACCAGCCACCTGCATGACGCTGTAGACGGCAGCGTTCTCCAGCGCAGTGCGGGGCCGATCAGAGCGAGCACAACCACCTGGGTCATGTCAGCCGAGACGATGTGGTGGCACCGCGGCCTGGCGCCCTCGTTCGGGCTCCTCGCGCTGGTCACCTGCGTCATCGGACTGTTCTCCGTGGACGGCCAGAGATTGGTCCCGTTCGCAGCAGAACTCGCGGAGCCGGCACACCACGGACGCGTGGTCAGTCACATGATGACGGGTCCACTCGGGGGCATCCTGCTCTCACGAGCCGTGGCCTGCTTCGTATCCGAGCTCGGCGGCTGGCATGCCTTGTACTACGTCGGCGCAGTCCTGATGGCGGTGCTCGCGGTGCCGTTGCATGTCATGCTTTCCCTCAAGCGCGAGCGCCCGTGCATCCCCTATCGCAGGCTGGGCGGGTAGTTGCATCCTCGGGATCTACTTCAGCCTTGCCAAACTGATCCCGTCGTACTTCTGGCGCACCCCGCGCATCCCGTGAGCCACCGACCTGCTGCCCGTGCTAAGACAACGACGCTCGTGCTTCTTCACTACCAAGAGCCGGCTCGCCTGCGCGGATCCTATGGCGCGCCCAGAGAATCACGATCCCGCAGGATGCCAGGGCAACGGCTCCACTCACCGCCAACGATGCTCGAGGCCCAGCCATATTGGCCACCCAGCTCGTGAAGGGGGAGCCGATGGCGAATGATCCAAAAACCCCGATGAACCACAGCGCCATCACTCGTCCGCGCATCTCGGGATGGCTCGTCACCTGGAGAAGATCTGCGCTCGTTGACACGAACCAGTAGGCCACCACTCCGGCGAGGAGGCTCAAACCAGCGGCCACGACCAGGTTCGGGGATGCGGCGAGCGCAAACGTCCCGACGCCGAGCAGGATGCCGATCCCTCCCAGCCGAGTCAGGTTGGGTGCGGACTTACGACCGGCCAAGAGGCTACCGATGCCACCGCCGACCCCGAAACAGGAGAACAGGAGCGCAAACCCCGACGGACCCGTCCCAAAGGTTCCTTTGGCCAAGGTAGCCAGGTTGAACTGGTAGTTGAAGACGAAGATCCCGATAACTGCAACCAGGATGAGAGTGATTCGCAGGTTGGGGGAAGACCTGACATAGGCCAGGCCCGCGCGGACTTGACCGCGCTGACGTGCAATCGCGCTCACTGGGTACATCTCGGCCGGGCGAATGGCCGCCAAGAAACCCAAGGACACCAGGTAACTGGCTGCGTTCACCACGAAGCACACGCCGAAACCGACCGTCTCCAGCAGCAGGCCAGCGAGGATCGGACCAACAACCCGCGAGATGCTGAACGCTGACAAGGTCAGGTCGACCGCGCGGATCAGCAACTTCTCGCCCACCAACTGGCCCAGGATGCTTTGCCCTGCCGGCTGGTTGATGAGATTGACGAAGCCAACGCACAGCGCCAGGACGTAAATATGCCACAGCTGCACCGAGTGTGAAATCACGAGGATCGCCAGGATCAGTGCGAGGAGACCGCCGAAGGCATCGGTCACGAACAGCAGTCGCCTGCGATCGAATCGGTCGACGATCTCGCCTCCCCAGGCGCCGAACAAGAGCATGGGCAGGTACTGGAAGGCCACCACGATCCCGAGTGCCGTGTAGTCACTGCTGAGTTGGAGCACCAACCAGGCCTGGGCAACGTCCTGCAGTGACGTCCCGGTGACCGAGATCCCTTGGGAGATGAACAAGAGCCGGAAATTGCGGACCTTGAGTGCTTCCATCACGGCGAGAACACCGAGCATCCATCGTCAGGCACAAGAACTCGCTGCCACTGTGATCGGCCAGTACTCACGGCCGGAGAGTACCAGCCAGCGAGGCGCTCCCGAAGATGCTGTTCTCGCCGATCTACATGGCCGTCTGCAACGAACAGGATTTCCTGCGACTCCGAGCGCGGGCCGCTCTCAAGCAACCGCGACCACACTCGGCCCAACTACTCACGCCACGGAATGCGCAGGGTTATCGGCGCCAGCGACGTTGACGCGGGATAGGCGTCGCCGAACAGCGAGAGCCCCGACTCCAGCAGATATGTCTGCGCCCCGCTCCACATGAGGGTGGTCCCGTCACAGGTGGGTGTCGGCAGCGAGACATCGGCCAGCTCGATCCTGGGCAGGGATTCACCTCTTTCGTCAGCGACGCTCAGGCGTACCGAGCGGTCCGAGATGACGAGCCACGGCGCGACGAAAGCCACGTTCAGAAGCCCGTGATGGGCAACGACACGAACGCCGCCTGTGAACGTGAGTGTCCCGGTGAGCAGGTGGTAGTCGAACTGGTCCTGATCCTGATCGGGGAAGTAGAAGTCGCTGGTGGAGGTCTGCCCCGCGCCGGAACTCAGCTGGATGTGTGCGTTCATGCGGTGCAGATACGTCAGGAAGCCGCCGCTCAGGCCCCAGAGAAGACCCGTGAGATGCGCCGACGACTCCGGAGCGTTGGGCATGCGGTGTTGGGCATCGTCGATGTTGCTCAACGAGCGGAGCTGTCGATCCTCGTGCCGGGCGTGTAGCGCATGATCATGCGCGCAAAACCGGCGTTGTTGTTCGTCATCTTGTACTGCTCGAAGTCGACGACTTCGTAGTCGGTGACGCGAGTGAGGAACTGGCGCAGAACGGTCTGGAAGATGGAGCGAGCGAGGTTCGATCCCACGCAGCGGTGGATGCCTGCCCCGAACGCCACGTGTCGGTTCGGGCGTCGGTCCAAACGCATCGTCTCGGGCTCATCGAACTCGGCCGGGTCCCAGTTCGCGGAGCGGTACATGAAGTACATCCGGTCACCCTTGTGCATCTGCTGATCCGCGATCGGGTAATCAGTGGTCGCAGTGCGGCTCAGCCCCACGGCCGGGCTGATGTATCGGAGGAACTCCTCGGTCGCGGTCTGAAGGAACTCGTCGTCCTCGAGCAGGCGCGTCTTCAAGTCGGGCTTGTCCTGCAACCATTGCAGTGACCCGGCCATAAGCCCCGCGACCGTATCGAAGCCACCCACCATCACATCGAAGACGAGATCCTTGACGTCCTCATCGCTCATCGGACCGTAGTCGAGCTCCGTGGCGATCAGATCGTCGATCATGCCTCGTTGGGGTGCCGCCCGTCGTTCGGTGATGGTGCTGGACAGCCGCTCCTGGATTGCGGCGACGCCCGGCCCCGCCGACGCACCGTCGGCGAAGAGGAGGTGGATCGGCTTTGCGTAGAACTTCCAGTCCTCCGTCGGCAGCCCCAGGAGGTGAAGTGTCACCTTGGCGGTGACCGGGCTCCCGACTTGCATGACAAAATCCGCCTCACCCAGCTCGATCATCTCGTCGATGACCTCGGCCGTGTACTGGTCGATGACCGGCTGGAGCCGCTCGACCGACCCGGGCGAGAGGTGCCCAGCGATGCTCTTGCGGAAGCCATTCCACGCGGGTGGATCGGACTCGTTGGGCAGGTACCGGTAGAACGGAACGGTAGGGATCATGATGCCCCCGGCCAACTGGCCGTTCTCGTCGAGGAACTTCTCGGTCGAGTAGGTGTCAGCGTCACGCAGACCCTCGATCACCGCGGCGTGGCGGCTCACCATCCAGTGGCCGCCGTTGGACTCAGTCCAGGCCACAGGGCCGGCCTCACGCGCCGCGGCCTCCATGTCGAGCGGGCGGCGCACGTAGTCCTCGCCATTGATGTCGATGTCGATCGTGCGCACCTGCTGCATCAGTCGTCCTACTCTTCGATTGAGATGGCTTGCTGGGGGCAAGACTCGGATCCGAGACGGGCCGATTCTCGCAGTGCTGACGGGATCTCGCCCTCGAGTGCCACGCCATGTCCGTCGTCGTCTAGCCCGAAGACGTCGGGCGCGTTGAGGTGGCACATCCCGTGTCCAACGCAGTACTTCGGATCGATCGACACCTTCATGTCGGTCTCCTGTTCCACTGATCTCTTGCTCGCCCACGAAACTACTCACGCCGAGTCGATTGTCAATGGACGAGCCAAGGGGGTCTGCGGGGGCCTGGTTCTTCGAGCTCCCCTACCAACCGTCAGTCGGAATTGCTGCGACACAAGGTGACCCGGCGACGTGCGGTGAGCGGCGGCCCAGCCCGAGACGCGAATGCGCTGGGAATCATGAGGTGTCCACGGGGTGTTGTCTTCCCGCGGAGCGGTGGCGCGATGTCGCGCGGGTGTGGCTTAGAGCCCGCCCCCCTGACCGGCGCACGACTCCGGCGTCTGAGCGGCTGAGTTCGTCGTGTTCGGGCATATTGTCGAGGAGTAAATGGCGTCGTTCATGGTGGCGAAGGCCAGATGCGCACCGGTCAGATCGGCGCTAGTCAGGGTGGCGCGGGTCAGGGTCGCGCCGTTCATGAATGCGCCGTTGAGGTGTGCGCCGGTCAGGATCGCGTCGGTGAGCGTTGCGCTCTTGAGGTCCACGCCCTCAAGATGCGCGTCGGTCAGGATCGCGTTGCTTAGGTCGCAATGGTTCCAGTCGACTTCCGTGCTGGGTGCGGGCGCAGGGATGTGGGTCACCGAGTCGATGGTCGGGCAGCGCGTGGCCGCACCCGACGTCCCGGTGTTTGACGTCCGCATCGTCCCGACCGCAACGAGGGCGCCCGCGATCAGGACCCCGGCAACTGCACCCAGGATCAAGCGTCGGCGCCTGCGACCCGCGCGACTGTCGACGAGGGCACTTATGTGGTCCATCAGGTTTACCTCGCCATGCCTCGGTCGGACGGAGCGCCAGCGACAACGCCAAAGTCAACAACTGACGGCCCAGGCTTCCACATCACGTCGGACGCTGCAACGCACCCGGTTGGTGGAGATCGGAGGGTGTTGTCTTTGGCGCGCCCAACGCAATCTCGAATCCACGAGAACCCCAGGTATTCATCGCCGAGGCCATTACCGTTGACGCCGCGGCACCAGGCCTATACGGCTTCCTTGTTGGCTCCGTCGCGCGAGTGCAGCGTCCACGGACCCTACGTGCGTGGTCGTGTCGTTGCGGCTCAGCACCATGCGGCTCTTGCCATGCGCCCCCAACGGGGCCTGCACTAGATTCATTTCCCTCAATGCTGTCAGCGCCCCGACACACCACCCGATCCCACGTCAAGGATGGAGTTGCCATGGCCGCCCTGGAGCAACTGCTTGTGATGCCTGGCTCCACCACGTTCGACATCGCGAACCGGACCATCTCAGCCCACATCGGTCCCGCCTTCGGGATCATCGCGTGGTCGGCGGGAACGGCCGCGGGACTGGAATCGTTCGGCCGTCAGTTCAAGCGCGGCGAGATGACGGAGTACACAGCGGTACTCGCCGAGGCCCGAGAGATCGCACTGGAGCGGCTCGTCGCGCACGGGCAGGCTCTCGGCGCCGACGCCATCGTGGGACTGCGCTTCGACTCCAACACCATGGGCGAGTCATCCGGCCTGGTCGAGATCCTGGCGCTCGGTAGTGCGGTCACGCTTGCAGGCAGCACACCGGCAGGGGGCGTCCAGTGAGCGCCACAGTCATGTCACCGACGCGCGCCCGCATCAAGCCCACCGTCCCCGTCGCCTTCGGCGTGTTCGTCGTCTACTGCGCGCTGTTCATTGGGCTCATGAAGTCCTCCGGTTACTCCTACGACCACCTACTCGACACGGCCGAGAGCACGAACCGCGGAGCGGTCGTCCCCCTCCTGGCCGGGACGGTCTGGTTGATCCTGTTCCTCGCCTACGCCCGCTGGGACAACGTCTTCACCGACCTTCGAGGTCTCCCGATGGGTTTCTGGTTCTGGACTCCCCCGGTTTTCGTGCTCGTCGCCACTCTGCTCCGCTTCCCCGGAGTCTCCTGGGGCCAGTTCACCTCAGCCCATCTGGCCGCCATCCTTGCCGCGGGCGTGCTCGTCGGGTTCGCGGAGGAGACGCTGTTCCGGGGCATCATCTTGCGCGCGCTACGCAACGGGATCCGCCGCGAAGCCAGCGTCGTCCTATTCAGCAGCCTGTGGTTCGGGTTCTTCCACCTCACCAACCTGTTCACCGGCTCGCCCATGAATGCCGTGCTGAGCCAGTGCCTCCAGGCGTCTGCCATCGGCATCGTGCTCTACCTCGCCCGCCGCGCCCGGGGACTGCTCCTCCCCGCGATGGCGATCCACGGACTCTGGGACGTGTCCACCTTCTCGCTGGGCGTCCACGCGATCGAAGGCTCCGCGATGCCCCTCGTGTCGATCGCATTGGCCATGATCGCCAACCTCATCGGCCTTGTCGCCCTCATCATCATCTGGCGCCGCAAGGAAATCGTGAGCTTCTCCGTGTAGCGCCGGTGCCATCCGCGCAACAACCGCGACGACGAACCTGGCGCTGCACTATCAGCGGCCACTCGAAGGAACGGGCGCGCCGAGTGCCGGATTGGACGCGCGCGGCTCACAGGCGTGGTGCAGACGAGTTGGCCTGTAAGCCGGATTCTGTCCCGGTCGCACGCGACCGGGGGCGACCATCCATCTGGGGCCGTCGTCTCCGACGACCTCGGTGCGGTCTACCCGCAGGCTCGGACGGGCCGTCCTCGAACGCCTGCGCAGGGACCCCCTCGCGGAGATCCCCTTCTTGACCTTGCTCCGGGTGGGGTTTGCCGAGCCACGACAGTCACCTGCCGCGCTGGTGGTCTCTTACACCACCGTTTCACCCTTACCGCCGATGCGAGCACCGACGGCGGTCTGTTCTCTGTGGCACTTTCCCGCGGGTCACCCCGGGTGGGCGTTACCCACCACCCTGCCCTCTGGAGTCCGGACTTTCCTCAGCTCTCATCCGTGAGGACTCCTGCCGCGGCCGCCCGGCCAACTCGTCTGCACCGTCAGGGTACTGGACTTCTGCCCACGCGACCGCCGCCAGCGATCAAGCTCGGGGCGCGCCCCGGGTGCACCGGACGGCCCGGGGTCGGCGAGGATCAACGCGTGCTGGTCCTGCTCCCACCGTCCGAGGGGAAGTCCAGTCCTGTCCGCGGCGCACCCCTCGATCTCGGGTCGCTGTCCTTTCCCGAGCTCACCGCGACGAGAGAGTGCCTCCTCGACGCACTAGTCGCTCTGGCGCGCCACACGCCAGCGAAGGCCCTCACGGTGCTCGGCCTCTCCCCCGGCCAGACGGAGGAGGTCGTACGTGACGCGAACCTCGACACCGCACCCACCGCGCCCGCAGGCCGCATCTACTCGGGCGTGCTCTACGACGCGCTCGACCTCGCCTCTCTCGAGACCGGCGCACGTCGCCGGGCCCAGCGCAGCGTGATCATCTCGAGTGCCTTGTTCGGGGCACTGCGGCTGGGCGACAGGATCCCCGCGTACCGGCTCTCGGCCGGCACCAATCTCCCGGGCATCGCAACCTCGTCGAGCCTGTGGCGCGACCCGCTCGCCGCGGCCATGAGCGCTGCTGCGTCGAAGGGCCTCGTCGTCGATCTACGTTCGGGCTCCTACGCGTCGATGTGGAAGCCGACGGGCGATGTCGCCTCGCGCACCGTCGTCGTCTCGGTACTGCAACTGATGCCCGACGGAAGCCGAAAAGTGGTGAGCCACTTCAACAAAGCCACCAAGGGTCGCCTCGTGCGCCAGTGGATGGTCGACGGATCGGATCCGCGCGATGCCGACGACCTCGCCGACGCCTGCGAGCAGGCCGGTGTGATCGCCGAACTAGGGCCAAAACCCGCGAAGGGCCTGGCCCGCAAACTCGACGTCATCGTTTCGGACCTCTGACGAACGCTCGCCACCGCAACGATCACGGAGTCCAGGTGTGCCCGAGGCCCTCGAGGTGTCCCGATTCCGCGAAGCTACGCATCGAGGCATTGCCGTCGGAGTACCAGGTGAGCGTGGTGAGGGAGGCCGGGGCGAGTTCCATGCGGTTCATCGCCTCAAGTGGCGCGCCAAGCGCGCGCGCCGTCATCGCGCGGATAGTTCCGACGTGTCCGGCCATCACCACTCGGCTGCCCGCGTGCTCGGCGAGAACGCCGTCGATGGCCACTCGGACCCGCTCCACAACCTCCACGAGTGACTCACCACCGGGGGGTGCGGCCGTCGGCGAGGCAAGCCATTTGCCCATCTGATCAGGCCAGCCCTCCATGACCTCGGCGAAGGTCAGGCCGTCCCACTCGCCGAATCGACACTCCTGCAGGCCCTCAACAACGATGGGCTCGAGCCCGAGGCGCGTGCCGATGAGTGCGGCGGTCTGTCGGGTGCGCGTCATCGGCGAGCAGATCAAGACGTCGGCTCCCCCGCGCAGCGCGATTTCGCCCGCCGCCGCCTCCACCTGGGCGATCCCCTGCGGCACGAGCGGCGGGTCCCAGGGCCCACCCGATCCGGAGAATCGGCGTTCGAGCGAGTGCTGCGTGACCCCGTGTCGGACGGCGACGAGCACGGTCGGCGGTCCGATGTCCGGGCCCCAGCCCACGATCGCGGGTCGCGGGTGTGCGTGCGACGGTGCCGGCACCGGAGCCGATTCCGCCTCAGTCTCATAGGCATCCGAGCGCGGCCTGCGGATCGTCCCGTTCCGCCCGCGCTCAACGGCATCCATCGACTCATTGGCGAGCAGATCTGCAGCCTTGTTCTTCTCGCGAGGGACCCAGGTGTAGGTGACCTGCTCTCGTGGGATCACCGCGCGGGCCTCGAGTGCGATGCGCCGCAGTGCGTCGTTCTTGATGGCCCATCGGCCACTCATCTGCTCGACGACGAGCTTGGAATCCAACCGCGCCTCAACCGTGGCCGTCGCGTCGATCTCGATCGCGGCCCGCAAGCCCTCGAGGAGACCGGTGTACTCCGCAACGTTGTTGGTCGCAATGCCAAGGTGTCCGGCAAGTTCGATGAGCACCTCCCCTGTGGCGGCCTCACGAACCAATGCGCCGTACGCCGATGGTCCGGGATTGCCCCGAGATCCACCGTCGGCCTCGACGATGAGACGTCGACTCACAGGCCGGACTCCGGGGTGCGGATGAGGATCCGGCGGCACTCCTCGCACCGCAGAACAGTGTCGGGCGCCGCCTCGCGGATGCGCCCGATGTCGGTCGGCGTGAGCTCCATGCGGCAACCCTCGCACCGACGCTGGAACAGGCGTGCCGCACCCACTCCTCCGTTGTCCGCGCGGAGCTTCTCGTACAGGGTTACGAGGTCGTCAGGAATGCCGTTGAGAGTGCGAGCCCGCTCTCCTGCGATCCAGTCGCGGTTACCGTCCGCCTCAGACCACGCCTCGTCGCGCTGGGCCACGGCGACGTCGAGCTCGGAGCGCAAGGCATCTCGCTCAGTCGTGAGGATCCCCAACGCGCCACGCGCGTCCTCGAGCCGTTCCATGATCTCGAGTTCGGTGTCCTCAAGATCAGACTGCCGACGCGCGAGCGAGGCGATCTCATGCTGGAGGTTCTCGAGCTCCTTGGCCGAGGAAAGCCGGCCCGAGTCGAGGAGCTCTTGGTCCTTGTTCGACCTCGCGCGAACGAGTTCGACGTCAGTCTCCGCCTTCGCTTGGCCGCGCTCGAGATCGCCCACCTCGGTCTCGGCCGCGATGATGCGGTCGCGCAGAGCAGTGACGCGCCCCTCGAGGTCGGCGATCGTAGCCAATTGCGGCAACGACTTGCGACGGTGCGCGATCTGGTCGAGGCGGGCATCAAGTGCCGCCAGATCAAGCAGGCGGAGCTGGACTGCGGGCTCGGCGATCACCGGTCTCCTCGTGTTCTGATGTGGTCGTGCCCACGCTCGATGACGCTCGTGCTCACAATCGCGCGGTCCACGGGTCGGTGACGATCCTCGACACGTAGGTGTCCACCGTAACGCCGTCAGCCCCGAGGTCTGTCACGAGCAGGTCCGCCGCGCGCTGGAGCCACGGCCATTCCGATGCCCAGTGGGCCACATCGACGAGTGCGGGGCCTCCCGCCGCCATGTGATCGCCCGCATTGTGGTGCTTGAGATCTGCCGTGACCATCACGTCTACTCCGGCTGCGGCCGCGGCCGACAAGGCCCCCGCACCCGACCCACCGCACACAGCCACCCGACGGACGGGCCGCTCGAGGTCACCAGCGATTCGAAGTCCTGCTGCCGTCAACGGAAGGCTGCGGTGGACGAGAGCGGCGAAGTCCCCCAGGTTCATCGCCGTGGCCAGCTCGCCGACCCGACCGAGGCCCGTTCCCGCGGGGCCGGGAATGTCCGAGGGAATCAATGCACGGACACCGCCCAGGCCCAGGGCCTCGGCGAGTGTGTCGGACACGCCGTCGAGGGCTAGGTCGGCATTGGTGTGCACCGCAAGCAGTGCGCAGCCCCCGCCAATGAGGCGGTGGATGAGTCCGCCCGCAGGAGTCGTGGCGGCCACAGAGGACACCGGGGTGAGCAGCAATGGGTGGTGGGTGATCAACAGATCTGCGCCCGCGGCCAGTGCCTCGTCAACAGTCGCCTCGACGGCATCAACAGCGAAGTGAACCCGACTCACCGATTGAGCGGGATCACCGCACACGAGGCCGACGGCGTCCCAGGACTCGGCGGTGCTCGGGTCGTAGCGGCGATGGACGGCTGCCACGACCTCCGCCAGAGATGGAGGGCGCTGAGGGGATTCGGTCACGCCCTGAGCCTAGGCTGAGCGGGTACTGGAATAGTGCTCTCGCGCGCACCGTTGACACACGTGAACCTGCGACCACCACAGCCACACAGAAGCCGGAGAGAGTCCATGCCCACGATCGAGTTGACCGCCACCACCTTCGATCAGACGGTCACCGCCCACGAGATCGTGCTCGTCGACTTCTGGGCCGAATGGTGCGGCCCGTGCCGCAACTTCGCCCCCGTGTTCGAGAAAGCCTCGGAATCCCACGCGGACATCGTGTTCGCCAAGGTCGACACCGAGTCAGAGCAGCAGTTGGCCGGGGCAGCGAACATCACCTCGATCCCCACGCTCATGGCCTTCCGCGAAGGTGTGCTGCTCTACTCCCAGGCGGGCGCACTCCCCGCGCCGCAGCTCGAAGAGCTCATCAAGGCGATCCGCGGCATCGACATGGCCGAGGTCCACGCCAAAATCGCGGCAGAGAGCGCAGGCACCACACCCACCGCCTGACGCAGTGCGAACAAACGAACCCCGCACAAACGAACCCCGCACAAACGAACGGAGTGCGAGCCCGTGGTGGGCTCGCACTCCGTTCGACGTGCTGGGGTCGCGATCAGATGATCAGCGACCGCCGCGCCCGCGCGAGGGGGCCTGGCCGCGGCTCTGGCCCTGACCAGCACCACGTCCCTGACCAGTGCGCGACTGGCCCGGACGCCCTGATCCGCCAGCGCGCGGCGCGCGCGCAGGCCTCACAGGATCGGGCGCGAGTGCGACCGGCGTGACGTACTCCGCACGCGGTCCCGTGAGCGCAGTGATGTCGGTGGCACCGGGGCGCACCCGGACTGCGGTCGGGCGAATGCCCGCCTTACGCGCAAGCTGGGCGACATCCGAACGCTGTGCGTCAGTCGCCACGGTGACAACCACACCCGCAGCGCCCGCCCGCGCCGTGCGGCCCGAGCGGTGCAGGTATGCCTTGTGCTCGGCCGGCGGATCGACGTGCACCACGAGTGTGATGTCGTCGACGTGAATGCCACGGGCAGCGATATCCGTGGCAACGAGAACGAGCACCTCCCCGTTGCGGAACGCATTGAGGTTCCGGTCGCGCGCGTTCTGCGCGAGGTTGCCGTGCAAGTCGACCGCAGGCACACCAGCAAGGGTGAGCTGGCGTGCGAGCTTCTTGGCGCCATGCTTGGTGCGCGTGAACAAGAGTGAACGCCCCTGGCCCGACGCGAGCTCCTGGACGACGCTCGCCTTGTCATGCTCGTCCACGGTGAAGACGTGGTGTTCCATGTCGGGCTCGGTCGAGGCGACCGAGTCCACCGAGTGGGTCACTGGGTCGACGAGGTAGCGGCGAACGAGCACATCGACACCGTTGTCGAGCGTGGCCGAGAAGAGCAGTCGCTGACCGCCCTCGGGTGTGCGATCGAGCAGACGCTTCACCCCGGGCAGGAACCCGAGGTCTGCCATGTGATCTGCCTCGTCAAGCACGGTGACCTGAATGTCATCGAGTCGAACATGACGCTGGCCCACGAGATCTTCGAGACGGCCGGGGCAGGCCACGACGATGTCGACGCCCGCCTTCATTGCCGCAACCTGCGCCCGCTGCGAGACGCCACCGAACACCGTGGTCGTGGTGAGGCCAGCAGCCTTGGCCAGTGGCTCAATGGTGGCCTGCACCTGCGTTGCCAGCTCACGAGTCGGCAGCAGGACCAGGGCGCGCGGGTGACCCGGGCGCAGACGGCCCTTCGAGGCGGCCAGGCGCGCCACAAGCGGGAGCGCGAAGGCGATGGTCTTGCCACTGCCCGTACGACCGCGACCGAGGACGTCGCGACCAGCGAGCGAATCCGGCAGCGTGGCGGACTGGATCGGGAATGCTGACGTGATGCCCTCAGCGGCAAGTGAGGCGATCAAGACGGCCGGAACACCAAGGTCGGCGAAGGAGGTCACCAACGGCCCCTGGTTGGTCGACGCGGGAGTGGCCACGAGTGGCGCCTCGACGGGCGAGTGCCCGGAGGCGGACGGCGCAGTCAACGGACGGCGACGAGGGCGTCGCTGGTCGGACTGACCGGGATTACGGGGCGTGCTGGACGAGACGGACATGCAGGTCCTTCCAAGGATCTGATGGTCGCGTCGACGTGCCCGCTGACGCCGCGACATTATGGCGGCGGGCAGGAATCGCGTGCGTTCACGCGCGTCGGGTTGACCGTGGTGCGTTCCATTGAGGAGCACCGCAACCGGTCACTGTCCCGGAGGCTCGAGGTGATGCGCATCGTGCGCAGCCTCGTGATCTAAGTTTCGCCGCGGGGTCAGTGCCACCCGTAGCCCGGCGAACTCGCACCAGACTACCCGAAGATCGCGAGAGCCCCGACCATCTGCCACGAACGTGCAGCCCGTGGCGCGGGTCGCACGTGGATCAGGTGTCGCCATTCCCCTCACCCGAGGATGATGGGGGCGATGGCGTCGAGGCCCTCGACTCCGCGCACCGCAGACCGCACACCGCACGGGAGCACGCGTGTTGATCTCTCTCCTTCGCCGCTACCTGGCCCCCTACCACGCCGCACTCACAGCCGTCGTTGTTCTCCAACTCTTCGGCACCATCGCCGCGCTCTACCTCCCGAGCCTGAACGCCGACATCATCGACAACGGTGTGGCTCGAGCCGACACCCCTTACATCCTGTGGATGGGCGCGGTCATGCTCGCCGTGACTTTGGTGCAGGTGGTGTGCACGATCGCGGCGGTCTGGTACGGAGCGCGCAGTTCGATGGCCTTCGGTCGCGACGTCCGGGCCTCGGTCTTCCATCGCGTCGGCTCGTTCTCCGCCCGCGAGATGACGCGATTCGGCGCGCCCTCACTCATCACGCGCACGACCAACGACGTCCAACAGGTGCAGATGCTCGTCCTGCTCACCTGCACGATGATGGTGTCCGCGCCGATCATGTGCGTGGGCGGAATCATCATGGCGCTCAAGCAGGACATCGGACTCGCGTGGCTCATCGTGGTCAGCGTGGGGGTGCTCGTCGCCGCGATCGCGGTGATCGTGTCGCGAATGGTGCCGCAGTTCAGGCGCATGCAAACCCGGCTCGACACCGTGAACCGGGTGCTTCGCGAGCAGATCACAGGAATTCGCGTGGTGCGAGCGTTCGTCCGCGAACCCGTTGAGCGCCAGCGGTTCTCGGTCGCGAATGAGGAGCTCACGGACACCGCTATGCGCGTCGGCCGACTCATGGCCATCATGTTCCCGACGGTGATGCTCGTTCTCAACGTCTCCAGCGTGGCCGTGCTGTGGTTCGGCGGACAGCGGATCGACGCAGGGCAGATGCAGATCGGATCACTCACCGCATTCCTGAGTTACCTCATGCAGATCCTGATGTCGATCATGATGGCGACATTCATGCTTGTGCTCATCCCCCGCGCGTCGGTGTGCGCCGAGCGGATCACGGAGGTGCTGGAGACCGACTCTTCCGTCGTGCCGTCACCATCACCCGTCACCTCAGTCGGGATGCGAGGCACCGTCGAGGTTCGCGCTGCCACCTTCCACTACCCCGGCGCTGAGGATCCCGTCCTGCGCAGTGTCTCGTTCACGGCGACGGCCGGCAGACTGACCGCGATCATCGGCAGCACGGGATCTGGCAAGACCACACTCCTGTCCCTGATCCCGCGCCTGTTCGACGCCACGGGCGGTGGAGTCCTCGTCGACGGGGTTGACGTCACCGACCTCGACCCCGAGCTGCTGCACGCGCGGATCGGGCTCGTGCCTCAGAAGGCCTATTTGTTCACTGGCACGATCGCGAGCAACCTCCGGTACGGCAAGACCAACGCCACCGACGAGGAGATATGGGAGGCCCTGCGCATCGCTCAGGCCGACGACTTCGTCGCGGCCCTCCCCGAAGGGCTCGAGGCGCCTGTGTCACAAGGCGGCACAAACTTCTCCGGCGGCCAGCGTCAACGACTGGCCATCGCCCGAGCGATCGTTCGCAGGCCGGAGATCTACCTGTTCGACGACTCGTTCTCAGCCCTCGATCTCGCGACAGACGCGCGACTTCGCGCCGCGCTCCGACCGATCACGCGTGAGTCGACTGTGCTTATCGTGGCCCAAAGGGTGTCGTCGATCATCGATGCCGACCAGATCATCGTGCTCGACGACGGCGTCGCCGTCGGGATCGGCCGACACGACGATCTACTGGAGTCGTGCCCCACCTATGCGGAGATAGTCGAGTCGCAGCTGCCAGCCGAGGCCGTGGCATGAGCGCGCCGATGACATCACGGCCCCGTCAGCCCGGTGGCCCCGGCGGGATGCGCGGGCCCGCGCACATGATGAGCGCAGGAATGCCGGCCGAGAAGTCAATGACCTTCGGCCCCTCTGCCAAGCGGGTTCTTCGCCAACTGCGACCTGAACGCGGACTCGCGCTCAGCGTGGTGGCGCTCACGGTGGTGTCGGTGTCCTTCGGGGTGATCGGCCCCAAGATCCTGGGCAACGCCACGAACCTCATCTTCGAAGGGGTCATCGGCAAGCAGCTGCCTGCGGGCATGACCCAGCAGCAAGCAATCGATGCCGCTCGAGCCGCCGGACAGGACGGCTTCGCTGGCCTTCTCTCCGGCATGACGATCGTGCCGGGCCAGGGCATCGACGTCACCCAGCTCGCGCACATCCTGATGATCGTCCTGGGCCTCTATGCCCTGGCGTCACTGGCGATGTGGATGCAGGCGTACGTCCTCAACGGCGTCGTGCAACGCACTGCGCTACGGATGAGACGCGACGTGGAGGACAAGCTCCACAGGCTTCCGTTGAGTTATTTCGACACCGTGCCACGTGGCGAGCTACTGAGCCGCGTCACGAACGACATCGACAACATCCAGCAGACGATGCAGCAGACCATGAGCCAGTTGCTCAGCTCGATCTTCACGCTCGTCGGCGTGCTCTCGATGATGGTCTGGATCTCCCCCGTGCTCGCGCTCGTCGCGGTGATCTCGGTGCCGCTGTCGATCGTGGTCACGATGCTGATCGCCAAGCGATCTCAACCACTCTTCATCAAGCAATGGGCCGAGACCGGACGGCTCAACGGCCACATCGAAGAGGTCTACACAGGCCATGCGCTCGTGAAGGTGTTCGGCCACCAACTCGAGGCCGAGGAGACGTTCCGCGAGCGCAACGACGCCCTGACCCGCGCGAGCTCGGGCGCCCAGTTCCTCTCGGGCATCATCATGCCCGCGATTACATTCATCGGGAATCTCAACTACGTGTTCATCGCCGTGCTCGGCGGACTCCGCGTGGCGTCGGGAAGTATGTCCCTCGGCGACGTCCAGGCGTTCATCCAGTACTCACGGCAGTTCAGCCAGCCGCTCACCCAGGTTGCCTCGATGTCGAACCTGCTGCAGTCCGGTGTCGCCTCGGCCGAACGGGTCTTCGAGCTCCTCGATGCCGACGAGCAGATTCCCGATCCGGCTGTGCCCGCGCGCGTTTCCGAACCCAAGGGCCGAGTGGCCTTTGAGCATGTGTCATTCCGGTACTCCCCTGACACCCCCCTCATCGACGATCTCTCGCTTGTCGCGGCACCGGGTCAATCGGTGGCGATCGTGGGGCCCACCGGTGCGGGCAAGACGACGCTCGTGAATCTCGTCATGCGCTTCTATGAGCTCGATTCCGGACACATCACGCTCGACGGAGTGGACATTGCGACCATGAGTCGCGACGACCTCCGCGGCGAGATCGGAATGGTGCTGCAGGACACCTGGCTCTTCGGCGGCACGATCCGCGAGAACATCGCCTACGGTCGACCCACTGCGACCGATGACGAGATCCTCGCCGCTGCGCGAGCCACCTACGTCGACCGCTTCGTGCACTCGCTGCCCGACGGCTACGACACAGTGATCGACGACGAGGGCAGCAATCTGAGTACCGGTGAGCGGCAACTGGTCACCATCGCGCGAGCCTTCCTCGCAGCGCCCTCATTGCTCATCCTCGACGAGGCGACAAGCTCGGTGGACACACGCACCGAGGTGCTCGTGCAGAAGGCCATGAGCGCCTTGCGTTCGGACCGTACGAGCTTTGTCATCGCACACCGGCTCTCGACGATCCGTGATGCCGACCTAATCCTGGTGATGGAGTCCGGGCGCATCGTCGAGCAGGCAACGCACCATGAACTGCTCGAGCGACACGGCGCGTACCACGCGCTGTACCACGCACAGTTTGTCGGAGCGATCATCGACGATCCCGACGCCGCTGCCGTGGGCCCGGCTAGTTAATAGGAAAGAGGCGACCGTCGCTAGGTGATGGTCGCCATGTAGTCGAACACCGAGCGCACCGCATTCGTGCCCTCGCCGACCGCCGACGCCACGCGCTTCAGTGACCCGCTGCGTACGTCGCCAGCGGCGAACACCCCCGGAACCGACGTCTCGAACGGGAACGGCTCGCGGCCGCCGAACAGCGGCGACTCGGTGACAGAATCCGGCAGCGAGCGGTCGACGAGGATGAATCCGGAGTCATCAAGTAGCAGAGTGTCGCCGAGCCATGCAGTGGCGGCGACTGCGCCAATGAAGCAGAAGACGCCCGCACAGGCGACCTCCTGCGACTCGCCGGACTTACGGTCGCTCAAGGTCGCGCCTTGCAGGTGACCTGAGCCCCTCAGTGCCGTGACCTCAGTGTTGAATCGCACCTGGATGCGAGGGTCGGCCTCGATTCGTTCAATGAGGTAGTGCGACATGGTGTCGGTGAGGTTGCCCCGTCGGATCACCAGCGTGACATTCCTCGCACGCGTGGCCAGGTAGAGCGCGGCCTGGCCCGCCGAGTTGCCGCCGCCGATGACGATGGTGTCGCCCTCCTCGCACACGCGCACTTCGAGCTCGGTAGTGGAGTAGTAGACCCCGGCCCCCTCGAACTCGGGGAGGTTCTCCACGTCGAGGCGACGGTAGCGGGCACCAGTCGCGATGATGACCGCGCGGGCAGCAATCTCACTGCCGTCGGCAAGTACGACCACGCGGTAGCCATTCTCGACGCGCAGCCCGACCACATCGTTCGGCGCGCTCAGGACCGCCCCCAGACGCGAGGCCTGTATCGCCGCACTCGCGATCAGATCATCGCCCGAGACACCATTGGGGAATCCCACGTAGTTCTCGATACGCGAGCTCGCACCCGCCTGGCCGCCTACGTTCGCGCGGTCGTAACCCCATGTGCCCAGACCCTCCGCCGCACCGACGATGGATGCCGCAAGACCCGCCGGACCCGATCCCACGACCACGAGGTCGCTGATTTCGCCGGGAGCCACGTGGTGGGCCACCCCGAGAACCTCAGCGAGGTCGGCCGGTGTGGCACCGCGCAACAGAGCGGTTGCGGTGATCACGATCGGGACGTCGTGCGCGGTGGCACCGACGCTGGTCAGGTAGGTGGCGGCGTCGTCGACCTCGTCGAGATCGATCCATACGTGCGGTACCTGCGAGTGATTGACGAAGGAGCGCAGCGCCATGGACTCCGACGAGTAGCGGGTACCAATGATCCGCACGGCACCAGAGCCCGGACCCGCGTTCACAATGCCGCGACGGGCGACGAACTCACGAAAGATCACGTCCGAGATCTCGGGCTTCGTGCTCATCAGGTGCCGGAACGCGACTGGGTCGGTGACCAGAACACGTCCGGCGGAAGCGGCGACGGCGGAGATGAAGGGGCGCTGGCCGAGCAGGAGGGAAAGCTCGCCGAGGAAGTGACCGGCGCTGTGCATGGCGATGGCCACCTGTTCGCCGTCGCTCAGGCCAAAGATCTCGACCTCACCCTCGAGCACGAGGAAGAAGCTCGGATCGTCATCGCCAGCGCTGAACAGGATCTCGCCTTGAGCCACCTCGCGCTCCACACCGAAGGCCGCGACCTCGCTGATCTGCGCCTCGTCGAACCTCACCCACTCGTGGCCCTCGCGTTCTGCCGCAGCCACGGCTTCGGCGCGGCCCGGCCCGCGGGCACTGCCCTGGGGATCGATGCCGAAGTCAGCGAGATTCTCCAGCTGGGTGGGAGTCAGATGCGACCACACGTGGTGACGGCTCACTGGAGGCCCCCGACGGAAGAACCACTGATGTCGTGCGTGCCAGCCACTGGTCCGCCTTTCGGATCGGGACGTGAGCACAAAGGGCTCAGATGTCGGCGAATCCTCCCACGGAAGGCCATCGCCGGGGAAAGACCGGGGCGGCGATCCGGGCAGGCGCCGAATCCGGCTGCAGCCAACCACCAGATCGGCGTAGCGTTATTCGCGGTGGCCGAGGGGGGCACCAGTTGCCCTCTCGGAACGAGATCACGAGGGGAGTTCGACATGAGTCAAAGCACACGAAATCCGACCGCGGACGCATCTGCGATCACCACGGACCGAATATCGGTCCACCAGGACGAAGGCACCACGACGCCCACGGGGTGGACGGGGTGGATTCTCTTCGCCGGCCTGATGATGATTGTGATGGGCATCTTCCAGGCCATTGAGGGACTCACGGCCCTGTTCCGCGACACCTACTACGTCGTGGCCTCGAGCGGACTGCTCGTCAGCGTCAACTACACAGCATGGGGTTGGACCCACCTGGCCGTCGGAGTGCTCGCGGCACTGGCCGGCGTCGCACTCATGGCAGGACAGATGTGGGGTCGTTTCGTCGGCGTCGCTCTGGCCATCATCAGCGCAACCGTCAACCTCGCCTTCGTGGCCGCCGCACCAGTGTGGTCGGTGGTGGTCATCGCGATCGACGTAGTGGTGATCTACGCCATCTGCGTCCACGGTGGCGAACTCTCGAGGAGTTCGCGCAACATCTCGACGATGCGCAGGATCTGACGGAGGCACGACCCGAGAAAGAAACCCTTCCCCGAAGGTGCACCATGTGGAGCCCGCGCTCATGGAGTGCGGGCTCCACCTCGCAAAGACGCGCAGGTCAGGCGGGTCAGGCGCCGGTGAGGCCTGACGGAAGCTGCGCGTGGGCGCCGTTCTGAGCCCCCGCGGCTGGAGGGCCAGCCGGGACAACCGCGTGGTTAGCGTGCGCTACGGCCGCGTCGTAACGAGACATGCGGTCGATGAAGGCCAGGGCCAGGGCTGAGACGATGAATGTCAGGTGGATAAACACCTGCCACATCAGAGTCTCGGTCGAGATCGCCGAAGACTCGATGAAACTGCGCAGGAGTCGGATCGAGGAGATCCCGATGATGGCCATCGCCAACTTGGTCTTGAGGACATTCGCATTGACATGAGAGAGCCACTCAGGCTCGTCGCGGTGACCCTGGATCGCGATCCGCGACACGAAGGTCTCATAGCCGCCGACAATGACCATGACCAGCAGGTTGGCGACCATCACGACGTCGACGAGGCCGAGAACCAGCATCATGATCGCTGTTTCATCGAGTGACCCCACCTGGGAAATCAGGGTGTAGAGGTTGCGCCCGAACTCCACCACATAGGCCAACTGGGCCACGATGAGGCCGAGATACAAGGGGGCCTGGAGCCAACGACTGGAGAAGATCGTCCAGGCGATGGCCTGGGACAGCCCGTTGTGGTGCTCCTTGGGGGCGATTCTTTCAGCCATTCGATGCTTCTCCTGCTTCTACCGGGCCTGCCGCCCTCGATTCACGGAGGCTATCCCATGCCCGTCGTCGCCCGAAAGCGCCCGCGTCCTGATTCGGTCCAGCAACGTCCCACGGGGGTCTTCTGGGGCCAGATCTTCAGCCCGTGGACGCCTAACGAGCTGACACGGCGCCACCCCACAATCCGACCTGGCCCCACCGGGCACCCAATGACCGGACCAGGGCTCCTAGAGCCTCGGGGCCGGTGGGGTGAATTGCCAGTAGGCGGGGTGGCCGGGGTGGAGGTGTTCGCCGTCGCGGGCGGGTGTGGGGCTCACGGTCCAGCCGCCTTCGTGAACGCCCTGGTGGTGTTGGTGGCAGAGCAGGACGAGGTTGTCGAGATCGGTGGCGCCGCCGTGTTGCCAATGGATCACGTGGTGGGCTTGGCAGCGGCTCGGGTCTACCCGGCATTCGGGGAACGCGCAGTGCTTGTCGCGG